>JAEEGL016553525.1_pt1 | contig 13912 bp, 10 predicted proteins | sample 9134231 | NCBI WGS metagenome assembly JAEEGL01 (sample SAMN16246548, study PRJNA631951) | gut metagenome | biome: gut microbiome; feature: rumen; material: fiber-attached | host: Bos | place: Iran: Karaj | collected 2018-10
ATGATTTGTCCGCTTTGGCTCCCCCTCGGGGACTTGAACCCAGGACCCCCTGATTAACAGTCAGGTGCTCTAACCAACTGAGCTAAGGAGGAATGTTCCACATTCGTTTCCGAACGGGATTGCAAAGGTAAGACATTTTTTTAATCATTCAAATATTTTCGGTCTTTTTTTCATACCTTTGTGGTATGGATATAGACTTGTTATCAAAAATGGTCGGAGAACTCATTCTCGACAGCGACGAAGTCGCTTTGCCGGGCGTGGGTACATTCGTGGCCGAAGTCGTGCCTTCGACCTTTTCAGACAAGGGCTATACCATCAATCCTCCGTACAGACGCCTTTCTTTCCGCCAGCGGGAGTCATCTGACAACTCCCTGGTGGAGTTCTATGCCCGGTCCAACGGAGTGGATGAGCGGACTGCCGCTTCCATCCTGAGACCTTTCCTCGCAGAGCTCAAGGAGACGCTGAAGGTAAAGAAAACCATCATCTTTCCCGGCCTTGGACGTCTCAGGGCCACCCGCGAGAACAATTTCTTCTTCATCCCGGACGAGGATATAAACATCTATCCCGAAGGTTTCGGCCTCGAGCCGCTGTCCCTCAAGACCCATGTCGAGACGGAGGACGAAATGAGGGCAGCCGTCGCTTCGCTCCAGCAGATCCTGGACGAACCGGTGGCAGAAGAAGAGGAAGCCGCTCCGGCTGTCGCAGAAGCAGCCCCGCTCGTCGAGGAGGAAGCCGCTCCGGCTGTCGCAGAGGCTGCCCCGGTCGTCGAAGAGACCGTCCCGGTTACAGAAGAGCCTGAAGTGTCGGAACCTGTTGACGTTGAGGAGGGAGTTGTACCTGTCGTTGAAGAGGAGCCTGCACCTGCCGTTGAGGCGGCCAATTCAGCCGGTCCCGCTCCGGTCAAGGTAGTGGAGGATGTTCAGGAAGAGGATTACGGATGGGATGACGAGGAGAACTATCGCTCGTGGCGCAGGCGCCGTTCCTTCATTTTTGCAGGCATCGTACTCGTCTCGCTGCTCGTACTGTTTATCGTAGGCTTCATCGTACTGGCGCATATAGCCCCGGATTTCGTCGATTCCATCTTGTATACCGATGAGGAACTGGATATTATCCGCAAGATGAGTCTATGATCGAGCTGGTCTATCCCGTAGGCGCTCCTGCGCCCGTCCTCCAGCCCCGTTCGACGCTGGCCGATGTGGCGGCTTCGGAGATGGTGCCGGTCGTGGACCCTACCGGCGCAGTCATCGGCCAGGCCTCCCGCGCCTGGTGTCACGGAGGCGACAAACCCCTTCATCCCGTCGTTCATCTGCACATCCTGAACCGTGACTGCGAGCTTTATATCCAGAAGCGCTCCATGAAGAAAGACCTTCTTCCGGGTTACTGGGATACGGCGGTAGGCGGCCATGTGGGCTATGGCGAGAGCATCATGGAAGCCCTTTTCCGCGAGGCGGGGGAGGAGTTGGGATTCTACGAGTTCAATCCCGTGCATCTGACATCGTACGTGTTCGAATCGGAGGTGGAACGTGAACTCGTCAACGTATTCGCGGCTGTGGGCAGTTTCGAACTGCATCCGGACCGCGATGAGGTTGAAGAAGGCCGTTTCTGGTCTTTTCCTGACATCGACGCCCATATCGGCCACCACGTCTTTACTCCCAATTTTGAACTTGAGTTCGGCAAAGTCCGCCATATACTCGAATCGCTTTTATAATGACGGAGCAAGTTGAGAAATTCATCAAGGACCAGCTTTCGGTATGGCCGGAAGTGTCGGCCCGGTTCCGGGCGTTGAAGTCCGCCGGCGTGCGCCGGCTGGAAGTCGGCGGCCTGGAGGTTGTGCTGCAGCACAACCCGTCCCGTCTGACTTCCGCCGTGGCAGGCACGCCGGCGGACTCCCTCAAGGATGCTCCCTGCTTCCTGTGCCGGGAGAATCTCCCGCCGGAGCAGGCGGTACTCCCTTTCGAGGGCCGCAAGGGGCGTAAATACCGCATCCAGGTCAATCCTTTCCCCATCTTTCCACACCACCTGGTGGTGGCTGGCGAAAAGCACCAGCCGCAGTCCATCTGGCACCACTTCGTCGACATGCTGGACCTGGCCCGCGCGCTGGATGGTTATACTGTGTTCTACAATGGACCGGAGAGCGGCGCTTCCGCTCCTGAACATCTTCATTTCCAGGCCTGTCCCAAGGGACTTATGCCTTTGGAGGCCAGGATGGACGCCCTGCTCGACCGCATCCGCGAGGAGGGCCTGGAGGAGGTCCATTATGACCTCCCGGGCGAACTGGAGTACCTCACGCGGGTGCAGGAGGCCATAGTTTACCATTACAAACGCTTCATGCGGGGTGTTTTCGCGCTTCGCGGCCGGACTTCCAAGTCCGTGGGGAAGCTTTTCTACCGCCTTCTGGAGAGTGTACCCGTTGCGGAAGGGGAGAAGGAGCCAAAGTTCAACCTTTTCGTCTGGTATGACGGGACAGAGTACCGCGCCATCGTGGTTCTCCGGGACTGCCATCATACCCATCATTTCTACAGTGACGGGCCGGACCATCTGACGATGGCGCCCGGCTGCGCCGATGTCGCCGGCTTTCTCATCGTGCCGGATCCGTCGGATTACGCCAAACTCGACGCCGGCCTGCTGGAAAGCCTGCTCGACGAGGCCGCCGTGCGGCCAGAGGTCGAGCAGGACATAGTCTGGCGGCTCAAGCGCCGCCAGCGCAAGGTCGAGGTCGGCATCATGTCGGGTCAGGAGATCCGTTTCGAGATCATCTCGGACGGAGCCGGCCCTCAGAAGGTTACGTATAGGGAAGGCAAGATCGATTACGGCGGTGTCCTCTACGACGAATTGGTGTTCGATGCTGTCACCCGCTCGACGCTCTTTTCCGAGCCCTCGTTTATCCTTTACGGGGTGACGATCGGGGTTGGCTTCCATTGGGAACGCAAGCAGGACCAGACTTTCGCAGGCTCGCTCAAATTCATCGTCGAGGACGGTAAGGTTACCGCGGTGAACCGCGTCGGCATAGAGGATTATCTGGTCAGTGTCATTTCTTCGGAAATGAAGGCTTCCGCGTCCTTGGAGTTCCTCAAGGCCCACGCCGTCATCTCGCGCTCCTGGCTGCTTTCGCAGATGGAGGCGCGCCGTCGCGGCAAGGCCGCTGACGTGCCTGTCCAGCTGCCGCAGGCCCCGGGCGAGATGATACGCTGGTGGGACCACGACGACCATAAACTGTTCGACGTATGCGCCGACGACCATTGCCAGCGCTACCAGGGCCTCACGAACGCGGTGGGCGAGAATGTCCGCAGGGCCGTGGACGGGACCTGGGGGCAGGTCCTGATGTACGGCGGCGACATCTGTGACGCCCGCTTCTCCAAGTGCTGCGGCGGCAGGATGGAATTGTTCTCCACCTGCTGGGAAGACAGGGATTATCCTTATCTTCAGGCACTTCCGGACACTCCTGGCGAGAAGCCGGACGGGAAATGCTTCTGCGACACCTCTGACGAAGGCATCCTTTCCCAGGTGCTGAACGACTATGACCTGGAGACCAGGGATTTCTACCGCTGGGAGGTACGTTACGGGCGTGCGCAGTTGTCCGAACTGGCAAGCCGTCGTACCGGCATAATGTTCGGCGAGATCCGGGACCTTGTCCCGGTCGAGCGCGGACCTTCCGGCCGCATCAGTCGGCTGAAGGTCGTAGGCACAGCCTGCACTATGGTCGTAGGTAAGGAACTGATGATACGCAAGATGCTTTCGGAGAGCCATTTGAAGAGTTCCGCCTTCGATGTGGAGTGGCAGGGCGACGAGGTCGTCCTGCGCGGCCGCGGCTGGGGGCACGGCGTCGGCCTGTGCCAGATCGGCGCGGCCGTGATGTCCTGCCGGGGATACGGATACCGTGAAATACTGGGGCACTATTACCCCGATGCAAATATAGAAAGGATATGAGCAGAAAACGCAGTCCGTGGGCATGGGTTCCGACCCTGTATCTGGTCGAAGGACTACCTTATGCCATAGTCAATACCATAGCCCTGGCGGTCTTCAAGGACCTGGGCGTGGACAATGGAACCCTGGGTCCCCTTACGACCCTCATCAGTCTTCCGTGGCTCATCAAGCCGCTTTGGAGTCCTTTCATGGACATTTTCCGCAGCAAGCGCTGGTGGATCCTGCTGACACAGTTCACGATGGTCTCGATCCTTGCCATCATCGCTTTCACGCTGCCTTTCTGCACGATGACCGTGCTGTTGGTGCTCTTCGTGCTTGTCGCGTTCGCATCGGCAACCCATGACATTTCCGCTGACGGCTATTATATGCTGGCTCTCGACCGGCAGAGGCAGTCGTCATTCGTCGGCATCCGCAACACCTTCTACCGCGGCGGCCTGGTTCTCGGCCAGGGCCTGCTGGTGATGCTCGGCGGCATCCTCCAGAAGAGGACCGGCGACATCCCCCGCGCCTGGGGGACAGTGCTGCTCATCTCCGCCGCGCTTCTGGCCGCCATTTCTGTCTATCATTTCTTCAGGCTGCCGAAGGCGGACGAAGATACCGACCATCGGGATGTAAAGAGTTCAAGGCAGATCTGGGCCGAGTTCGGCGAGTCGTTCCGCTCCTTCTTCCTTAAGAAAGGAGTCTGGTGGGCCATCGCGTTCATGCTGCTGTTCCGTTTGCCGGAAGCGTTGTCACTCAATTTGTTATATCCATTCTTCAAGGATGGGGCGGAGGTCGGTGGCTTGGGTGCCGGGACTGAAATGTACGGCCTGGTATACGGTACCTTCGGCGTCGTGGCATTGCTGCTGGGTGGCATCCTGGGAGGCATCTACGCTTCGCGGTTCGGCTTGCGGCGCGCGATGTGGCCTATGGCCCTCTCGCTCGCGCTGCCCTGCGCCGTCTACCTCCTCATGGCCATCTTCCGTCCCGCTTCGGTGTGGACGATAGGTTCCCTGATCGTTCTCGACCAGTTCGGGTACGGTTTCGGTTTCACCGCTTATACGCTGTTCATGATGCAGTTCGTGGACGGACCTTTGAAAACCTCGCATTACGCCATTTGCACTGCCTTCATGTGGCTGTCGATGAAACTGCCCGCCCTGGTTGCCGGATACCTCCAGCAGTGGCTCGGCTACGTCGGCTTCTTCACGCTGGTGATGGTCTCCTGCCTTGGCACCTGCCTAGCCGCTGTCATAGCACGCAGAAAAATACTTGCACCATAATGAAAAGACTGTTCATGATCTGGATGGCGCTGCTGCCGGCGCTGGGCGCCTGCGGGCAGGGGCCGCAGCGGCAGGCGGCAGATGCCGCCGACGCCGCTGAGGCGCGTCCCGCCGAGGCCGCCGCGCCTGCCGCCGAAGTGCTTCCCGGCATTGAGGTGCTGGAGAAGTCAGGCTTCGAGTGCCTGAAAGGCAAGAAGATAGGCCTGCTGACCAATCCCAGCGGCGTCGACCGCGAGCTCCGCTCTACGGTCGACATCCTGTTCAATGCCCCCGGCGTTGAACTGAAAGTCCTGTTCGCACCGGAGCACGGAGTTCGCGGCGACGTCTATGCCGGGGGCAAACTTAGTGACACGGTCGACGAGACCACCGGCCTTCCGGTCCGTTCGCTGTACGGCAATACAAGGACCCCTACTCCCGAAATGCTTAAAGGCCTTGACGCCGTGGTGTACGACATCCAGGACGTCGGCACCCGTTCCTATACCTTCATCAGTTCCCTCGGTCTGCTGATGCGCGCCTGCGCGGAACAGGGCATCGAGGTGGTCGTCCTCGACCGTCCCAACCCGCTGGGTGGCGAGAAGGTTGAAGGCGGCCTGGTCGAGCCCGGCTACTTCTCCTTCATCAGCCAGTTCAGCATACCCTATGTGTATGGCCTGACGGTAGGGGAACTGGCCACGCTCATCAATGAGGAGGGGCTCAACAAGGGTGAGAAAGGCGACAAGCCCCATCTCAAATGCAAACTTACCGTCGTGCCTATGGAGGGCTGGAGCCGCAGCATGACTTTCCTGGATACCGGACTGCCGTGGGTGCTGCCTTCACCAAACATCCCTTATCCGCAGAGCGCCCTCGGCTATCCTTCCGCAGGCATACTCGGCGAGCTCGGGTTTGTCAACATCGGCGTCGGCTACACGCTCCCGTTCGGCTGCTTCGCGGCCGAATGGATCGACGCCGACGCCCTGAAGAAGACGCTCGACGGCTATGCCGTCCCAGGCGTCTCCTTCCGCACCATCCACTTCAAACCCACTTCCGGCGCGGATGAGGGAAAGCTCCTACACGGGGTCCAATACTATTTCACCGACTATGAAGAAGCAGAATTGACGATGGTCCAATTCTACGTCCTGGAGGCCCTCCACGAGCTTTATCCGACGCGGAATCCCTTCGTCTCAGGCAAGATTTCCACCTTCGATCGCGTTTGTGGTACGGATTGTGCAAGAGTGGCTTTTGAGAAGAGCTTCAAAGCCCAAGACCTGAGAGCCGCATGGTTCGAAAATGTCGAAGCTTTCAAGAACCTTTCGAAAACGTACTACTTGTACGAGTGAGTCACTAACCATTAAAATTTAGAGCCATGAGAACCACATTCAAAATCGCACTTGCCAGCGTCCTGGTTTTCACCCTCGCCGCTGCAGCGCCCGAGCTGAACGCTCAGGCAAGACGTAGCACCACTACGACTTCCACTTCGAGCTCTTCCGATAACAAGTCCACCGCCACCGCTACCAGAAGCTCCGCTTCCACCGCCCCTCAGGCGACCAGAAGCACTTCCACAGCGACCCGTAGCGCCGGTACGACCACAAATCGTCAGAGCACGACTTCTACCACCACCCGTCAGACAAGCACCGCCAACCGGAGCACCGCCGCCCCTGCGGGCAGCACCTCCACCCAGGTCCGTCGCGGCAACAACACCAATACCGGTACCAACACCGGCAGCCAGGTGAACCGCAACAACGGTACTACCAACAACGGGAACAATACCGGCACGGCCGCCCGCCGCAGCACCGGATCCTCGAACACCGAGACCAGCACTGTCCGCAGGCAGACCAATACCGGAACCAACCGCACCACTACCACCACGACCACGGAGACTCCTTCCAGGAGGGTGACGACCGCCAGGCAGGGCAGCACCACTGCCGCCGAGGCTCCTTCCACCCAGAATGGAACTCCCGTCAGGACTGTCCGTTCCAACGCCGCTGCCACGTCCAGCAAGGGCCTGACCTCCGCTCCGGAGGCCTCGGCCGCGGCCAGGGCCAATACCACCCGCGGCGGACAGAACGTCAACAGGGGTGCAGCCGCAGACGTGAACTATGCCACCAGCGGTGAAAACCGCGGCGACATCCGGATGGACAGGGACAGGAATCTGAACCGCATCCCTCCGCGCGAGCGCGACTTCATGACCCACGACAGGCTCGGAGCCTTCTACGTCCACGGTCCTCACTACTTCGGATACAGGGTGCAGACCCTTCCTCCGAGATACCGCAGGATCTCCCACTGGGGCAGGGACTATTATTACTACAATAATGTCTACTACATCCGCTATGGCAACTGGTACGTCATCAGCCGTCCTCCTTTCGGACTCGCCCTTGACATCGCCATCCGCGACGCGGTCTTCGCTTCCGTGAGGTTCTCGTACTACCACAACGTATATCGCACGTTCGATATCGTGGACAGCAACTACAGGACCATCCTCGAGCAGAACCGGATCATCGCCCGGAACAATGCCACCCTTGCAGCACAGAATTCCGCGCTCGCGCTGAATTCCGCCAGAGCCCTCTCGGCCTATGAGATCGCTTCCGCCCTCGGACTCGTCCAGAGCTTCGCGAACATCAACACCGAGTACTTCTATGAGGACGGTGTATTCTACACCATCAACAAGAGGAACCGCTACGAGGTCATCGTACCTCCGGCAGGAGCCCTGGTGAACGAACTCCCTGACGACTACGACACGATCGTACTCAACGGGGTCGAGTACTACAAGGTCGACGACACCGTATACCGTCTGGTACTTGTGGACGGCATCCCCGCCCTCGAGGTCCTCGGACAGATGTACGGCGCAATGGCCAGCAAGTACAACTACTATAGATAGGAAGTATCCTTGAATCATACCGAAAAGGCGGCCCTCGGGCCGCTTTTTCTTGCCTTTTTGACAAGAGGCCGTGCAGTATTGCACCTTTCTGTACGTTTGTTAGCTGAAAACCAATCATTACACCGATGAAACAGCGCTTGTTCTTTATTATTCTCTGCGCAGCCGTTCTCTGCGGGTGCCAGAAGGAGGATACATCGATGGAGATAGCCAAAGGCATCGACGCCAGCGCGATGGCTTCGAACATCTACCTGACCAAAGCCCAGACGGAGATTACCAAATCCGTCAACGATTTCGCTTTCAACCTCTTCGATCAAGTAAGGGCAGCCCGTTTGAATCCTTCTTCGTCCAATGCGTCGTCATCTTTCAAACAAGGAGGGTCTATCCTTCTCTCTCCATTCAGCGCTTCTATGGCGCTGTCGATGGCGGCCATCGGCGCCGGAGGCGAAACCGAGCGGCAGATGCTCTCGGTCCTGGGCCTGGAGGGGGCAACCAAGACGGAAGTGGCTGAGTATTGCTCCAAGATGATCTCCGGCCTGGGCAAGGCCGATCCCTACGTGGACCTAAAGATCGCCAACTCGATGTGGATCAACAAGGAGTTTGCAATCAAGGACGACTATGTCGGCAGGGTTGAGAAGGCTTTCGACGCAGTCGTGGCCTCGCGTGAGTTCAACGACGCCACCCTCAAGGAGATCAATTCCTGGGTGGAGAAGAAGACCGACGGCACGATCAAGGAACTCCTCGACCAGTTTTCTCCCGATGCCATGGTGGAACTTATCAACGCCCTGGCATTCGACGGAAAATGGCGTTACGCCTTTGCCGGGACTAAGAAAGGATCTTTTTCAGCTGCGAACGGCAAGAAGCAGAAGGTGGATATGATGTATGCCACCGGAGTGCTGGGTTACGCGACTCAGGATGGCTGGGAGATGCTGGAATTGCCTTACGGCGCAGGAGGCTTCCTTATGGACGTCATCCTCCCTCCCGCAGGAGCCGTGTTCGACGCGGCGGAACTGGACGCCTCCCGCTGGGATGCCCTTCGTCGCAAGATGCATCCCTGCGAGGTCAATATGAAGATTCCGTCGTTCAAGCTGCTGGATTCCCACGACCTGATAGGTCCTCTGGAGGCCCTGGGTATGCGTGAAGCGTTCGGGCCTTATGCTGACTTCTCAGGTATATCCGATGACAAGACCCATATCACAAAGGTCGACCAGAAGACATTCATCGAAGTGAACGAGACCGGTACCAAGGCAACGGCTGCAACAGTCGTCGAGGTTGCCAAAGCCACCTCCTCTGGATTGGAGGGCATGGACGTGGAACTCGAGGCGGTCAACTTCGATGCCGACCGTGCATTCTACTATGTGATAAGCGAGAGAAGCACCGGAGCCGTCCTGTTCATAGGACAGGCCGCTTCATTCTGAGTTAGGCTTCTAAAGAATGCTGAAAATACGTTCGAGGGCGGCACGCTTGCCGCTGGAGAACAGCCTGATGTCGGCGGCCTTAGGGTCGCCGATCTTCGTCGGCTGTCCGTCGTGGCGCACCAGACCGCGCTCCTCCATCACGTGGAGGAGATGGCGCGCGGCGGCAGGCGCCGGGTCTATGACGGTGACGCCGGGGCCGGCGATGCGCTCTATGAGGGGCTGCAGGAAAGGGTAGTGGGTGCATCCGAGCACTATCATGTCGGCCCCGGCTTCCAGCAGGGGCCCGACGCTGCGGCGCACGACGGCCTCGGCCTCCGGGCCGTCCAGGATGCCGTTCTCGACCAGTTCGACGAAGCCCCCTCCGGTGCGCTCGACGACTTTGACTCCCTCGGCGAAGCGGTCGCGGGTGTCGTGGTACTTGGAGGCCTTGAGGGTGCCGGCGGTGGCCAGGACGCCCACGACGCCGCTGCGCGTGCGCAGGGCACCCTGCTTGACCGCCGGCTCCATCCCGATGAACGGGATGTCATACTCCGCCCGGAGGGTGGAGATGGCGGCAGCGGTGGCGGTATTGCAGGCCACTACGATGATGTCGCAGCCAAGTCCTATAAGGAAATCGGTGATCTTCCGTGCCCTGTCGATGATATACTCACGGGTCTTCTCCCCGTAGGGACAATGGGCGTTGTCGGAATAATAGACATACTTTTCCTCGGGAAGGACCTTCACGATCTCCCTGTAAACGGACAATCCTCCTGCTCCCGAGTCGAAAATACCGATCATACTTTACAAAAGTACGTAAAAAAACAGTAAATTTGAAGGATTGAACATAAAACGAACTACGCGTATGTCATTGTACATCCCTTCCGGCTACCGCAACATCCTTGGTAGCGTCGAGAATACTGAAAAGGCCATCAAGGCCGTCAAGAACATGTTCCAGGACAACCTCTCCGCCCAGCTCGCGCTCCTGCGCGTCACGGCGCCGATGGTCGTGATGACCGGAACCGGTATCAACGACGACCTCAACGGCGTCGAGCGCCCTGTCCGCTTCCCCGTCAAGGACATGGGCGAGCGCCAGGCCGAAGTCGTCCATTCCCTCGCTAAGTGGAAGCGCCTCAAGCTCGCAGAACTCGGCACCGCTCCCGGCCGCGGCATCTACACCGACATGAACGCACTCCGTCCCGACGAGGAGCTCGACAACATCCACTCCATCTACGTCGACCAGTGGGACTGGGAGCGCGTCATCCGGAAGGAGGACCGCAATCTCGATTTCCTGAAGAAGATCGTCCGCCGCATCTACGAGGCCATCAAGGTGACCGAGAACAAACTCTACGTGGAGTTTCCGCAGATAGTCCCGCAGCTTCCGGAGGACATATATTTCATTCATTCTGAGGAGCTTTTGCAGATGTATCCCGGCCTCACGCCCAAGGAGCGTGAGAATGAGATCGTGAAGAAATACGGTGCCGTCTTCATCATCGGCATCGGCGGCGAACTGTCGGACGGTACCGCCCACGACGGTCGTGCAGCCGACTACGACGACTGGAGCACTCCCAATTCCGACGGCTACAACGGCCTCAACGGTGATATCCTCCTCTGGAACCCCATCCTGCAGAGCGCCTTCGAGGTGTCCAGCATGGGCATCCGCGTAAGCCCCGAGTCGCTGGAGCGGCAGCTCGCCATCCGCGGCCAGGAGTGGAAGAAGGACCTCTTCTTCCACAAGCGCCTGCTTGCGGGCGAACTTCCCGCCTGCATCGGCGGCGGCATCGGCCAGTCCCGCCTCTGCATGTACTTGCTCCGCAAGGCCCACATCGGCGAGATCCAGTCCAGCCTCTGGCCGGACGACATGCGCGCTGCCTGCGCCGCTGCCGGCATCGAGCTGGTATAGTCCGGCAGAATTTCGTATATTTGTAAACTAATACAGAAGACATGACGACTACAGAACAGATCAAGGAGCTCAGGGAAAGGCTGGATACTCTGGACCAGTGCCTCAATATGGCCGGAAGGCGTGCCGAGGTGGCCAGACAGACGGAAAAGACTCTTGCCCCCGACTTCTGGAGCGATCCCAAGGAGGCCGAGAAGTTCCTCAAGGAGCTGTCTGCCCTGAAGTTCTGGGTCGTCGGGTTCGACAAGGCTTCGACCGCGGTCGATGACCTTGAAGTCCTTTACGAGTTTGCCCGCGAGAGCACATCGCTCGAGGGTGACGAGATGATCGAAACCCCTGAGGTCAAAGAACTTGACACGGCTTACGCCGGCGCCCTGGCGCAGGTCGAGGCCCTCGAACTCCGCAATATGCTAGGTGCCGAAGGCGACAATCTCGGCGCCGTTCTCACCATCAATTCCGGCGCCGGCGGCACCGAAGCCAACGACTGGTCCGCCATGCTCATGCGCATGTACCTGCGCTGGGCCGAGCGCAACGGCTACCGTACCGAGGTCACTGGCCTGGTGGACGGAGACGAGGCGGGCATCAAGTCCGTCACCGTCGAGATCGAGGGCGACTACGCCTATGGCTACCTCAAGGCCGAGAACGGTGTTCACCGCCTCGTCCGGCTTTCTCCCTTCAACGCCCAGAACAAGCGCCAGACGACATTCTCCTCCGTATTCGTCTACCCTCTGGTCGACGACACCATCAACATCGAGATCAAGGACTCCGACCTGGAGTGGGACACCTTCCGCAGCGGCGGTCACGGAGGCCAGAACGTCAACAAGGTCGAGACTGGCGTACGTGTGAAGCACATACCGACGGGCATCGTCGTGGAGAATACTGAAGGCCGCACTCAGATCGGCAACAAGGAGAACGCTCTCCGCATCCTCAAATCACGCCTCTATGACCTCGAGCTCAAGAAACGCCAGGAGAAGCAGGCCGAGCTCGAAGGCCAGAAGCGCCGCATCGAATGGGGTTCGCAGATACGCTCCTATGTTCTCCATCCGTACAAGATGGTCAAGGACCTCCGCACCGGTTATTCCACCGCCGACACGCAGGGCGTGCTTGACGGCGACCTCAACGAATTCATGCAGACCTTCCTGATGCAGCAGGGGCGCGGCACTTTCACTCCCGTTGTCGCTGATGACGAATAATCACAAAATCACATAGTTATGGCAGAGTTCAAATACGCACCCATGTTCCAGCTGGGAACAGACACCACCGAGTACTACAAGATTCCGGATTCCGAGAAACTCGTCTCCGTCGGAGACTTCGAGGGGCATCCCATCCTCAAGGTCAGCCCCGAGGCCCTCACCGTGATGGCCAACACCGCCTTCCGCGACGTCAGTTTCCTGCTCCGCCGCTCGCATAACGAGCAGGTCGCCAAGATACTCAGCGACCCCGAGGCTTCCGAGAATGACAAGTACGTCGCCCTGACTTTCCTTCGTAACGCGGAGGTGGCTGCGAAGGGCAAGCTTCCGCTCTGCCAGGACACCGGTACCGCCATCGTCCACGGAGAGAAAGGTCAGCAGGTCTGGACCGGCTTCTGCGACGAAGAGGCACTCTCGCTCGGCGTCTACAAGACATACACCGAGGAGAATCTCCGCTACTCGCAGAACGCTCCGCTGGATATGTACAATGAAGTTAATACCAAGTGCAATCTCCCTGCCCAGATCGACATCGAGGCCGCAGAAGGTATGGAATACCGCTTCCTCTGTGTGACCAAAGGCGGCGGTTCCGCCAACAAGACGTATCTCTATCAGGAGACCAAGGCCCGTATCCAGAACCCCGGTACGCTCGTGCCGTTCCTCGTCTCAAAGATTAAGACCCTCGGCACCGCGGCCTGCCCGCCTTACCATATTGCCATCGTGGTCGGCGGCACCTCCGCCGAGAAGAACCTCCTCACGGTCAAACTCGCCTCGACGCATTATTATGACGGCCTGCCTACCACCGGCGACGAGACCGGCCGTGCCTTCCGAGACGTCGCGCTGGAGCAGGAACTGCTCGAGGAGACCCGCAAGATCGGGCTCGGCGCCCAGTTCGGCGGCAAGTACATGGCTCACGACATCCGTGTCGTGCGCCTGCCGCGCCACGGCGCCAGCTGTCCCATCGGCTTGGGCGTAAGCTGCTCGGCCGACCGCAACATCAAGGCCAAGATCAACGCCGACGGCATCTGGATCGAGAAGATGGACGACAAGCCGTACGAACTCATCCCCGAGGAACTCCGCAATGCCGGTGAGGGCGAGGTCGTAAGGATAGACCTCGACCAGCCTATGAGCGAGGTCTGCAAGATCCTCACCAAGTATCCTGTCAGCACCCGCCTGAGCCTGAACGGCACCATCATCGTCGGGCGCGACATCGCCCACGCCAAGATCAAGGCGCGCCTCGATGCAGGCGAGGAGATGCCCCAGTACCTCAAGGACCATCCCATCTATTACGCCGGCCCGGCCAAGACTCCGGCCGGAATGCCTTGCGGCTCGATGGGCCCGACCACGGCCGGCCGCATGGACCCGTATGTCGATGAGTTCCAGGACCATGGCGGCTC
>JAEEGL012082418.1_pt1 | contig 13911 bp, 17 predicted proteins | sample 9134231 | NCBI WGS metagenome assembly JAEEGL01 (sample SAMN16246548, study PRJNA631951) | gut metagenome | biome: gut microbiome; feature: rumen; material: fiber-attached | host: Bos | place: Iran: Karaj | collected 2018-10
AGTATCAATATGGCGCAAGAAGAAATAGCGGAATGCATCCACGCCATGTTTCTCCAATACTTCAACCGGATCAATTACGTTACCAATCGACTTAGACATCTTTTGCCCATTTGAAAGCACCATTCCATGCGACACGAGTACTTTTGGCAAAGGAAGACCAAGGCCTAGCAAAATTGCCGGCCACAAAATAGCATGAAACCTCAAAATATCTTTTCCGACAAACTCTGCAGCAGCAGGCCACCAATCCGAGATGCCTTCGTCAGGATAACCAAGTACCGTAATGTAGTTCGAAAGCGCATCCATCCAAACATACATTACCTGAGTATCGTCATCCGGCACTTCCACACCCCAAGCAAGCTGCGCTTTCGGACGCGAGATCGAAACATCTGGAGCATCTTCAAGGAGCTTAAGTACTTCTTTCTTACGAAACTCTGGCAAAATCAACATCTCATCAGATTCAATCGCCTTACGAATCTGCTCTTTAAAGTCAGCTAATCTAAAGTAATAGTTCTCTTCTTCGAGCCCTTCATAAGCTTTCTGGTGGTCCGGGCAGATACCGCCATTTTCCTCAAATTCTTTTTCGGTCACAAAACGTTCACAACCAGTACAATACCAGCCTTTATATTTTGCTGAATAGATATGCTCTTTTAGTTTAAGCCAAATAGCCTGGCATCTTTTTTCATGCGCTTCGTCAGTAGTCCTGATAAAATCCGTATATTTAACATTAAGTTTTGAGATAAAATCACGAAACTTGTCTGAGTTTTTGTCTACATAATCTTTGACCGGCGTATTCAAATCCTTCGCCTTCGCTGCAATCTTATTACCGTGCTCATCGGTACCAACTTGAAAACGCACATCATTACCAATAAGTCTCTGGTAACGTGCATACACATCGGCAAGACAATAATCCATTGCATGCCCAATATGCGGAGCACCATTAACGTAAGGGATAGCAGTAGTCAAATATTTTTTCGTCATAAAACTATTCTACAATAATCACCCCAAAAAATCAAACCGAGGAAGAGTAAGATTATTAATATTTTTTCAGTAGCAAACTAAAAGCCATCAAGGACAGGATTACTTACTAAGCATCATGATAAGGATAATTACAAGAGCAATCACAACTACGGCTGCAACTACAGTCAGGAGGATGAGGGTATTCTTGCTGATTGGCTTTTTCATGCCTTTTGCAGCTTGTTTTGCTACTGGCTGACCAGCTTGGTTTGCGTTTTGCATCCCACCAAAAGCCATATCAGGATTTGGAGTAGAAGACTTAGAGCCGTCTTGCGATGGAACCGAAATCGCGCTACCAATAGAACCAGGCACCGGTTCGGCCGCCTTAAATGGGGCTTTCAATTCTTCTTCGATTGGATCTGGCTCCGGAAGAGGTTCTGGCATCATAATTGGGTCGGTTGCGCCAAGCATAGTCGCACCACCTTGAAAACTCGACGCTACTGGCTGAGTATTCCCCACCATATTTGGCTCGGTCTGGAAAAACATGTCATTTGCAAGCTCGCCAACCATCTCGCCACTACTCATAGCTGGATCGGTTTGAGTATTATAATCTGCCATATTCTGGTTATCAAAAGCTGGCATAGCAGCAACCTCCTGAAAAGCAGCTTCCATGGCTTGAGTATCTGAAATGGCTTGCTCTACTGGGGCCTGAGCGGCTGGATTAGGAGTAGCTGGATTAGAAGCAACTGGAGCTTGAGGCATTGGAGCAGGAGATGCTGGAGCAGGGGCCGCTGGGACTGGGGCCGCCGCGGCTGACTGAGCCACTGGAGTTGGCTGAACCATATTCACATCAGGAGCAGCATACACCGCAGGATTCACTGGAGCATCCGAGACAGTACTGCCACGCATTTCTGGCATCGCGTTAATCGGAACAACTGGCGCAGCAGGTGGAACAGGAGCAGTTGCCATTTCTGGCATTGATGACGTAGTCGGCTGCACTGGCTGAACGGGCTGAGCTGGCGCTACAGGCATGACAGGCATGGCCGATGGTTGTGGCATATTTGTATTTTGATCCATCTCGTATGTATTCCTTTTCTATAAATATATTACTATATATTAATATTAAACGCAAGCGCAATATCAATTTAACGGAAACCGCCTCCGCCGCCGCCTCCGCCGCCGCCGGAGAAACCGCCGCCCCCACCACCAGAGCCACCAGAAGAAGAACCGCCACTACTAGAAATTGTCGTAGATGACGAAGCTACAGACGAGAAGAATGCCGAGGCAATTACAATATCACTCATCCTCACGCCAGAGCGATACCAATCTGGCTGCTCGCTTACATCAAGGTTCGAATAGTAACGATCTAGCTCTTTCATCCAGCTCTTTTCTAGCCCAAAGAGAGCCGCATAAGGAAGTAGCTTTTCATATAGTTTTACAATTCCCTCAGGAGTCATTTCGGCCTTTTCTTTACTCTGGAAGAATTTAATTCTCTCCGCCTCGGCCATACCAATATAAAGCTTTAGCCCATCCATATATCTAGACATTTCAAGACCGCGAATGGTTCTATATTTATATTTGGATGAATTTGCATATAGTACGCACCAGATGAAACAAGTTAGAACCGTGATCCCTGTAGCAATAAAAGGTATATAATCAGCACCAACCATTATTTTACCCGCATCGACAAATTCAGAAATACCAGTACTAAACGTGAACACAATCGGAGCTAGCCAAAATGCGACCATCAAAGCAACAATAATATAAGCTGAAACACTAGCAGTAGTAAGATTAGTTGCTCTCGTCTTCTCTTCCACCAAAGCATCACGCTTCAATTTTGATACTGTCTCGGTATCAAAACTTCTACCAAGGCTCACCATACTAGAGGTTGGGGTATGCTTTTTAATATCAATCTGATCACCAGTTTCAAAGTTCTTGCCACCATTCAAAATCTTAATAATAATTTCTTCATTCTTATCCATTGCTCCTTTATCGAGCACTTTCACGGCCCATTCATCATGAAAAATCTTGTTGTCCTTGGTCTTTATGAGATCAATCTTCTTCTTTACTACCATTTCAAGAAGTAAAGCCGCCCTCACATCTTTCACCGAACCAATATAAATTTTCGCCATTTCCGGCAAATTATACTGCCTATGCGGCTGATATTCTGGCGCTATGAAGTAGCCCCTATAGTATTTACGCTTCTCTGCCATCTTTTTATAACTCTTATATGGAATTAGGAGCGACAATAAACAAAGCGCAGCAAAGATTACCAATAGTACAATCAGAATATAGCTAACTTCCGGCTCAGGAACTGTAAACACGCCAGGCTTAAACTCAATATCCATAGTCAAGTTTTCATGGGCAAACAAATCGCTGGCCGTAAATTCTACACCGTCGCTAATCTCCGTGACTTCACATTTCTTTGAGTTCTTGGCCGTTGTACCATACTTACCAACATAGCACCATTTTTTCCCGGTATATGCCTTCTTGATTTCATCAGAGTCAAAGTGAACTCTAGCCGTTACTTTATCAAAGCCATAATCAAACCCAGTACCGTTCGTATCCCAGTATAATTCCTGATGAGCATACCCTACGTTACTAGACTTCTCATCAAACTCAGTAATCACCTTTTCGAATTCATACATGAAAGTATAAACCTGGCGCCCCATAACGTAGCTTTCATCACCAGTAGAAACCTTATAGCCATCTCTTTCCCTCTCGATATCATATATCGGCTCAGGACTCCCATTACGAAAGACTTTGATATTAGATCTATTTAAGCTAGGCAGCGTGATATTGTGCCCATCTTGGTTCGTATTAGGGATTTCCCGGTAAATACCTTTGTTCTTTTTATAATCTGGAAAAACAGCCGTAATATTCTCTACGACTCTCAAATGAGAAATGCCATCACTATCTTTGGTTAAATAATAATCTGCCTCAAATGTTTCATAGTATGGCGGAGTCTTAGCAAAAGCCCTGCCAGGGACCATTGATAAAAACGCTGCACCAAAAATCACTAGCACAGCAACTATATATTTCTTTAAACCTACCTTCATCTTACTTAAATTTTAATGCTATCGATTGCCTTTTTCAAGACATTGATAGACTTTTGGAGCTCAAGACCTTCTTTTTCGGAAATCTTTAGATCAAGACGACGAATAATACCAGCACGCCCCACAACTGTCGGCCAGCCAAATGATGTGCCAGAGTAATTATCATACGAAGACACTGGCAAAACGCGCATCTCGTCATTCAAAATTGCGTTAAGAATCTGTACAACACAAGCCGCAATTCCATAATAGGTTGCACCTTTTCGTTCGATAATACTGTAAGCCTCATTTTTCACGTAGTCAGAAATACCGTCAAGCGTATCTTTAGGAAGCATATCAACTACCCTCTGCCCGCCCATGTCAGCAAGAGACCAAAGCGTCAACTCAGAATCGCCATGTTCGCCAATCTGATAAGCATGCACGGATTTCGGATTGACATTAAGGAAGCTTGCGGTCCTCTGGCGAAGCCTTGCCGAATCAAGCACCGTACCAGAGCCAATCACCTTCTCGGCCGGAAGCCCAGAAAATTTATAGGTAAAATATGTCAAAACATCCATCGGGTTGGTAACGACAAGAAAAATGCCGTTAAAGCCACTGGCCATAATCTGCTCAACCATGCCCTGAAGAATATTTACATTCTTCTTCAAAAGCTGCATTCTGGTCTCGCCTGGTTTCTGTGCTGCACCAGCCGTAATTACGACCACGTCGCAGTCCTTGGCATCCCTATAAGTGCCACTGCTCACTTTCACATAGCTCGGAGCCACAGCCAAAGCATCACGAAGATCCATCGCTTCACCTTCAGCATCCTTCGCCAAAATATCAGTCAAAACTATTTCATTTACAGCAGTACGTTGGTTCATAATTGCAAATGCGATGCTTGCGCCCACATTGCCCGTCCCCACAATCATAACCTTGTTATTATCCATAAAACCATTGTAGCACAAATTTCGACAGAAAACCATAAGCATTATTAGATAGTTAGCCACCAAAAGCTATCAATCATGAAACACTAAATAGCGCTTCAACTAGGCATCAAAAAGCCACCTTCAAACACTATTCCTACATCAAACTTTCGAAATAAAGCTTCAGTTCTTCCGCAATAAATTCGTCTTTTTTATAAAGCGATTGCAGTTCCGCCAAGAATTTTGGTGCCTGCTTTTCGAGACGAGCACGGCGGAATTCGTCCCATTTTGCCGCTTCAGATTCGCTCAAAGTTCTCGGGAAATTGCGACCTTTGTAATGAAGCAGAAGTTCAGGTAGTCTCATATCGTCAAACTCTGGATGAAAATCCGCAAGGTGCGCCTCATCCGCATTTCGCACAGCCGCTACCTTAATCCTATCCCGGTCATTCAAAAATCCATCATAAATCGCAAGCTCTGGTTCTTCCGCTGGCGGAAACTCCGGCCTATCCTCATATTCACTCCGCATTTTTTCCGCAAACTCCGGATGCGAAAAGAGAATCTCCATGTTCTTTTTTATCGTTTCTTCATCAAGCTCGATTTTAGCCCAACCATCACCCTCACTGAGCACAGAAAGCGGTGCCACCGCCGGACACTTGTTAAAACAAAACTCCTTTACAACTGGAAAAGTTTTCGGCTCCTCCGCCGCCATAACTTCCTCTAGGTTGTATCTCAAATCAAAAACCAAAATATTGCCATTCCGTGAACTCGTCAAAGGAACAGCTACCGTAGTTTTATTTGTCTTCGAACTGTAACGCCCGCTTGCGTACACAAACGGCTTCTTATTCTCTAGGTTTACCAGCTTTTTTACCTCGTTTTTATTTCGCATCTTAAAAAGATAATCAAAAAGCTTCGGCTGCTTTTCACGAATTAATTTCGCTACCGCAATCGTCGCATAAACATCCGAAAGCGCATCGTGTGCATGCTCGTGCGACAGCCCATTGCATTTCGTCAGAAGCTCGAGGCGGTTCGTCGCTTTACCATCTTCCGTCACTGGCCAATTAATTCCCTCCGGTCGTAATGCTCGGGTGAGCCTCACTACGTCAAGAAGATCCCATCTCGTCCTGCCATCTTTCCACTCCCATTCATACGGATCGTAAAAATTCCGCCACAAAGTTGCCCGCATAAATTCATCATCAAACCGCACCGTATTATAGCCAAGCGCCACCGTGTTTGGAGTAAAGATTTCCTCAGTTACATACTTGCAAAATTCCGCCTCATTTATACCATCCATCAAAGTTTGTTGCGGTGTAATCTTGGTTACCGCAATTGCCGAAGGACTCGGCAGAGCATCCTCGCTCATCTTCACTAAAATATTCACCGGCTCGCCAATCGGCTCCAAATCCGCATCCGTCCGCTGCCCAGCAAACTGCATTATTCGATCATATCGCTGGTTTAGCCCACTAGTCTCGAGGTCATAAAAGAAATAAGTCTGTTTATCCATAGCTATATTATAACAGACTAGGATTCGTTTAGTACGCAGCGTACTAAGCTACCACAGCTACGTTCTTCGTAACTCTGCGGATCCACATCCGACGCGTCGACGAAGAGGGCACCCATATAGAGACTACTGCTGATACCATCAATGTAGCGAGTAGAGGACCAGAATGTACTGTTAGAATTCTGATCGAATACTGAACCATTGTTGGAGTAGCCGGCAAGAGGGGTGCGAAGAGCGTCTACAAAGCCAGTGTAGTCAGAATTAAATGCAGCGGCGCCGTATTCTCCAGAGCTATCATCTACAGAGCTGGCGCCTGTAGGCATACGCCAACCCTTAGGACAGATATCTTCGGTAGCATTACCAGATGGTGTGCCTGCAGTAGTGCCATCACCATAACAATAGCTACCAGCAGATGCAGCACAGTAGTTATAATATACACCGTATTTACCAGCCGCATATCCGCCAGTGCCAGTAGTATCTTTGCTAGCAGTATAGATTAGTGGCGCAGAAAAACTATAATCAGAAGTCCAGTTAGTTACGCCGGCTGTAGCATATTGATCCGAAGTGGTACCGCCACCATTCTTCAAATAATTTAATGTTGTATCGGACGCATTTGTGTTACCCTGCAACTGTTCTAGAGACGTAGCAACTAGATCAAGACTCATATTGTCAAGCAGCCAACAAACACCATTGACGCGCCCGATAGTATACTCAGTCTCATCACGCCTATCGTAAACCGTCATTTCTTCTGAAGTACAATCCGCCGAAGTTATATCCTGCAAATAAATCTTGCTCGGATTAGTCAACAAAACAAAGTTCACTACATTAGAATAAGTACCTGGCGCCTGAGTGCCTTTCACCTTTGCTCCCACACGGAAATTTGTAGTCGCGTTCATAGCTGCACCAGTAGATGAATTCAAAAGCTTGGCGTTGCTATCGTATTTTGGAAGACCACTGTAATTACTCCAAGTAGTACCACCATCTACAGATTTAGCGTAGCCCCACACACTATCACCGTCCGGCAATGTCGCCACATCGCTGTCCACCGCAAGACTCACAAAGCTTTGCTCCCCATCTTCACGCTTCAATTCACGATAATCATGCGTCGTATCACCCACAGTTGCAAGAAGCTTGTACCCATACAGATAATTCGTATTCACAGTCAAAGTAATTGGGTCGCTCACGGCGCTACTCCCAGGGAGCAAAGTCCCCACGTCAATAAGTTCGTCATCCACAGTCAAAGAAAGCACGTCATTAAAGGTAAAACGTACATTTACCTCGCCTTGATACGTGATTGCACTTACACTTCCTGCTCCAAAAAAGCAGAAAACAGCCACAATGAAGATCCACAACACTTTCTTCATAACACCATTATAGCATAATCGTTAAAAAAGCAAGAATTTTTAGCAAGAAAAATCCCTCGAACGAACCCGCTCGAGGGATAAGCGTTAGCACTCGATATGAGTGTCATGGTTATAACACTCATGGCTAACGCTGTAATTCTCTACCTTGTTATCCAGCAGTATTTTTTTTACCGCAAGGCCGCATAAAGAAACAGCATAAGCTATCAGTCCATAGACGGACCAGATAATGATTGTCATTATAAGAGCAATCAGCATCATCTTGCTGTCTTTTATATCCATTGCAAGTAGGCTTGCAATTCCACGCATCACTGGTCTAAGTGATGCAAACCACATAGCCACCGAAAAGGTTGCTGCACCGGTATATAATATAAAGCCGTCTTTATACCCTGCCCTCAGCAGGATACGACCATTTTTGTGGTGGGCACCGAAAAATCCAATAACCCACATCGCAGTCAGCCATGCTGCTGCCACTATAACTATTGTGGATATCTTCATATCCAAATCCAATAAGCTACCACCAGGTGTGTAATTTTCAACCAACTTCATAAACAAGTCCCCCTTTGAGATATTTTTTAAAGCTTCGAGGTTTTATACTGTTTCAGTATTACCCCCAACCTTCACTACAATTATATCACACTTACGTTAAAATGTCAATGCTAACGCCAGTATTACTCACCGTAATCAATACCGTACTGTGCGTACTGGTACTTAATATAGGCAGTTTCAAGATTAGCTGCAGCGGTTTTGAGCGGATCTTTCTTCTCTACCGCCATCACCAAAAACCTCAGTGGCTTATTGTAACCACCACAAATCTCCGTTCTATCCCCATAGGCAAGCTCGCCAGGAATCGTAATTCTGCGAATACCACCAAGCTTCATGCCGATTACACCAGCATTCCAGCCCTCAATCAAGCCCATCGACGCATCAAGCGCGCCCTTAAACTGGGTTGGGTTATCCTTATCATCAAAAGACGAATCAAAAATCGACTCGTCTGCACACCAGCCGACATAATAAGCGAGATAATCCTTATCCCCTTCCTCAAGAGTACGACCACTGCCGACCACGAGATCCTTGGTCTGTACACCGCTAGTATTTGCCGAGGCTTCATTATAAGAACGAATTACATCCTTCTGTGCGATGAACTTCTTATAGTCACTCTTAGTTAGTTCCTTGAACTCGGCCATTTTCTCCTGGTAAGAAGCCTCGTACTGAGCTTTTTTCTCATCCGAAATTCCAGACGATGCCGAAGAAGAACCCTTCGAACTATTAATAATAATTGCCGCGTAAGACGCGATAAAAGAACCCACCATAATTACAGCGATTGCACCTATAATAATGCGCTGTTTTACACTTGTTTTTAACTCCTTCTCTTCCATAAAAATCATTATAGCACAAAAAATAGCCCCTAAGGGCTACTTTTTGTCCGAAGAACGATTATTCTTCTTCTTTTTTAGCTTTCTTTAAGATAGCTACCTTCTTGAAAGAACCGCCAGCCTTCTTGATAGCTTCAATTGCAGTCTTTGAAGCAAACTGAGTCTCAAGCTCGATTTTAGAGGTAAGCTCACCACGAGTGATGATTTTTACCTTTACGTATGGGCTAGAAATCAAGTTGTTCTCTGCAAGTACGATGTTATCAACCTTGCCTTTGAGTTCGTTCAAACGATCAGTGTAGACCACTTCAGCCTTAGCATGGAAGGACTTGAAGCCTTTGAGCTTTGGCACAGCCTGCATGATAGCGCGCTGACCGCCCATGAAGCCGGTTGGCATCTTGGAGTGACCAGTACGAGCTTTCTGACCTTTGGTACCACGGCCAGCGGTTTTACCCTGACCAGCGGAAATACCACGACCCTTACGATTTGGGCGAGTGTTCTTCTCTACTACTAAATCATTGTATTTCATTACTTAGTCTCCTTCTTAGCAGTAGCCTTCTTTGCTGGAGCCTTCTTGGCAGCTGGCTTCTTTGCTTCAGCCTTTTTGGCAGGAGCTTTAGCGGCCTTAACCTCAGCCTTCTCAGCCTTAGTCTCAGCTTTAGCTTCAGCCTTAGGAGCTTTAACAGCTTTTTCAGCCTTAGGAGCCTTAGCACCAGCCTTAGCGCCAGTCCACTCAGAACGTGGAACCTGTGCACGAAGACCTTCGATTACAGCGTAAGCAATGTTAACTTTATTGGTCGAACCAAGTGACTTAGAAATGAGGTTCTTTACACCAGTAAGACCCATGATTGAACGGACCGTACCACCGGCAATAATACCAGTACCAGGAGCTGCTGGTTTCATAAGAACATCAGCACCAGTTACCTTAGTACGAGTCTCGTGGCAAATCGTCTCACCATCCATATTAAAGGTGACCATAGACTTCTTTGCCTTTGAAGTAGCTTTAGCTACAGCGGTGGTGACATCGTTGCCTTTAGCGACACCGATACCAACCTTATTCTTGTGGTTACCAATTGCAACAAGAGCTTTGAAGCGCATACGACGACCACCGGCCACCGTACGAGAAACGCGGTCTACTGCAATAGTAAGCTCATCAAATTCCTTAGGTGCTACATCGGCTTTCACACGATCACGGCGATTTCTGCGGTCCATCTTGCGGCCAGCAATATCGCGAGTCTGCTTAGTCTCTGCCACCTTATCTTCCATCTTAAGAGTACCAGATTTGTTGATTACTCTTGGGGCTTTATTTTCAGCTTCAGGCATAACTAAAACTCCAATCCTTCCTTGCGAGCTGCATCAGCGAGAGCGCTCATGCGACCAGCATATAATTTAGAACCACGATCAAATACTACCTTAGTTACCTTAGCAGCCTTTGCCTTCTTAGCGATTTCTTCGCCAATCTTTGCAGCTTTTTCAGTCTTAGTGCCAGTCATTTTGGCGCCAACTGTAGTTGCGTAAGCAAGGGTAGTCTTCTTGTCGTCGTCAATAATCTGGGCAGTAATGTGAAGGTTACTGAAATTCACCGATAGGCGTGGGCGTTCAGCCGTGCCATGAATTTTTGCGCGGGTTCTTGCCGCTCTAAATACCTTATTCATTATTTCTTACCTGCCTTTCCAGCCTTGCGGATGATCACCTCATCAGCGTACTTAATACCTTTACCCTTGTATGGTTCTGGTTTCTTAAGTGCGCGGATTTCGGCTGCTACCTGGCCGACTTTTTGCTTGTCGATGCCAGATACGGTGATTTCCATTTTATTAGTGGTAAGCTGTACGCCTTCTGGAGCACGGTATTTCACTGGATGTGAGAAACCAAGTGCCATTTCAATTTCCTGTCCACCACCAGATAGACGGAAACCTACACCATTAATTTCTAGTTTTTTCTCAAAACCTTTGGTGACGCCTTCGACGGCATTAGCAAGCAATGCTCTCTGAAGACCGTGCCAAGCCCGAGACTTTGGCTCATCATTCTCACGAGTGATGACAGCCTGAGTGTCTTCGACCTTTGTAGTGGTCATTGGCTGAACCGGGACGATGAGCTGACCTTTCGGCCCTGCGACAGTGATTTCCTTGTCGCCGACCGTGATTGTCACTCCCGCCGGGATATCGATGGGTTGTTTTCCGATACGACTCATATCTTTTCCTTATTTAATATTACTATTATTATAACACATTTAACGTGATAATGCTAGGATATAACAGATTACCACACACGGACGAGGATTTCGCCACCAAGACCGTTCTTCTTTGCATCACGACCAGTCATTAGGCCCTTAGAAGTGGATACGATAACCATACCACGACCAGACTTAACTACTGGAAGATCCTCAGCAGAAGAGTAAACACGGCGACCAGGCTTAGAAACCTTAGAAATCTCGTTAATCTTAGCAATGGTGCCAGGCTCATTAATGATAATGTGAAGAACACCACGAGGAGTACCTTCCTCTACTTCGCAAGAAGCGAGGTAGCCATTATCAACAAGTACCTGTGCCACAGCCAACTTCAGCTTGGAAGTAGGAACGAGAATCTCAGTCTTGCCAACATTTACCGCATTACGAATACGCGTGATGAAGTCAGCGATTTGATCAGTAGATTGTAACGACATATTTCTCCTTTCTCCTACCAGCTACTCTTAGTTACACCAGGGATTTCACCCTTGCTTGCTTTTTCACGGAAATTAATACGGGAAAGTCCAAAGCGGCGCATATAACCACGTGGACGACCGTCAAGCATATCACGGTTTTTAAGTCTCGTGACCGAAGCGTTGCGTGGAAGCTTCTGAAGACCTTCGAGGTCGCCAGCAGCCTTTAGCTCAGCGCGTTTTGCTTGATATTTCTCATACAATTTACGCCTTTTTTCGTCACGAAGGACAGCAGATTTCTTAGCCATCTTACTTGTTCTCCTTTACGAATGGCATACCAAAGAGTTCCAAGAGTTTTGTGCTCCCTTCCTTTGAACCATTTTTAATAATAAACGTTACTTCAAGGCCATGGAGTACAGCTGCATCTTCAAAGGTAATCTCTGGGAATACAGTCTGTTCCTTAAGACCAAGGTTGTAGTTACCCTGCTTATCAAAAGCAGTGCGGGACACACCGTGAAAATCACGAACGTGTGGCAAAGCAATATTGATAAGACGATCAACGAATTCGTACATCTTGTCGTTTCTGAGGGTAGTGAGGTAGCCAACTGGCGCACCCATACCTTTACGAATCTTGAAGGTAGCGATTGATTTCTTTGCAAGACGAGAAGTTGGTGCCTGACCGGTAATCTTAGATAACGTAAGCTCGACCGTCTCGGTAAACTTCTTATCTTCACGCTTTTTACCCACGCCGCAGGAGACAATCACCTTCTTTAGCTCTGGGACTTGGTTGATATTAGAAAGACCAAGCTCTTTCATGAGTTTTGCCTTGAGCTCTGATTTGTAGAGAGCTTTAAGGCGTGGTTGTGCTTTAGCATCAGCAGTTGCTGTAGCTTTAGCAGCCGTTTTCTTTTCCGCCATTACTTAGCTCCTTTCTTAGCTTCTTTTTTGCTAGCTTTCTTGTCAGCCTTGGCAGCTTTTTTCTCTACCTTAGCAGCCTCGACAAGCTTCAAATTAGACAAATCAATACCAACGTGAATGGTCTTCTTGCCACCCTTAGGGTTAGCATAAGATTTTTTCATGTGGCGTTCAACAAGGCCGATACCTTCAAGGCAAGCCTTGCCATTTTTGCGATCCATTTTAACGATCTTTGCCTTAGTACCCTTATTATCACCAGCGATAATAACTACAGTGTCATTTGCTTTAAGTGCCATATTAGAGTACCTCCGGTGCTAGGCTGATAATCTTAGCGAAGCCAAGATCACGAAGTTCACGAGGGATAGGACCAAAGACACGAGTGCCTTTTGGAGTCTTATCTTCGTTTACAAGCACAGCTGCATTTTCGTCGAAGCGGATGGTAGAACCATCTGGACGGCGGATTGGAGCAACCGTACGTACGATTACAGCCTTTACTACTGCTTTTTTCTTAATGTTGCCAGTAGGTGATGCATCCTTTACAGAACAGGTGACGATATCGCCAACCTTAGCATACCTAGCGCGAGTGCCGCCAAGAACACGGATAACTCCGAGCTCCTTAGCACCACTGTTGTCGGCAACCTTTAATCTAGTTTCCTGTTGAATCATAATTATTCCTCCCCCTCTTCGGAAGTCTTAGCGATTTTATCAGCGCCGACCTTCTCAGGAAGTTCAACATTGTTCACATCCTCTTTGAGTTCCACAGTACCGCGGGCTTTTTCGATCACCTTTACAAGTGTATAAGCCTTAGTACGAGAAAGTGGACGGCAAGAACGGATTTCAACTTTGTCACCGTTCTTTGCTTCGTTTTTCTCATCGTGAGCAGTATATTTACGAGTTTTCGTGAACTGCTTGCGATAAAGAGGATGAGTTTCGCGACTCGTGATGGAGACGGTAATGGTCTTATCACGCTTATCGGAAGTCACGATTCCTACGAGTGAATGTGCCATATTAGAACTCCTCTTTCTTTATAATTTTACATTTGACTGGTAGCTTGTGGGATGCCAAGCGAAGGGCTTCCTTTGCCTGTTCATCGGTCACATCTGCGATTTCAAACATCACAGTACCCGCTTTCCCCTTAGCACCACAGAATTGCGGCTCACCTTTCCCAGAACCCCTTTTTACATCAAGTGGCTTGTGGGAAACACGAGTGTTTGCGCA
>JAEEGL012993922.1_pt1 | contig 13911 bp, 9 predicted proteins | sample 9134231 | NCBI WGS metagenome assembly JAEEGL01 (sample SAMN16246548, study PRJNA631951) | gut metagenome | biome: gut microbiome; feature: rumen; material: fiber-attached | host: Bos | place: Iran: Karaj | collected 2018-10
ACTATGTCACCTGAGGTTATCCAGCGTATGGGCACCCGTTATGTCTATCTCACCAGCGCTTGGGCACTACTTGGTTTATTGCGCTATCTGCAGAACATGATAGTCTATGGCCTTAGTGGTTCCCCCACGAAAAGCCTTGTGAAAGACCATTTCATCCAGTTCTGCATCCTTGGCTGGATAGCCTCATTCTTTGTGATTATCTATCTGATGCATTGATATTTAGCTGATTTTCAATGCTATTTGTCAAGAAATGGCCTTTTTTGAGAAAGAAGTTGCAAAATACTTGCAAATATCATTTCTTATTTGTATTTTTGCAGCGGAATATATAAATAGTTAGAGATATGGTTAGGTTAGTTAGTTTAAGAAGTAATCTTGGAAAAATCTGTTTGGGACTTATCCTTGCTGTTTCAATGGCATCGTGCGTAGATAAATCCAAGTACGAGATGTCAGTTACCACTGGTGATAGTATGCCTGGGGAAGTCGCTAATTCTTTCGATTTTTCAACAGTTCAGAAAGTAAACCTTAGTGTGGATTATTCTGCATTTAAAACTTATGGTCCTGTTTTCTTTGGTGTTTATACTGAGAATCCGTTTATTATCCAAGATGATATGCCTGATGATAAATGGAATGAGGACGTAAAGCCTATCTATGAGGATTATACAGGGGACAATGGTAAATTCAATGCCGTTGTAGAATTGCCAGCTTATGCAAAGCATCTGTATATTGCTACAGGTAACTTTTTCACCGGTATGATGTTGATGGAGGCTGATGTGAAGGATGGGGCAGCTTCTGTCGTTGCAGAAAATACTCAAATTGCAACTACCCGTGGATTCACTCGTGCCGAAGGTCCTGGTGAATCAACAGATGATCTGTCAAAACTTAATCTGACAAATATTGTTAATAGTAGCGGAAAGGTCACAGACGAAAAAATATATAACGATTGGAAGAACTGGTTGGGTACATGGAACTCAGCTTCTGGTCGCCCCGACTATCTGCTTAACAAGGGCACTGCTGACCCATCGTTGGTAATCAGCGAAGAAGAAATGGAAGGTTTGTATGCTGCAGTAGGTTCTGCATTTGTTTCTGGCAGCTCCATGAATGATGAATATAGTTCTTATCCCGATCTTCTTCTTACTCAAGATTCAGAGGTGACCTTTACATTATTGGGAGGTAGTACCTGTTGGAATTCTTGTTTAGGCTATTATTTTTATACTGATGGCAATAAACCCACCAATCCTATGGATATTCATATCATCATGCTGTTTCCTAATACACAGGATGGTCAATGGGCTAGAGCTGTCATCAAAAAGTTGGAGACTTATAACGGTAATATTGGTGTAAAACGTGGTGATGTAGTTCAACTGATGTATTATCCTAATATTGCCAACAATGATAAGACGGGTGCAACCAAGGTGTTCCCCAAAGGAACCAGAATTGGTTTTATTTTGAAGACTCAAGGATGGGCTATGCAAGGCAACAACTACTCTATCAAGTGTCAGAATAATAAATATTATAACAATAAATATAACACTTGGTGTTCCACAACGGATGGTCTTTCTTTTGCTCAAAGGGTTAATAAAGAATCAATGGATTATCCTATTGAGAATGGCGAAAGCCGAGGCGCAAAGTTCAGTTATAAGACCAAAAATGGCGATAATTTTACGATTATCTCTTTTGAGGATGCTATGGACGATAAAGATTTCGATGATCTGATTTTTGCATTGAAGCCTGTTGGTGTATTTGCTCCTTTACCTGAAATCGCAAATCAGAAATCATCAACTACTGGTGTCTATGCATTTGAGGATATGTGGCCTAACAAGGGCGACTATGATCTCAATGATGCTGTAGTAAATGCAAAGCACGAAAAGGAATTCAACAATGATGGAAAGATTATCAAAGAGACATTCTATCTGACTACTTATCAGAATTATGTTGAGTTAACCAGTGGCCTTGCCTTAACGCTCGAGACACAAGTTACCCCTAAGGTTACCATGAAAAAAATTGAACCAGGAGAGACGGAGGCGGTAGATGCTTCCTTTGCTACTGAGGGTAATATCTATTATCTGACAGAGGACTTTACAGGTGAACTCGGAACCACTTATATTCTAGAGCTTTCCTATACTAACCCATTGGGTTCATCAGCAGAATTGGCTTCTATCAAACCATTCATCTATCGTTCGGAGGGTAATCAGAATTGGGAGGTTCATATTCCCATGGAGGCGCCTACTGCTAACATGAATACCAGTTACTTCGGTAAAGGAGATGATCGCTCAAATCCTGCAAGTGGTTTGTATTTCGTACGTCAAGGCAACTATCCATTCGGCTTCTATCTGAAAAATGCTGATATTAGCGCATTCGAAGAGACAATTCTGAAGCGAGAGAATGAGAGCAAATCTATCGACCAGTTCTTCCCAGGTTTCTTAGAATGGTCAATTTCAGGTGGAACGACAAATCAGGATTGGTATCTCAGACCCAATAAGTAAGTAGTGATACTCTATAGTTTAAGAGGATGTGTCAATTTTGACACATCCTCTTAAACTATTATAGTCTCTTTTCTATAGCGGCGAAGAAATTCTTGGCATAGGTCTCTTTATTGAAGAGCCTGGAGCGTTCAATTGATACTTCTGACATTTGCTTACGCTTCTCAGGATGATTAAAGAGTTCTAGAATAGCTTTAACAAGATTGTCAACGAATTGTTCGTCTGTGTCAAGGAGTATTGCGTTTTCTTCTGTTACTTCCTCAGGGATTCCTCCACGACGAGTTGTAATGATAGGTAGTCCCATAGCTTGTGCTTCCAGTACAGTAGTAGGGAAGGGATCATCCCAATTAGAAGGAATTGTTGCCACATCTGAAATTTTGAGGTAGTCTGGCATCATTTCATAAGGAATAAAACCAGTGAAGATAATACGGTCTTTGATATTCTTAGCCCGTTGTTTAAGTGATTGGATAAAATCATCATCTTTGCTTGCGTTTCCAAAGAAAGAACTGCCAAGTATTAGTAATTTGATATTTGGATATTGTTCTAATTGCTGGATAGCAGAAATCAGTTCCATAACACCTTTCTCTTTGTTGACACGTCCACTGAAAAGTAAAACAAAATCCGACGGACTTAGTCCTAAATCCTTTCGTGAAACTCTTGGCGTAATTGATGATGAGAATTTATCCAGTTCAATTCCGCTATAAACTGTGACACATTTGTTTCCATAATCACCTATTGTGCGAACACGGTTACTAATGTAATCTGAAGTTGAGATGACGAGTGACGCAGCATCGTATATCTGCTGATGAGATCGAGTGGTACAATTAAGCTTGTCATTGTATAAGTTATATACTAATTTTGCATTCGTTTTACCATCGAGAACTTCAGCATACCCTGGGCGGTTGTTTAAGATAATGGCATCAAAATTCTGTTTCCTAATATGTTTGAGAGATTCATAAAGGAAGAATTCAATAGAATAATGATGATATGTATTAGGATGTCTTTTGGAGAACAGACGTTTCCTGAATTTAGCCCAAAGTGAGTCTGTTTGTATATAATAGTAGTGATTGACTTTTGATATGAGAGCAGGATGTTCCTTGACTTTTGGATTGTAAATACTATAAACCGTGATATCATGTCTTTGATGAATATTGTTATATTCAAGAAAGAAATCAAGAAAATTTTCTACAGCTCCCCCTTGGATTGCAGGAACAGGAAGTATTCCTGAGGTTAAAATCGCAATTTTCATGTCTTTACTTATCTTTTATTATTTTTCTTTATCATAGAAGATATTAACAATACCAGAAAATCAAGTTTTCTAATCTAAAGTTTTGTCATTATCTAATCTTACTCATACCCAGTTTCCAAATAATGCGATCTTTCCATTGATAGTATTTCGTCATTAAAATACGTTTTCGGCAGAAGAAGCGGAACCAAAGAATTACGAAATGTTTAGGATAATCAATTATGGAATTGGGCGTAACTAAGAAGTGACTATAATCTGTGACACGATCCTTCATGAAGCCCCGATGTTGGAAATGTGCATATAGTGATTCCTTCTTTTCCAATCTTCCATTATTAAAACGTAGCATATACAACTTGTTGCCTATATGTTCGAAGATTACTTGCTTCCAACCTCTTGTAAGACTATTAAAATGATAGGATTGTTTGGGTTTGGAAGCATTGTCGAAAGGCTCCTCTAACCAACAATCTGCAGGCCGGCAATCGCGCCATTTGTCGCTACATCCTTTGTGATTGAACTCATCGAAAAACGTAATATTGCTTGTGGTGAATGCATCTTTGTAATTTTGATATCCAGGTACTTGCTTCATAAAGTACGAATTTGTATTTTCATCATTTCTCATTATTGTTAGATGTCCCCAACCTAATATAAATTTATACTTTAAGACCTCATCTGTAATAAAACATCTAATATCCCCATAAACTAAATCAAGATCTCCAAATCCCCAGTAGTCATATTTGGGGATGTACTTCTGAAGGGCATATCCATATGCTTGTTTATATTCGCAGAGCTTGTATGGACGATCAAGAACAATTGGAAAATCGAAAACGGCTTGGATGATTTGTCTAAATTCTTCGAATTTCATTTTGTGTACTATGATATTTCCAGCTGGTTCAACATCGGCATCGGTGAAGAACATAAAATCAATTGTCTTGTTGTAAAGAGCTGAAGCTCTCCACATCTTATACTGAACAGGCAGTTTCCCAAAATAGGGGAAAATAATGACGATAGATTTCATGATTTTATAATTTGAATAGTATTTTGAATACAAGTTTTATGCGTGGACGAATGGAGGTATAGCCTTTTGTCTTCATTAAGAAACACCATGAATCTTGATAACGTTTTTGATTTACTAATTCTTCTGCGCATCTTACAATTTGATTAGTTGTATATTTATACAAGCTTTTTTTGTTATGATATGGATAATCATACCATTCCCAGTAAGGGAAGGAAGAGCTAATATCTATGGAACGTGCTAAATTATTCTCTGTAACATATGGATGATATGCTAATTCTTCATTTAAGTAGATTGTAGTATATTTGCATGCTATACGAAGCCACATATCAAGGTCTTCTCCTAATTGAATACCTGTACGAAATCCACCAACATTTCTGAATACTTCTTTTTTTATCAGTAGGCAACCTGTCCAAAAAATATAATCATATTTGCAATAGTCATAAATAATAGTTACACCTAATGGTAGCGTTGAGATTGGACGCCCATCCTGAGCTGAACAAAAAATGTGATAGAATGGATATTTTTCAGCTAACATAATCATCTTTTCTAAATAGTTTGGTTTCCATTTATCATCTGCATCTAAAAAAGCGATATAATCACCTTTTGCAAGGTCTATCCCTCTATTCCTTGTATATGAAACTCCATGATTAATTTGAGTATATGTTTTTATTCTGGGATCGTTGATAGATTTCGCAATATCTTCACTTGCATCAGTAGAACCATCATTAATGATTATAACTTCCAAATCTTTGAAGGTTTGTGATAGCACAGATTCAATGGTGCCTTTAATATAATGCTCTTTGTTATAGAGTGGAATAATTACAGATACTTTCATTTGCTATAATTATAAGGTGATGTGATTTAGAAATTTATAAATAGAGGATTTCCGTGCAATAAGAAATTTCATTCCAATCGTGAATTGGAAAAGAGAGATGAAATATAAACCAATTAGTAGTATGTATAATATAGAACCATATATAATAAGTGAAAATATGGATTCAAATTCGTCTATAATGGTGTACTTCAGCAATAATGCGAAAATCGAAAAGATTGAAAAAATGATATAATATGGTATCATACCTTGCCAAAATATCCATACTTTTTTATGAAATCCTTGAGAAAATAGATAATATGGTTTCCAAAATACACTAATAAAGAAATAGCTAAGAATTTTTCCTAATAGAATTCCTGTGATTCCATAAGTTGGAGCAAGTAAAAGAGTGGTGGAAACATTTATAATCAGTTCAGCCCAATTCGCCCATATGTCAGAGAATAATCCTGATGCACCTAAATAGATATATACAGCAGCATTTTGTAATCGAAGAAATAGATTAAATATTAGTAGATAGACTATCACTTCGTCCATTATATATTGTTGTCCAAGCCAGTATCTAATAAAAGGTTGAATGAACATGAGTAGTGAAAAAATAATTATTCCCAACAACATGTAACGTGCCGCAGTTAATTCCCAAAAGACTTTCATTATATTCTTTTCGTTTCCTTCAGCTAGTAGATTGCCAATCCCATCCCCTATACCGACACTTAATATATTTACAAGATAATTGAATTTATTTAATACCATTGTATAATTGCTGTAGAAGGTAATTTTGATTACGGAAACAAACATACCAACCATTATTTCATCGCTATGGTAAAGAATAAAGTCTTTGATCTTTTGGATAAAGATATGGCGAGTTTTCATTAATACTTCTGGATACTTTTTCAGGTTCTCTTGTCCTTTTTTCAAATTAATAATTAACCATGGATACAATTGGCGGATCCTATAATTGAAAACAATTATTCCGACAATTGTAAAGATTAGTCCAACTATAACCCAAAGCCATAGATTTCTATAATAGTAAGCAAGTAATAACTGGGTAAGACTTTGTACAATACTTATTGTTTGGAAATACGCATTTACCAAGTATTGTTTCTGGTCAGCAATGACTAGTAATTGCTTATAGTTAAAGATGTATCCAGCAATTGATGAGACGAGAAAGGTATAAAAAGCAAAATATACAAGAGGTAAACCTATTGTGAGGTGATTAAACCACCATGGAAAGAAAATGCTAACAACCAAGCCGATGGCTCCAATGACAAAACCAATGCAACGATAAAGATATGCCAACATTGAAACAATTTCATTTATCTTTTCATGATTATCTTCTTGTATTGGTTTGTAGAGGAAATATACAATACTTGTTCCAATTCCTAATTCTGCAACGCTCAGGAAACTCATGATATTCATGAGCATACCAGTCAGTCCGATAAACTCAGCTCCAAGACAATCCAGAAATACCTTGCGGGAAAAGAAAGCGAGAAATAAAGAGAGAATGTAGAATAACATTCCCACTTTGATGTTCATGACACTTCTATGTACCCTTTCACTCATGTGGTATGTTCGGTATGGATGAAGTCAGTGTTCTTATGATCCAAGTGAAGGACATTTTTCAGCATGCGTAATACCAATCCTGGGATTGCAAGAACCTTAGCAAAGGAACTGACTCGCAATGGTGCTGGAATCGCAATAAAAAGTGATAATGCCAGTATGCCGAAAAGAATCCACCACTTTTCACACCATGAAGGAAATAATAATGTCATAATGATGGAAATACCTGCTAACAACACAATCAGAATCGAGCGGGGAATCAGAGCCTGTTGGATGGTCTTGTCAATGAAGTTTACCTTTCCATGAAGAATAGCCTTCGGAATCTTTGGCAGATTACTTAAAAGACTCTGTACCTGAGCTGTCATCCAGCGCATACGCTGTTTCTGGAAGTTGTCCTGGTTGCTAACCTTTTCATCGAAGACGTGGATATCTGGTGCATATTTGATAAAAATCTCTTGGTGGAGCAGGAGGGCTTCCATTTCACGGTCCTCGCCAGCTGTTTTTAATTCAAATACATTTTTCTTAAAAAGTTCATAGCTAAAGCACATACCAGAACCGATCAATGCAGAGGATAACCCCAGACGGTTATGTGCCTTACGGAATAAGGTGTTGTTAATTTCTTCACTTGCTCCATCCAAAACCGCCACATCGTTATTGGCATTTTTGGCACAGCGGTGACATTGGATGACATCATAAATTGAACAAAGGACATTCAGCTGGTCCAAAAAGTCTGGACGTACCACATTGTCTGCATCCAGGATCACCACATTGTCAAATTCACCCTCCACCTCGTTAATGGCATATTGCATGGCTTTGGCCTTGGAGCTTTTTTCGAAGGTCGGGGTCAACAGCTTAATGGGTAATTTGCTTAATTGCTCATTGGTCTCAGGTTGCATGTGATCAGAAATAACTGCTACCGTATAATGGGTTGCTGGATATTTCTGAAGCAGGAATTGTTCAACCGCATTGATGATGACCCTATCTTCTTTATAGGCTGGATACAATACCAGGAAACGCCCCATCCGATGGTATAAGGCTTGTGCGTGAATCGCCACACGGTCCTCTTTCTCATAGAACAGGGAGATGACTGCAAAGAAGGCCACATAAAAGACAGAAAAAGAAATGATGACCCATAGGGTAATCTCAATAATATGTAAAATCGTCCAAATCATGACTTTTTGTGAATTTTAAAGTTGAACATTTTCCATAAACTGACAAATGGTGAACGCAAGAAAGTCTTATCCCACATCTCATCCACCAGATAGTCAGGGGTCGCTATCGCAAAGATAAACAAAGCAAGTGAACCTAAAATCCACCATTTAATAGCCATTGTAAGATAGATAAAAGGCAGAATAAGGGACATAATCATGATAATGCCTACCATAGAGGTTCTTGGCACAAGCATCCATTGAATCAGTTTGTCTGCCAAGTTATATTGCTTTCTAAAAAGAGCCCCTGGCAAGAACCTGATATTCCGGAACAGATTGGCAAACTGTTGAGTGGCCCATCTACTTCGTTGCTCATTCAATTTCGAGGTGGTTCGTTTCTTCTCGCCATAGACATAGATGTCATCAAAGTAATCAATAAAAATGTCCTGGCGCATTAATAAAGCCTCCAGTTCTTTATCTTCACCAGATGTCCTGGTACGCATGACATTGATCTTGAACCAGTTGAAATCAAAGACTGTGCCAGAACCAGCTAAAGCTGCAGACAGACCACAGCAGATATGGCCTCGGCGGAAAATGGCGTTGTTGATTTCCTCAAAAATGGCATCCATTCGGGCTGCAACTGTATCTCTGTTCTTAGATATACGATGTGTCTGGATGGCTTTGGTTGCTGCAATCTCATAAGCATTATTAACCTGATCCAAAAAGTCTTGGTCAATGATATTGTCTCCATCCAAGATGACGACAGCATCATAGATTTTGAATTCCGGGAGATTCAAAATAGCATATTGTAATGATTTAGCCTTGGTGCTCTCCTCGAAATCTGGTGTTAGTAGAGTAATAGGATATTGGGCTAACTTCATATTAGTAATCTCATCCTGATGGTCAGAGATGACGGTTATGTCGAACATACGTTGTGGGTATGCCTGACTTAAAACAGATAGAACCGTTTGCTCTATGACATTATCTTGTTTATAAGCGGGGATTAATATCACAAAGCGGTTCATTTTTTTAGCTTTGGGTATGTCTGGCTTGCTGTGGAATAGGGCGGCCACAGCAAACACCCCCATGTAAAGGACAGTACCTGCTATGATCACGAACAGAATCCAATCAAATATAAATAATATCAGCCAAAAATCCATAATTCTAATTCATTAAAGGGCGAAAATTTAAAGTTGAATCTGTTAAGAAATCACGAATGCCTCGCTGGGTAGCCTTGAGCAAATCCCATTTGCCTGTGATGGCATTTTTAATAATATCCCGTGTGCTTACTACGCCTAATAGGTAGGCATACGAAAGGTATTTAGTGATTCCACACCAATTTCGCTTAACCAACAGAAACCGGTTGCGAACGATGTAGTAAGTACGTAACGGACTGTTCTGTCCTGTGGCTTGACTCTCTTTATGATAGATGGTCAAGAGGGGTTCGTCCCAGATTTGATAACCAGCCCGTGTAAACATCATCGACCAGTCTAGTTCCTCATAATAGAGAAAGAAACATTCAGGCATCAAGCCCACTTTATCAATTGCCTCTCGTTTAATCAGCATGGCGGCACCATGTGCATATGGGGTAGGGTGGGCTGTGTCGTATTGACCATGGTCTTCTTCCCCAAAGCCTATGGCTTGGTTCCTGACAGTGATCTTTGTGAGAGGTGTATAGCCTGTAAATTGTATCGGATGACTGCCCCAGGAAAATCTAATTTTAGGGCATACAATAGCGATGTCTGGCGAAGACTCTAATCTGTCAATCAATGATTGGACATTGAACTCCTTGAAGATGGTGTCGTTATTAATAAAGAAGAGGTATTTACCTTGTGCAGCTTTAATACCTAAATTGTTGCCACCAGCAAAACCGAGGTTCTTATCGCTTTTGATGACTTTTACTTGTGGAAATCTCTTGGAGATGATGTCTGCTTCTTGGTTTTGAGATGCATTATCCACCACAATCACCTCCAAATGATCATTGAAGGGGATTGTCTCAATCAATGCACAGGTATCTGTTAGCCCATTGTAATTGATTGTGATGATGGATATCTCTTTCAATTTTACTATAATTAAATTATACTCTTGATGCTAATTTCTTTTCCAATTTAAGCCGTTTACGCTCTTCCTGTTCTGCGAGTCTCTTTTCTTCTAATTCAACCCAGGCAGGTTCTAAATATGGTAATATATATACGAGGGCGAGTCCTCCATAGAATGTAAGACAGTTTGGGAACTGCATAAGGATTTGATTGGCATAACCACCAAGTTGAATGGCGGCAAATGCACTGCATAGTCCCGCACCAATGCCCATTAATGACCGATTCTTGATCTTGAACATAACTATCCAACATCCACCTATAAACATGATTAAAGTCAAAATAAGAAAAGTAGTTATTCCTATAGGACCAGTATGTACCCAAATAAATACATACTCAGAGTCGGGTGGAATGGTAGATAATTTTTTGTATTTGTTGTTGGCAGGCACGTTGTCATAACTCACACCTAATCCTAATCCCCAAGGCGCATCTGCTATGTATTTTTTGATGGTTGCTTGATTAATCTCTCGAACACCTGCTGAGGCGTCATTTTTGTCAAATGCTGAACGCATTCGACGAATTTGAGAATTTCCTTGGCCGATATTCGTAAATATTAATAATGAAAAAAGTATGCCCCCAATAATGGCACTTGGTATCAAAATCTTAATAGAACGTGAAAGAACCAGAAATACAAGAAAACCTCCAATCAAACAGAACATCGCTGTACGTGTACCAGAAGCGAACATGCCTTTCGTGACGAGTAATGCTGTAATTAAAAAGAAAATACGGTCGCGTTTTAACTTTGTAGTAATCGCAATAATGAAGAATGTGATTGCAGAAGCTGCAGCGTGACAACCGTAACACGCCGCATCATTAAAAGTTGACCAGTATCTTATAAGTGTTCCTGCATTGATAATATGTGTAGAACTTCCTCGTGTTTCTAACCAGATTCTTTCTGCAGTAGTAAATCCTAACGTTTGTTGTTTCCAAGTCCAAAAATATGAAAACAAGCATAAGATAGCCCAGATCCTTAAATATTTTATTAATTTATCTGGGTCTGTAATATAAAGGGTGAAAACGACACATGCATACACTAATTGAATGGCCATCATACGAGCACCACCATACCATCCTCCCACATCAATTCCCAAACCGCACGTGTCATTGAATACTTCAATGGTACAAAAGCCAAACCAGATTAGTAACGTTAAAAACATTAGATTCCCTAATCTCTCAAAATGAGGAGATTGCCTGAGATCAATAAGGGCTATACCAATGAGTAGTAACTCCAGTAGTTCATTATATAATGATGTAGGAATACCATTAGGTAACATCTGGAGTTTTCCAAAGAACATTACGAAATAGTTAATAATAATGAGTGTCCAAAAAGTAAGCATCTGCCATCGGAATGCTGCATAAATAGCAGGTATTACTAATGGAATTAAACAAACAATGGCCAATGCAGGTAAACCTGCAGTTGCAAGTTGATACATTGCCAAGAAAAACAGGAGAAAGAGTAATATTACTCTTCCTCCGTTTTCTCGGGAATATGCTACAACATGATTCGTCATTTATTTGGCATGGTTATTCTCTACAGCTGTCAGACCCATCTGAGACATGCGATATACAAAGTTGTTGAACTTCGTGTATGGTGGCAATTGGCCGACAAACTCTTCTACCGCATAACGCTGACATTCAGTCAGGTACATGAACAGAGAGTTTTTGTTTTCTAGTTGAGACTCTAACTCCTTTAATGCTTTCTGATCCACATCCTTCCATGTGCGATTGGAACGTGTCACCATGAGGTTGATTGTTCCTAGGTTTAATAGAGCAGGTGGAATGGAGTGATCATCCAAATTTGGATATTCAACAATGGCAATTTCATTGGGTAGCAGGTCAGGGCAGATATCCTTGATATCTTTTGCCATAATGAAACGACTATCTTCTGCAAGGAAGTCTTCATCGTAGGTCAGGCGACGAACCTGCAAGCCGATAGAAATCCAATAATTCTCCAATTCTTGAGCAATATAACTCTTACCGTTTGCGGCATCCGTTGAGAGAAGATTCAGCACATTCTGCTGACCATCCTTGAAGTTAGGAAGCAATGCCTTACTGAGCTGGCGCATTGCCATATCGGCAATCGTCTTGTTGAAACGACGATAACGCAGCGTGCTTTCTTTCGGGAAGCAACCCATGACAGGAATCTTGGTGATACGCTCCGAGCGCATACGGTCCCGAAGTGTACGATCCAGCAATTCGACTATAAAGAAGTACATAGCCGTTAAAACAAATGTCAATAGGAAAGCTCCCAACAGTACCATTACACGATTAGTCGGCTGTGCATTCATGGGGAACATTGGTGGATTGAGCACACGAAGTGTGGCTGTCGTCATCTGCAGATTCTTCTGGCGGAGACGGGCTGCATTCAAAGCTTTCAGCATCTCCATATAATTACCCTCAATAAAACTGATATGACGATCTTTACGAGCAATGGTGGCACCGATTGGCGCATAATAAAGTATCTGGCGATCTAAATCATCTCGTATTTTATCTTGTGCCTTCACCTCTGCTTTGGTCTGCTCCAACAATAAGACTTGTTCCAACCATCTACCAATCATATCATTGGCCTTGACACCAGTTTCAGTGCTATAGGTACCAGCTTCAATGTCTTTAACAAGTCCTCTTACATTGCTCGTAGCATCTTGAAGCATCCGTTCTGCTTTGGCTAATTCTTGTTGGGATTCTACTCCGCTACCTCCTTCACTACTCATCAGTTTCAGATTAGAGATACGGGATTGGATACGGGAGATGTCTGTCACCTGATTCGTAAATTCCTTATTAGCTCTGATGATTTTGGCACGATCACCTAACTGACGCTCCAGATAATCCATCAGTGCGCGCGTGGTAGCCTGATGCAAATAGCGTTCGTTTTGAGCTGTTTGATATTTTGCATCTAATCCGGCCAATTCTCTGGTTTGGTCGCCATAGTTGATGATACGCTTTTCCACATTATATCGAATCAGATCATCTTCTGCATTTGTCAAGATACGATAGAGACGGGCCACCTCACGTTCAAAGAATTTGATGACGTTGTTGGTTTCGCCATATCGTAATTGGGCATATTGGCGGGCAAAAACTTCATTCAAAATATCCAACGTGTTATAGGCAATACCTGCATCGTTGGCTGTATAACCAATGTCAATAATATCACTTCTTTGGAGCTGTAATACCTTTAACTTTGCCGTAATATTGTTAATCCCAAAATAAGGGTGATAATTCAGCAATCCAAAGACAAAATTGTCTGCAGAGGGCTTTTCATATGCCTTTAAGTTTGCATAAGTAGCATTTTCACTATTATGGTTAATGAGGGCTTTAACCTCGGTCGGTACACTGTTGTTTAGCTGACGGAAATGCTCTGCAGAAATATAATTATTGTCTTTATTTGGATTACCATACATCATACATCGAGCAAACAGACGAAGTGATACTTCGTGAATAGTCGCATCTGTCGTAATCAACAACATCAGATTGGTCATATTTGCCTGCGAATTACCGCCAGCAGCTCCTGATGTGCCTTCAATGTTATAACCTGTAATC
>JAEEGL013205706.1_pt1 | contig 13911 bp, 10 predicted proteins | sample 9134231 | NCBI WGS metagenome assembly JAEEGL01 (sample SAMN16246548, study PRJNA631951) | gut metagenome | biome: gut microbiome; feature: rumen; material: fiber-attached | host: Bos | place: Iran: Karaj | collected 2018-10
AGCCGTTGCCACCTCAGACGTACTCATCTTCACCTACAAACACATGCTATTACTACCAAGTCCTCGTAGTTTTTGGCTAATTTTCCCAATTATTCTTCTGGCCTTTACTTGCGGTATACGTTTTTCGTACCGTATCGTACGCGAACTCATTACCAGAGTCGGATATGGCAAGCGAAAGAACATTATTATGGTTATTGGCGCAGGAGACGCCACAAGGCTCCTCATCGACGAAATGTCCCGCAATGAGGCCTATGAAGATACGCGCATTGCCTGCATCATAGACGACGACCGCAATAAAATCGGCACACGCATCCGCAACATCCCAGTTGTTGGCACGCGCAAAGATATCGCAGAAATGGCCAATAAGTACCTAGTTACCGAAATTATTATCGCCATACCGTCAGCCCGCAAAGAAAACCTAGCCAAGATAGTTGCCGAATGCCAGAAGTCTGGTTGTGAGATTAAGATTATTCCTGCGGCATACCTAGACATAGACCAGAGCCAAGAAGGTATCGCTCGCCAAATTCGCCCATTACGATACGAAGATTTCCTAGGCCGCGACCAGATTGTCGTTAATAATCAAGAAATCGTAGACAACCTCACGGGCAAAACAATTCTCGTTACGGGTGGCGGCGGCAGCATCGGGTCGGAATTATGTCGCCAAATCGCAAAAGCCAGACCAGAGCTCCTCATCATCTTCGACATCTACGAGAATAACGCCTACGATATCCAGCAAGAGCTTTACCGTAATTATCCAGACCTCAATCTACAAACAATTATCGGCTCCGTTCGCGACTATGCCCGCCTCGAAAAAGTCTTTCAAGAATTCAGACCAGAGCAGGTATATCATGCAGCCGCACACAAACATGTACCATTAATGGAAGTTAGCCCAAACGAAGCCATCAAAAACAACTGTCTTGGCACGCTTAATACCGTAAAGCTAGCACACAAATATGGCGTGAAGAAATTCGTACTTGTTAGCACAGACAAGGCCGTAAGGCCAACCAATATCATGGGCGCATCAAAGCGTATATGCGAAATGATCATCCAAGTTTACGACAAACGCTCAAAGACGGATTTTGTAGCTGTACGCTTCGGCAATGTGCTCGGTAGCAATGGCTCGGTCATCCCGCTCTTTCTGAAGCAAATCGAGGCCGGCGGCCCAGTAACCGTCACGCATAAAGATATTACGCGCTACTTTATGACTATTCCAGAGGCCGTCAGCCTCATCCTGCAGGCGTCCGTCTACGCAGCAGGAGGGGAAATATTCGTACTCGATATGGGCAAACCGGTCAAAATCTACGACCTTGCCCAAAAGATTATTCGCTACAAAGGCCTCGAACCAGGCAAAGATATCCATATTAAAATAACCGGCCTTCGCCCCGGCGAAAAACTCTACGAAGAAATGCTCATGGAGGAAGAAGGGCTCAAAGAAACACCAAACAAACTAATTCATATAGGGCAACCACTTGAAATCAAAGAATCATTCCTAAACGACCTAGATGAGCTCATCGAGTCGTCAGAGAAGAATACGCCCAAAATTAAAAGCCTAACCGCAAAGATCGTAACAACATATAAGCCAGAAAAGGAGGCACTATGAAAGATATAGAACCATTTCAGGATAAAGTCTGGCTAAGCACGCCAACTATGCACGGAGAAGAGATTAAATACATCACCGAGGCATACGAATCAAATTGGATGTCTACCGTTGGCGAAAATATCAACGAAGTCGAGAGGTTAATGGCCGAGAAAATCGGCGCAAAACACGCCGTTGCACTTAGCTCCGGCACGGCATCATTACATCTTGCAATCAAGCTCGCAGGAGAAAAGTTATACGGCAAGACTAAGACAGGCAAAGGCGCACTAGCTGGCCACAAAGTATTCTGCAGCGACATGACCTTTAGTGCAACCGTCAACCCGGTCACCTATGAGGGCGGCGAACCAGTATTTATCGATACGGAATATGACACATGGAACATGAGCCCAGAGGCGCTATCTAAGGCTTTCGATCTATATCCAGACGTGAAGCTTATCGTTGTTGCTCATCTTTATGGTACCCCAGGCAAAATAGACCAAATCCGCGCCATCGCCAAAGAACACGGAGCGCTAATCGTAGAAGATGCGGCCGAATCGCTTGGCGCCACTTACAAAAACACGCAAACTGGCATATTTGGGGATTTTGGCTGTATCAGTTTTAATGGTAATAAGATTATTACAGGATCGTCAGGCGGAATGTTCCTCTGCAACGACGAAAACGACGCAAATCAAATCCGCAAATGGTCCACTCAGGCCCGCGAAGACGCTCCTTGGTACCAACACGAAGAGGTCGGCTACAACTACCGCATGAGTAACGTGATTGCCGGCGTCGTTCGTGGCCAAATTCCATACCTAGAAGAGCATATCGCCCAAAAGAAGGCCGTATACGAACGCTATAAAGAAGGCCTAAAAGATCTACCAGTTCAGATGAATCCTTACGACGAGATAAATTCCAAGCCAAATTTCTGGCTATCCTGCATGATAATCAATCCAGACGCCGTGTGTAGACAAGTGCGAGACGATCATGTGGCTCTTTACGTCAGCGAACCCGGAAAATCCTGTCCGACACAAATCCTCGAAACTCTAGCAAAATATAACGCCGAAGGCCGTCCGATTTGGAAGCCAATGCATATGCAGCCAATCTACCGGAATAATGACTTTATCACAAAAGATGGCTCTAGCAGAGCCAAGACAAATGCATACATCTCTAGTAGCATTACCGATATTAGCATGGATATATTCGAACGCGGGCTCTGCCTACCTTCCGACAACAAGATGACAGCCGAAGACCAGAACAAAGTAATTCAAATCATCCACGAGTGCTTCAAGTAATGTCCACATATAAGAACAGTCACAGTCCATATGGGCCATACGAGAAATTCTTCAAGCGACCGCTCGACTTCATTTTTGCGCTATTGGCCCTGATTGTTCTTTCTCCAGTGCTACTGATTACATACATACTAGTTGTTATTTTTCTCGGTTTTCCCGGCATCTTCAAACAACCTCGCCCCGGCAAAAACGAAAAAATTTTCAATCTCTACAAGTTTCGCACCATGACAAATACAAAAGACAAAAACGGGAAACTACTACCAGACGAGAAACGCTTAACGAAGTTTGGTAAGTTCTTGCGCTCAGCATCTCTAGACGAATTACCAGAGCTCATCAATATTCTAATAGGCGACATGAGCTTTATCGGGCCGCGACCGCTTCTAGTCGATTATTTACCACGCTATAATATAAAACAACGACGCCGCCACGAAATCAGGCCTGGCCTTACTGGCCTAGCGCAAGTGTCTGGACGTAATTCCATACCATGGCAAAAACGATTCGACATAGATATACTATATGTCGACCGTATTACTTTCTTACAAGATTCATCCATTATACTAAAAACTATCAGTCTAGTCCTGAAACGAAAAAACATTAACTCCAGCGCTTCCGCAACCATGGAAGAATTTATGGGAAATTAAGGAGATAAATATGATCACTATTTTGTTCACTGGCGTAGGTAGAAGAATTGAATTAATACAAGCATTCAGGCAAGCAGCGCTAGTCCTCGATAAAAGAATTCGCATCATTGGTGCAGACATTACGAATAATGCTCCAGCATTACCATACTGCGACGCAATTAAAATCGTAAAGCCAATGGACGACCCAGATTATATATCTAGTCTATTAAAAACTTGCGAAGAAGAGGAAGTTGATATACTCGTACCGACCATAGATACGGATTTATTGACCCTAGCAAACAATCGAGAGCAATTCGAGAAGACGGGCATAAGAATCCTAATTAGTGCTCCAGATAAAATTCGCATCTGTCGAGACAAGAATATTACATCTCAATTCTTCGTAGACTGCGGGCTAGCGGCTCCAATGCCTACCAACAGAGTAGACAAATACGATTCTGGTTTTCCAGCCTTCATCAAGCCGAAAGACGGCAGTAGCTCAATTAATGCATTCAAGGCGAACAGTCTTGATGAGCTTAAAACATACGCATCAAAAATAGAAGATTACATAATTCAACCGTTCATTGAGGGCACGGAATACACGGTAGACGTTTTCTGCGACTTCGACGGCAAGCCAATTTTTATCACCCCCCGTCAACGCATTCAGGTACGTGCAGGCGAAGTCCTTAAAACCCAAATCGCAGTAGACGACACGACCGAACAAGAAATCCGCGCCATTTGCGACAAGTTTAAACCATGCGGCCCACTAACCGTGCAATTTATACGTGAAAAAAAGAGCGGAATTAATTACTACATCGAAATTAATCCACGCTTCGGCGGCGGGGCACCCCTATCAATGAAAGCAGGAGCAAAAAGCGCCGAAGTACTGCTGAAACTCATTGGCGAAGAAGTTTTAGACGAGTCATCATACATCATCCAGAATGGCGCGATATACAGCCGCTTTGACCAATCCGTGCGCATAACTAATGAAATCAATAAAAGCATCAAGGGAATTATTTTCGATTTAGATGATACGCTATATAACGAAATTGAATATGTTAAATCGGGCTTCGAAGCAGTATCAAGATATCTTGGAGATGCATCCTACGCCAGTAAGTTATTATACTACTTTAGTAATGAGGCAAACCCAATCGATAAGCTACTAGAAGAGATAGGTCGTATCGACGAAAAAGACGCCGTCGTCGACATCTACCGCAAACACGAGCCACGCCTTACCCTAGACGAAGCCGTCGCAGCAACGCTCGATAATCTGCGCGACTCAAACATTAAACTCGGTATTATCACAGACGGTCGCCCAGAAGGCCAACGGGCAAAAATAAAAGCACTGGGCATAGAAAGCTACATCGACGACATTATCATTACTGACGAACTTGGGGGCAAGCAATTTCGCAAACCGAACGATATACCATTTCGGATTCTCCAGAATCGCTGGCGCCTCGCCCCAGAACAAATTGTATACGTGGGAGACAACCTGAACAAAGATCATCTGGCGCCACAACAGCTTGGGATGAACTTTGTCTATTACTACAACAAAACAGGCCTACACAATAAAATCAAAGGGGTCAATTACGACCAAATTGAGAAAATAGAAGATATTAAAAAGTACGTTTAGGCACAAATGAAGAAGATGAAAAAAATATTATACGTAGCTACAGTGGACTCGCACATAATTGCTTTTCATGTGCCATACCTAAAAATGATGCATGAAAAAGGCTGGGAAGTACATGTGGCCACAAATGGGCGTGAAACAATTCCATACTGCGACAAAAAGCACACCATTTGCATAGAACGTAACCCATACAGGCTCAACAATCTCAAAGCCATCAAGCAAATGAAAGAACTACTAAAGAAAGAGCATTTCGATATCATTCACTGCCATACGCCAATGGGCTCAGTTATAACGCGCATTGCAGCAAGAAAAGCCCGCAAAGAAGGTGCTCGCATTATTTATACGTCGCATGGCTTCCATTTTTACAAAGGAGCTCCACTTATCAATTGGATTATATTCTATACGGTGGAAAAAGCTCTATCAAAACATACCGATGTAATATTTACCATTAATAGAGAAGACTACGAAATATCGAGAAAGAAATTCAAAAAAACTCACGTCGAATACATACCTGGAATTGGCGTTGATGACGAAAAAATCAATAACATCGTCAAAACGCAGGACATTAATAAAACGAGAAAAAAGTTAGGATTTACAAAGAACGATTTCTTAATGATATATACCGCTCGATTAGATAAAAATAAAAATCAATTAATGCTAATAGAGGCCATGGAGCAATTAGTAAATAGTTATAAAAATATCCATCTATTACTAGTCGGGAAAGACGAACTAAGCGGCTATTACCAAAACATCGTCAATAAAAAGCACCTAGAAGAACATGTGCACTTTTTGGGCTTCAGAAAAGACATATATAAACTGATGAACGCTTCCGACTTAGCCGTTTCGGCTAGCTCAAGAGAAGGGCTAGGCATCAGCTTAATTGAAGCCTCTATATTAAAGAAGGGCCTCATCGCCACGCATAACCGGGGGCATAACGAAATAATAACAGAAGGGGCAAATGGTTATTTCGCCGACTCTGTAAATGAATTTGTAAAAAAAATTAGCTATGTTATCGACAACAAACCGGCACTTAATCACGAAAATATATCAAAATTTACACTAAAAAACGCACTCGAGAAGACGGCAATTATCTACGGAGTGCAATTAAATAAAACAAACAGCATCCCAGGTTTAATATCGATATTGATGGGGACATACAACAATTCGAAAAAACATCTATCAGAAAGTATCGAATCGATTTTATATCAAACATATTCCAACTGGGAGTTGATAATATGTGACGATGGTTCTATTAAAAATCCTGCCGCTTTGATAGATAAGTATAAAAAGAGATACCCTAACAAAATTAAATTCATCAAAAACGGCACCAACAAAGGCCTAAACTATACACTCAATCACTGCATGCAGTATGCGCATGGAGAGTTTATCGCGAGGCAAGATGCGGACGATATCTCAACGCCAGACAGATTCGAAAAAGAGATAAACTTCTTAAGAAAAAATAAGAAATATTCTTTCGTAAGCTCAAATATGTTCTACTTCGACGAAAAAGGAATATGGGGAAAGAGCGCGCAAGCGGAATACCCAGAACGCATAAATTTCGTTAAAGGAAGCCCATTTTGCCACGCTCCAGTATTAATATATAAATCAGCGATGGAAGATGTTAACTACTACACAATCAGCAATTACTTACTAAGAGTGGAAGACTACCATCTTTGGTTCAAACTATATAGTAGGGGATACAAAGGAGCGAACATCGTCGAACCGTTATACAAGATGCGAGATGACAACAATGCATCAAAAAGAAGAACGTGGAGCAACAGAATTAATGAATTTCACGCCAAGAAAATTGGCTTCAAAATGCTAAAAATACCAAAAAAATATAATATATATAAATATAGATCAATTATAGTTGGACTATTGCCGAGGCCGTTATATAATTATCTACACAAAAAGAACATAAAAAGAATTGATAATGAGAATTTAGAGGGATAGAAGTGGGCGAGATGGTCGAGAAAAAACCGTTAGTAAGTATTATTATTACAACATATAAAGGGAACAAGAATCTGATCAGAGCCGTTAATAGCTCAATCAATCAGACTTATAATAACGTAGAACTGATAGTAGTAGATGATAACAATCCAAATACAGAATACAGAGAAGACACCGAAAGATTAATGGCACAGTTCCAAGGCGATACGAGAATAAAATATATTAAGCACGACAGGAACAAAAACGGCGCTGCTGCTAGAAATACGGGAATAGCTCACGCCGGTGGCGATTATATAACCTTTCTTGACGACGATGATATTTATTTACCAAATAGGATAGAAAGATGCATTAAGTACTTATTGGCAAATACGGACAAAAAAGGTGTCATCTCCTCCGTCATTTTCATGAGTTCAAACTCATTCTATAACGTCAGAACAGCTCACCGATCCAATAATTATCAAAGAGACTTGCTAATAGATAATAACCTACTTGGAACGGGTAGTAATATTTTCATAAAAAAAAGTTGCCTAAAAACGCTAAAAGGTTTTGATGTTGATTTCTTGCGCTTTCAGGACGTGGAATTCATGCTAAGGTTTTTAGACCACTACAAGTTGGGCGCGATTAACGAAGTGTTAATCATAAAAGACAGCAGCGACTCGGATAGAAGACCAAACTACTCAAAAATCAAATCTATGGCAGAACTATTTATAAAAAAGTTTGCCATAACCATATCTAAACTAAATGAAAATGATCAGAAACTATTCTACAAAAACTTATATAGAATGCTATATTATGTAGCATTAAACTCGAACGATAAAAGCGTCATCGAAAAGTCTAAAAACGATTATTTACAATACGGCAAACTTACTACAAAAGATAGGCTATACGGCAGCTATATTATCAGGAAAATAGCTAAATATAACAAAAAGAACGTACTAAACAAATACAGCACAATCATTAGCGAAGATAACTATAGACTGCTAAAAGAAATAGGTAGATAAATACGAAAAACACCAATCGCGCAATAGAGAATAATCAGAGAAAGATGACCAATCATAAAATAAACAGAGAATTGATTTCGTGTTACCTATTGGATATTTGCACCTCTCTATTATTTACCTTTAAAATACTTAACTATTCGTTAGTTTCATTAACGGGAAGTGCCGGAAGTGGATATTTAAAGCCAATTTTTTTCATTATCTCTTTAGTCTCCACCTTTTTGATAACCATCAATCTTTATACGAAACTACAAAACAAAAAAGCTATATCAATATCGGCTTATGGGCTAGCACTCGTCGCCATAATAACATTGCTATATGCTGCATCGTTCGGTAAGTCCAGCCTATCCCCGTACGAGTTCCTTATTTATTTTTGCCTCTCCTTCATTTTAGCGAATAGGAAATCAATAAATATTAGCAGAATCTTAACGTCAGTTATGGTAATCTCCTTAATCCCACTTACGTGTTTCAACAAATTATTTTACGTCAAATGGTTCGGTGGCGTGGATATGGATATTTCATACGCATTTCTCCCGACAATTGTTGCCGCCATAGTCCACCTAGCATTCTTTTATAAACAAACAAAAAATAAAAAAATATATGCGGCACTGTATCTAGTCAATCTCATGTATTTATTCCAGATCTGCCTATATGGCCAAAGGGGAACCCTCTTTTGTATCATTCTTGCCATAGCGTTATGCTGGCTACTAAGGAGAAGAAAGGATGGTAATTTCGAATTACGTAAATTTAGTTTAAAACTGGCAATATTGAGTATGGTTTCATTAATCGCAGTACTCTTCTACAAAGAAATTCTATCATTTATCGCCAATGTTGCAAATATAGACTCATATGCGATTAATAAGTTCATACAAATGTCATCAACGGACGTCTCAAATGGCCGGTTTGGCATATATAGACTTGCACTGGACGGCATTCTGAAACACCCCATACTGGGGAACGGCATAGCGACATTTCAATACAATACAGGGATAATATACATTCACAATATATTGCTCCAACTATTATACGATGGAGGCCTACTTGTTTTTATTCCATTTTTGTACATATTTATACGAGGCACCAAAACGATATTCAAAAGCGCAAACAAAAACCTTATTCCTTATTGGATTTACCTATTCTCCACATCAATGGTTTATTTATTATTCTCAAACGATATGTGGTTTGTGCCTGGGATATGGATATTTGCCGGCTTCTTGTCCACAAATATACCTACTAATAAAAAAATAGAAAGAGGACGACGTGGCGAACGGCAATAAAACATCGGCAAAAATGAATTATCTTTACAACCTCATTTATAATTTTCTAATCCTTTTCATTCCTTTCCTCACTATCCCATACATATCTAGGATAGTAGGCGTCGAGGGTGTCGGAGTCTACTCGTATACATATTCGATAGCATACTACTTCATGTTATTTACAATGTTGGGCGTAAACAACTATGGCAACAGAACAATCGCAAAACACAGAAATAACAAAATTAAGCTAACCGAATCGTTTATCAATATCTACTTAATTCAGTTAGTTATGGGCCTAATTATGTTAGCCACATATCTCATATACGTCTTCTCTTTCAATGTCGAGTATAAGGCCGTTGCAGCGATACAATCGTTATTTATAATATCTGCAATTTTAGACATAAACTGGTTCTACTTTGGCATTGAAGAATTCAAGAAGACGATTACGAGAAATACGGCTTTCAAGGTCGCAAACGCCGCGCTCGTCTTTATCGTAGTTAAAACGCCAGACGATTTATGGAAATACGCCCTAATTATGTCAGGAATGACCTTAGCGAGCCAACTGTTCCTGTGGATATTTCTAAAAAACTATATATCGTTTGCAAAAATAAATTTCAAGAAGATAAAAAAACATTTAAAGTCCGACATAATACTCTTCGTGCCGGTATTAGCAATCAGTATATATAAAATAATGGATAAAATAATGCTGGGCATGATCACTGGCGTAAATGAAGTTGGCTTCTATGACAATGCGGAAAAAGTACTAACTATCCCAATTACAATAATAACATCGCTGGGTGTAGTAATGTTGCCAAGAATGTCCAACATCGTATCAAAGGGAAACAATCGGCAAATGGAACAATACATACATAAGTCAATAATATTCGTCATGTTTCTATCATTTGCAATGTCTTTCGGCCTACTGTCGATAAGTGATAGTTTTTCAATCGCATTCTTCGGACAACAATTTTCCAGAGTCGGTATTATACTATCGCTGCTATCCTTAACACTTCCTATCACTTCTTTCGCCAATGTCATAAGGACGCAATATTTAATTCCTCAGGAAAAGGACAAAGTCTACATAAAATCAGTTTTATTTGGCGCAATCGCAAATCTTATCTTAAATATCATACTAATACCAATCTGGAGCGGCGTCGGAGCCTGCTGCTCCACAATAATAGCAGAGTTTATCGTAATGGCATATCAGGCAATGTCGGTAAAAAAATATTTACCAATCAAACAATACATCCATGAAACTAGCACTTTCTTCCTAAAAGCAGTGATCATGTTAGCAATAATATATCCAATCAATTGGTTAAATCTTAATTCCATCGTCAGAATTATTGCACAAGTAGCCATAGGCACACTTGTTTACGGAGTATTAAACTACAGATATGTCATTTCAATATTAGGCAATAGGCAAATTAAGCATATTTTTAAAAAATAAAGGAGACCAAGCTGAATGAAAGAAATGATATTAAGCATAAAGAAAAAATTAGGTCTGCTAAAGAATGAAGATATGGCCGACTATTATAGGGCCAAAGGAATAAAAATTGGAAAAGGTACTTATTTCTTCTCAACGGACATTATAGTCGACACTCAGAGGCCCTATATGGTAGAAATTGGGGAATATTGCAAAATAACAAAAGGGGTAATAATACTCCAACACGATTATAGTCGTTCGGTTCTAAGAAGAAAATATGGGGAAATAATTGGCGAGAGCAAAAAAACCACGATAGGCAATAATGTATTCATAGGCGTAAACTCCGTTATTCTTATGGGTTCCAACATTGGCGACAATGTAATAATTGGTGCAGGCAGCGTCGTATCCGGGAATGTTCCTAACGATGTAGTCATAGCAGGAAATCCGGCAAAAAAAATATGTTCTCTTTCAGAATATCGAACAAAACGAAAAAATAAATACATGCAAGAGGCGTATTTAACTGCAGAATGTTTTTATTCTAAGTATAAAAGATACCCGCTCCCCCGTGAGCTTGGGGCTTTTTGGCCTATTTTTATGCAAAAGGACCTACAAGCCATAAAAGATAACAAAATAAATACTACATTAAACGGGGACGACCCGTCAGAAGCTTTAAGCTACTGGCTAAATTCAAAAGAAAAACAACCATTTAAATCGTATGATAGCTTTATAGAATTCGTAAAAGAGCAAAAACAATAGGCGCAGAAGTAAGATAACAAATTACAAGAAATGCAAAAAGACGCCTCTACTATATAGATTTCCTGAAAGCATTCGGGCTTGCAGCTATTATAATTGCGCACGCCAATCCGCCAAGTATATTATTTGCATTTCGTAGTTTCGACGTCCCCTTAATGGTTATCCTATCTTCATACTTAGCCCGGAAGTCATACCGAAAATACAAAGACGCCAACGGCGGAATTCTGAATTATTACAAAACTAGGTTTACTAGACTCGTGTTTCCGACCTGGATATTCTTAATTATCTATTTCATTGTCGTCAGTTTAGTAGTCAAAGATGCGTACTCATTTGATTACTACCTAAAATCATTCCTATTGACAAAATATGGCATAGGATATGTGTGGATAATGCTCATTTACCTATACAGCGCGCTTCTTGTCCCAATCATTGAGAGAATCGGCTTCTCCGTAAAAGCAATCGTTACCGTCATACTCTTTTATTTGGCCTATGAGATTCTTTATCATTTCCAAATAGGCACTAATAATATATTTATAGAGACTACTTTTTACTACATTATCCCATACGGCCTGTTAACATACATTGGCTACAATCTAGAAAAAATTAAACGCAAGAAGCTCATCGTTTATATCGCAGCCAATCTTGTCTTTTTCATAGCTACAGCATTCTATCTTTACGCGAGAACCGGCAGCCTCCAACAGGTTCAAGCCTATAAATATCCGCCAAGACTATACTACTTATCCTATGGGATCTTCTGTTCATTGTCTTTAATGACAATCTGCAAGAATAAGCGTTATGAGAAGTATTTTAATAACAGAATAATGCAGTACATATCCTCTCACTCTATGTGGATATATCTGTGGCACATACTAACGTTGTCAGCATACGAAAAACTACATCTACCGGAAAATTGGATACTCAAATTTCTAGCAGTCTCTATCAGTGCCATATTAATTGTTATTCTAGTTAATAAGTTCTTAGACAAACTAGAAAAAAGAAAGCACATCAAATTATTCGATTACCTAAGAGGATGATTGGCTGATACTCGCTAAATGATGCTAAAATGAGTTTATGCAAAAGGTTCTAGTTACTGGCGGCACTGGCTACATCGGCTCTCATACCGTCATCGAATTACTAAACTCCGGATATGACGTAGATATTATAGATAACCTTTCTAATAGCAAGGCTGAAACTATTGATGCCATTGAGGCGATTACCAAAAAACGGCCGACATTCCATAATATCGACCTACTCAATCGAGAATCCCTAGCGGAACTATTCGATAACAATCACTACGATTTCGTCCTGCATTTTGCCGGGCTGAAAGCGGTCGGCGAATCGGTCAAAAAACCACTCTTATACTACCGAACAAACCTTGATTCGACCCTCAACCTTTTCGAGACAATGTACACTCACGGCATCAATAATCTTATATTCAGCAGCTCCGCAACGGTCTACGGACAACAAGGCTCCCCAGAATGCACCGAAACCATGTTAACAGGGCGCGGAATTACTAACCCCTACGGGCGCACCAAATACATGATAGAAGAAATCCTAAAGGACACCTGCGCAGCGAATCCAGATTTCTCCGCAACCATCCTACGCTATTTCAATCCCATCGGCAACCATCCATCGGGATTAATCGGCGAAAACCCTAACGGTATACCAAATAACATTATGCCAGTCATCATGCGCGTGGCGACAGGGCAAATCAAAGAATTAAATATCTACGGAAACGATTACGATACTCCAGACGGCACCTGTCGACGAGACTATATTCACGTAGTTGACCTCGCCAAAGGCCACCTCGCCGCCATGCAACACGTTAAGCCAGGAGTCTCCGTTTACAACCTCGGTACCGGAAAACCTACCTCGGTCCTAGAGCTGCTAGCCGCTTTCGAATCCGCCGCTGGACGTAAATTGCCGCACATTTTTGCACCACGTCGCTCTGGCGATGTCGCCGAAATGTGGGCAAATCCAAACCTGGCAAACCAAGAATTGAACTGGAGCACTAAACTAACTATTGCGGACGCTATGCGCGACACGCTCAAGTTCCTAGAGTCGCAACGATAGCTAATTGCGACTAAACGCTATTCATTGTAAAATAGCACAAAGTAATCATTTGGGAATAACTACATGAAAATCGCAATTGCTGGCGCCGGCTACGTAGGCCTCTCTCTAGCCACCTTGCTTGCACAAGACAATGAAGTCGTTACGTTAGAGATTCAAAAAGACAAAGCCGAAAAGGTGAACAACTTATACTCACCAATTCGCGACGAATACATCGAAAAATATTTTGATGAAGCCCGCGCAGGGAAGCGCAAATTAAACCTCCGCGCCACCTGTAATTACAAAGACGCACTCAAAGACGCTAGCTATGTCATTATTGCTACACCGACCAACTATAACGACGAAACTA
>JAEEGL014792868.1_pt1 | contig 13911 bp, 13 predicted proteins | sample 9134231 | NCBI WGS metagenome assembly JAEEGL01 (sample SAMN16246548, study PRJNA631951) | gut metagenome | biome: gut microbiome; feature: rumen; material: fiber-attached | host: Bos | place: Iran: Karaj | collected 2018-10
ACGCATAAGTTAAAATTCTCTCAGTTGCTGTCATCTTTTTTAAAACACTATTTTATGGGTGCAAATATATAACATTTTTGGCAATTTCCAAAATATTTTGCCAAAAATGTTATACATTTAATGAAAATTCTTAATTTCCTGTCCCTTTTTGACCACTTACACATCCAACAGAATAAGTTGCAAGACAACATTTCTTTCAGGGCCGAATATCTCCACACTATTTTGTATTGAGTCCAACGCCATCCTGCACTAACGAAACCCGTCTTTGAATGCCTTTGAATGTCGATACGGGGTTTGCCGAATGCTTACAGAAAAACGACCTAGAGGAGGCCACTGAGGGTGGTACATTTGTTTCCGCTGCGGGTGGTACATTTGAAACCGTTATGCCCGGTACATTTCATTCCGCTACAGGTGGTACAGCTATCTCTTCTTCTTAAAAGCGATCACGACAAGATATACGAGACCGACTGCGACAATTACATCAACGATGTTCCAAATAGCTCTTCCTAATGATAGCTTGAAGAAGGGCTGGAACAATACAGCAAGAGCAGCGAAGGTGAAGCCAAGCCCATCCTTGTTGGCCTTGAAGTAGTCGTACGAGAAATAGGTAAAGGCACATGCTGCCACAAATCGCACCAACGTATAGAACCCGTAGGGCATATTCGCCAAACAGAGTATCAGCAGTATCGCTACAATGAGTTTAACTATCGGTTTTATGTCATTCAGTTGTTTCATAATCAATAACATCTTCTACATTCCCTTCGACGCCATTTTGTAATAGCATCGTGCAATGTCACACTAATAATATCATCTCTACAATTGTTTAGTCCTCCACAATTTCGTTTGGAATGGTAAGCAACGGCGCCAGGCCCAGTGCATATCCAAACGTAAGAAGTGCCCTGATTCGTATCACTATCCAAACCCGTATCATTGGGTGACCCAGTCTGGAACAGTGAAAGAAGTCCGATTATCAATAGTAGTCTTTTCATATCCTTCATTTCGTTGATGAATGAATAGAAAATTAATTGTTGCAGCATTTGGCCGGGACTATACCTTCATCCTCTGCTTCACTTAATGTCCTTTTCTTCATGCCTTCATGATAGTATTTGCATGTTTTTTTATGATATTTACCTGCATTAGAAACATATACATATCTAGTATCACCGAAATGCCAGTTGCCCCATGAAGAATACATTAGAAGAAACGCACAAGTAATTCCCATAATCAAGGATATTCCCCTAACTGAAGTTTTGAACCCAGAACTTAATTTGTCTTCTTTCAAAGAAATGAAATACCTTGGAAGAAAACATAATAGGTACAAAATGCCCACTGTTAACAAAGCATAGAAAAGAAAACCGAAGAATGCCCAGTGGGTAACCCAACCTATTATGAAACAAGCACATACAAGTGACAGATAAATGAGAATCACAGGATAGTGATTCTTCAAATCATTCCGGAACCGAGTTGTTTCTTTTTCCATATTTTCCATAACTACCATTCATTAAAGTTAAAGATCGCTTCTATATTGTTTTCAATTGTATCATTAAGAATGAAAAAAAAGTCGATTCCTGTTATCTCTTCTACTCTATCGACTGATACAGCATAATGATCTAAAGAATGACCCTCACCAACATTAGGGCAGATAAAACCGATGGCTTTGGGTGTTTTGTTCAAACAAAGAATCACTTTATAGAATGCATCAGGAATCCAAATTTTATTCTTCAGCTTTCTAACATTTAAAGAGTCAAAATAAATCGGACCACAAGCTATATATATATCCGCGTACTTATTTGCCCATTTGCGGCATTTTTCTTCTAAAATCCTCCAATCACCGCCATTGAGTTGTTGATTCTGAGGACAAAAATTCGATAGTAAGAACGATTCTTCCATTGCAACTCGATCCCACTTGTTGTCACCAGCTGGACACATATGTCCATGATCCCAAATTCTTATGTACTTAATACTATCCCAATCCTCTACCTCTTGTCTCGGCCCCTTTATCTCATTATCGGCAATGTATGGAATACCTCTTCTGGATATTGGGCCGTCTGTATGCTCAGAGGTGAGATGCCACGCAACCCAATTAGGGCACTTTGTATCTTTATTGTAAGAAACTGAATAACTCTTCCTAATCAAAATCTGTTCTGGCAAATCAATCGTTAATTGTGGAGTCTCTAACCCCGGTTTATAATCTTCAGAAGGTAAAGACTCCTTTTTCGTTTCAGGTTCACTTTTTTTATTATCATCTTTTTTTTCTATTTTTGACTCTGTATTATCTTTTGTAATATCAACTTGCTCTGGATTAACTCCAGATTCAAGCTCTGTATCATCATCGTTACATTGCCTCATTCCTATGGCGAGAATGAGGATTGCAACAGTGAACGCTATTATTATCTTATACATTTAAATTATAGTCTATTATTGATTTACCGTTTTTATCTTTCCATTCACTTCCATCTGCTTCTGTAGCCAATAAATAGGTAGCAGCAACTTTTGGAGAGTCGAAGGAGCAATCCTCTTTTAAAATGTAGATTTCTTTTTTCTTGATGCAATTATTCTTCAAAAAGACCCGTCTTTGATAATCAATCACACTAAAACTAATGGTAGATGAAGCCTTTGAGGCGAAACTTGCTCCCTTCAAAACTTTGAAGGTATTTGATAAACTATCATATACTGCTTCTGCATAGCATAAATTATTGTCTTGCATTATATTTATAAAAAAATGGATTGGGTCAGGGAATAAAGGAAGTTGACCTGAATTGTCAGGAACTATTGTTTTTTTAGCAGTTTTATTCCCAAATTTTTCAGGAAAAATATCCGAAAGGGTATTTCCTAGTTTATCCACCCAAATTGAGTTTTTTGCCTTTGCACCTGTTACGAAAAAAGCAGCCAAAGATGCAGATCTCACCTTTGTATCTTCTTTTACTTGATAAAAATCACCATCCTTTATACAAGAGTTAGTGATGAAGAACCTTCTTTCATCCGCCATATCAGGGGTAATATTCTTGCTGATTGCACATCGTTCAAACCTACCTCCTTCAAGGATAACAAAAAGATCATACGTTTCGTCATAATAGCCATATACTATGCATGTATAACCCTTGTTAATCGAGAAAAGATGTTTATTTCGTCTGATATTGCTCGGCTCGAGCTTGAATGACATTTCCTCTTTACTTGCTATATCAGTACTTTTATAATATTGATAAGTTTCCGCCAATGACTTTGATTGCTTGCTAAACGGTTGCCATTTAGTATATGATTCTTTTTCACCTAAGATATAGCTGGCTGCTAATGAGGCCGAACGGCATCCCACATCTGTCGCCAAATATTCCCCACTTCCGCCAAACTTTTGGACAAAACTGGTTTCCTCTTTTTCCAAGAGCATTTTTGTAAAGTCAGTTCTATTTATTTTGCTATGTGCGAGAATGTAAAAAAGATTCTTCTTTGAGTCAAAATAGCCAAAACCAAAGGCCTTTTGTTTACCATCCAGGGCATCTATAATATAAATCTGTTTGCCTCCTGCTATTTTCTTTTCAATATAATGCATTAAACAATAGTATTCATATTTAAGTAGCACAACACCTTTGAATGGAAGAGGGGCAGAAGGATCATATTCCTCCCTTGGAGAGTCAATAATGGATTGGCGAAAAGTCTTATATGACTTTTCGTCATCAGCGAAAAGGGACATCCTGGTCGGTTCGCCAAATAATATTTCATATTCAGTAATTACACTATCCATGTTAGCGCCTATTGTTTCTTTAGCTTTTCAATCTTCTCTCTAGTGATATCAATGTTACCTAATACAGGGACGATGTTTATCATAAAGCGCTGGTTTTTCACTTCTATGTCTAGCCACCGTCTCCAATAGTCACTTTCATTTGAGAAATCTTCTTTATTAATATACATATCTGGATTATTACGAGGCACACCACCCTCTCCACTACCTGATATAAGGAGCTCACATCTGGGTAGGCTATCGAGATAGATTCCATTTTCCATCCAAAATTTATTCAAATACTGGGCTCTCAAGTAAGACAGAGTATAATTATTCATCCAAGGATTATCATTAAAGGGGACTTTAGAAGATTGGCCTTCAATGATTACAAGGATTTTAATATTGTTGTTTTTTTCATTTGACATACTAAGGTTTAGAGTATCGATTGTATTTCGTATTAACTCACCTGCCTTAATAATACTTTTTCTTTTTTCATCTGCAGATTTTGAATCTGTCAAATCTAATTGCAACCTATTAATTTCGAACTCTCTGGCTTGATACTCTACATTTATCTGGAATAGATGTTTCAAATATTCCTGGTTATAACCAAAATACTCAGTACGATCGATTTTGCCAACAGTTGAATACAAATTGAGTATATTTTCATACTCATCCACAATCTCTTTGAGTTGAGCTTCTTTTGCTCTTAATTCTCCTTCTGTTATCTTGAAACGAGCAAAAGAAACGACAAATAAAACCAACATAATGGCAAACAAAGTCGTCATTATATCAACATAACTGGGCCAAAAGGTGCCATTATTTTGCCCATCCATACTTATGAATTTTTACGATTACCAAATAATCCTCCAAACAAACCAGAGGATTCTTTTTCTTCATTCAGCTTACTCAGTATTTCTTTTTTGAAGGAATCAAGAGAGTCTTTTAGATCTTTGACTTCTTTATGTATATCTATAGAAGTAAGTGCATTGTCGGAGATATTTTTTATTTTGGCATCAATTTCAGCAAGTTTCCCTAAATTGACGAATTCTTTACGGACATCTTCAATTGAAAGGCGTTCTTCTATAGCATTCATAAATGCTGTATGGCGATTCTTGAGCTCCTCCGTTTGTTCTTTTATCATATCTTCGAAACCATTAATATGACTTTCAATAGCGACTTTATATCGACTTGTAAGATCGGCTATTGCCTTCGTTTGTTCTTTGAAAAGATCTTCAAGCTTATTATCTGCGGACTGTACGTAGGAATCAGCAATCATTTGCTTTCTTGCTATAGCTCCAACCTGAGACTGTATTAACTCGACAACATCATTGCCCAATATTTCTCGCTTGTTCAGTGTACCACCCAATTGGTTTATACTGTCTTCAAATTCCTTTACACGATCGAGAATCTGGTTTATTCTAACGGCTACCTCTCTTGGAATCTTAAGAGAATCAGAATAAGTATTTTGTAGTGTAATAGCTTCTTGGGCTGCAGCAAGCATCATGCGACGAGCTTCCTCAAACTTGTTCAGGGAATCAGTAATAGAAACGAAATGATTAGCAGCTTCAATATATTTATCCATGCCTTTTGCCACTTCATCACTTCTCATTGTTTGGATAAGTTCTTTTTGGTATTTTATGTTTTCGTTAATCTTATCCATATTCTGTCCCATCACATTAACTGCTCCAGCAACAGCTTTAACATTCGTCTCGAAATTATTTCCAAAAGCTTTAGTGCAATTATCAAACGTTGTCTGAAAACTTGTTATAACACGATTGAAGGCTGGTTCGAATTGATCAACAGTCTCATGTAATTTCCCAATCGCACCGACAAGGCTCACATTGATTGAAGGCATTAGCTCTGTTTGTACAAAATCATAGAATTGATTCTTGTCTTCCTCAATCTTTTTTCTTGCCTCGCCAGCATACTTATTATTCCAGGTGGTCAAAAAAAGGCCAATAAAACTGGTACTCATCGAAAGAAGGACACCTGATAAAAGTTTCTTAATGGATTCATCACTAATGGAAGATACACTTTGGACAGTTTCACTTATTGCACCCTCGCTATTTCCTAGACCACTATTGAACATCCAGATTCCTATGAATACCCCCAAAAAGGTACCCATTAATCCCAAATAAGTCGGGAAAGAAAGAAGTGTCTGCGACTGGTCATATCGCATACTCAACTTGCGTTCCACCTTATTTTGTATTACAGCGAAATCTGTAGTGCCTTTGGTTTTGTATATGTAGTTATTGATCTCTTTTATCAATTTACTGAGGTCAGAATCCGGTTTGCCGACATCAGTCAACTGCGGGTATTTTGCGACACCGAAATCAACGTTGGAGATTCCGTAATTGTTAAAGAATTCACTAAACTTATAGAAATCTTTATAAAGATTCAACCCTCTTCGTGTTATAACGAAATAATATAATTGGAGAACAAGAAATACCCCAAATAATATCCACGAAAACCAGTGGATTCCTAAAAAACTAATCATATTACAAATTCGTCATTTCAAAAATTCGATCAATAATAGGCAAGAAGAATACGGAGTCATTAAAAATGACCTCATTTGGGTATTTTTCCTTTACTTGGGTCTTGAAATAAGTATCCAATGGTTTCCCCATATCTTTCTCTGCAACCTTACAATAAATGTTTGTGTTAGTTGAAGAATCTATGACCCTTTCCTTTTTAAGCAAATTCAGAACATTTTTATATACTGTGGAGAATTCATTATACTTAACCAATAAAGAGGATTTCAGTTCATCATAGTATTCAATAATTTTGCCTACATTTTCATAATTATAGGTATTGTCACCTTGATATACTATCTCTGGAACCGCTTTCTCTGTAGGATTTCGATAGAGACCGCCATAACAAGTTGCTTCTTTTCTTTCTTGGGGTAGCACAAGATTTACGTCATGAACGCCCTCAAATACCGAATCAAAGACCAAGTTAATAATTTTCCTAAGGACATCTCGATCGGTAGAGATGAAACTATCGATGTATTTGCTACCATTTCCACTGAACACTATAGTCTTAGGTGAATTAAGTTTATTATCCTTATACATGATAGACATATAGTAAATAATGGACGTAAAGTGATAAACAAACACCGACTTGTATTCATCTCTCAAACGCTTAATGATATCACAATGCTTAGCATTACTTAGCCAGAAATCAATAATATCCCTGGTCTTTGAGTGCACGTTACACTTCATGCTTTCATTGAGATCTTTCAAATCATCACGATCAAATTTCAAAGTGGCTGCATAATGTTTGTAGATTCCATTTTCCTTTGCATTGTCAAAATCGACAAAACCATTATCCCAAAGAACATCGCAACCAAAATGAACGGAATTTGATATAAGTGGGATATTATCCTTAAAGTATACAAAATCAGTGGAACCTCCACCAATATCTATTACCGTAACAGCATCTGAATCAGGGATAATAGCTTTCTTTTTAAAATAGTAATATGGAGCCTCAGATTCAGTATAACATTGTATCTGACTATTCTGAATAAATAACAGATTTGTTGGCTCACCTTTCAGTGAGTCAAGCGTTCCTTGCCAAATATCATCATATAGACTTTTGGTAGTGCCTGCAAAACTCAATGGACGGAACCAAACAAGATTAGTCAAAGAAAGATCGCCATTTCGTTGTAGAATATCGCATTTAATAATAAGAAGCAATTCCCTAATAAAGAGTCTTGGCAGTTCTTCCTTGCCATTCCACTTAATGTCAGTTTCAATTTCTTGATCATCATTGGGCATCATCTTCTCATAGAAAAAAGCTATGTTATGGCTATCGAACAATTTTGGTTTCCCCAAATAGTTCCTCACATAGCATAAAGCTGTTCTAATAGGGAAATTGTATACATTCTTATCTATGAGAGCAGGAAGGAATTCCGTCTGAATCTTTTTCTTTGCCTTTGAGAAGATTGAATTCTCGATGAGATTAGTTTGATTGTATTGACTATCATATTGAACCTCATGGAGATAGTTCACCATTGGCTTATCCATATAGAAAAGCTCTGGTAGATTATTCGCATCATTCTTTGATCGTGCGATGAAAGTATTTGTTGTTCCAAAATCTATTGCATAGGTATATGAATCACCTGAGGACTTACTCCTTAGCCACTTTGGTATCAACAATCCCGAATCTTGAAATATTTGAACCTCTATTGCATCAAAAGATGTGCCGAATAGTTCATAGAATTTGGTGCCACCATCTTCTTCAGAAGACTGATTCCTTGATCTAACTATAGATGGACGGACACCATAAAGGGCAGTATCTTCAGTATTTACCTCCCTAATCCGAACTTTATTCTTAAAAAATGTTAGATTTATTTTATGAATATTGAAGTTCTGCGCATTTTTTGTTTCATCGTTTGCCACAACCATTATTTTGAAATAGTTGTTTTCAGCGTCATTAAAAGAAAGAATATTTGGGAAAAGACCCAAATCGAAATTAATCCTTGCATCCTTTAGGTCAACAATCCTTCCTTGTCCGCTTCTAAATGGTTCTTTAGCATACTCCTTTTGATATGTCTTGCCATTGTATCGCAAATTGACTGTAACAGAATTGCGATTGATGTGCAGATCGGTATCAATTTCATTATCTTCAAAGAGAGCTAATACCTCAGGCTTAAATGGCAGCAAGAAATCATAGTCTCGACCTTCATTGTCATTTTGATAATTGACCGAAACGTAGTTTTGCCTTGAAATACGATATGGTATCTTTATCAATGTTGGAGTGAAATAACCATTGATATCTATCTCATCAGAAGACATCACGCTTAGACCATTCACTACTAAAGCATCGTTTTGATCGGTCAAAACGGGTGTCAAACGAATAGAGTAGTCATTACGAATTTCTGGATCATTCTTGAAACTTCGTATATATTCCTTTATAGCTTTATATCTAGATTCAATATTATCAGAGCCAAAAAGGGTATAATACATATAATTCTTGAAATCTGCTTCCCTATCCTCGAACAATTTGATGTCTCTAAAGTACTCTCCCCCTGACTTGCGATGAATATGAAGATGCCTATATTTGCTATCATGATCTGCCGTTTGATCCGAAAAAATGATGTTCTTTGAACCATCTTCACGAACCAAAGCCTTATCCATATCAGCAGGCGTAACAAACCCCGTATAAGGAGAAGAACAGGCCAATAATTTGTCCCTTCCGTCTTCGGCAAAAACAAGGAAGTATAATTTTTTTTCATCAATATCTGAGCTGTAATAATCTACAACTGAATTATAAAGGACAGGCATTTTCGCCTTTAAATAGTCAAGATTTTCAGAAGCAATCCATTCTCGGATTTCCAGCTTTTCGCCATTTCTCCATGAGTTATTACGATGGTACTTTATGTTGAACAGCAACTCATATACATCCAAAATATCTGAAACCAATTGCCTGTAGGCAAAACCGGCTTCTTTTTTACTGTTTAGATGCTCTTCCTTTGCTCTGCGGAAAGCTTCTTTCGCTACGAAAAAACGAGCGAAAGGAGTTGGGAGTGAATTCAACGCGCCACTATTATCTGTCTTTTGCTCCATTACATCATCTAGATGTTCTGCAGTTAATCCAACATCTTCAGCGATCCAGTTCGTTCCCTGGACACCTCTATCAACAATATTTAAATCTATCTTTGACATTGCAGTATTATTTTATCTTTGACGTATAACTGTTAATTGCCTCGTAAGCGAACTGAAGGAAATATCTAAATTTATTGCTATGATCTTTGCTTTTGTCAGCATTAGCTTTTTGTATCATGCGTAGAAGATAATACGAATCATCTTTGGCCTCAAGCTCAAAATGCGTAACCCAACCACTCATATCCTTTAAATCGTCATAATGCAATGGAGCAAAAGCTCGTTTGTTCTGAGACAACTCGGAATACCATAGGAAATACCTATCAGTAAAACGCGAAAGAGACTGAAAGGATTTATCTTTGTAGAAGCTATCGTCAAAGCCTCTGTTCAATTTAAGTGGAAAGAAATTCTCTTGAGGAAGCTGATTTATAAGAACCCTCAAAAGCATATAATCAGCTACACATTTTACGACATCTTTATATCCTGACCCAAGAGATATCAAATCCATTGATTCTTTATCATCTTCAATGGCTCTTGATAGATATTGCTGACTTTTGGGTTTCTCTCTTTTCAAGAAATCAAATAATGCTGAAGCCGCAATGAGTTCAATAAAATTAGCCTTGTCATCTTGTTTCTTCTCATCGTTCTCATATACCTGTTTGAGGCTTCTTTCACCGATATAATATAAATAGTCGGATTGAACAGTATTCTCATAGTAGGCTAAAGCAGCTTTGGTCTTTGAGTAGAAATTGGCTGAATCTATATCGCTACCCGATGTCGCAGGATCCTTCAAACCATAATATGGAAGTACAGAAACGGCTCCCATTATGGCATGCTTAACTGTGGGTTCAGTAACTGATCCTTTTATTTTCTTTTCAAGAAGAGGATAGCCAGAAGCACCTGTTCCTCCAAAAATAGAGCTGATAATGAATACACGGTCACCTTGTTCGCAATGAATCTTGAACGAGTTAAACCAATCAGCACCTTCAATCATATCTCCAAGGACAACAGTACCCACATTGGGGTTGCCTTTAAAACCCACAGAGAGAGGATTATTCAAGCTCTTACTCGAAAACAAAGTTTCTACAAAGAAGTTGTTTATATCATCAGCCGCCAATGCCGAAGTGTTTATATATGAACCAAATTTTTCCTTACTCCCGACAAACTGCTGGGTGTCATTCATCTGAGCATCTAACTGATGCAATAACCTAATTTCAGAATTGAAGAATCCGTCAAGGTGGTTCAATGATGACGAACCATTATTAATTGAATTGGTATAGATATCTATATAATTCCCAATTAGGACATCGAGATTCTTTTTTTCCTCTAAGTCAAGATGAGGATCCAAAATAACTGGTATCACTACATAGCCATTAGTATCCATTCCGCTTGCCATAAGCATTACTATGCTTTTCATCACACGGATACCTGTGCCACCAATACAAAAAACAAATACTTTTTTCATATCACCTGATTAGAATTTGATTAAACGGTATGCATTAGTAGGCCAATTGAATTGACACCATAACCAAGAAACAAAAAGATATAAAACGCTGGCATAAATTGCATTAGCCAACGCAATCTTAAACTCCAAAATGAATGAACCATCCAGTTTGGGCTCAACTGCAATATATTCGGCAGCGAGAGTAACAACAAGTACCAAGGCGAAGGTCCCAATCCAAAAATAGATCCAATATTTTGGATGATAATGACGATTCGGTCGATCATTGAATGTCTTATAGTAGCATATTGTCATCGCTACCCCCAAAACAATAAAAACCATTATAAATATAAATGCTGAGCCTTCCAAATTATTCCAAAAGGTCTCGGCTTGGGCATAGAGATTATCATTATCCTGAAAGGATCTGCAAAAACTAGCCTTGGTCCCTATTATCCAACGATATAGATTTAAGAATTTCATATTTATCCTTTTTTAGTTACTAATATGTAGTTCGGTTCAAGTTCTTTATTTACAACACCGCCATAAAACATGCCATGAATAAAGTCTTCAATGGAGTATGATTTTGTTACATCTCCTTCATTCAATGCATTGAAGAATGGCTGAAAACGATCAACTTGCGTATCGGGCAAATCTAAAGCCCACTCTATTACTTCTGAATCAGTCGCCATATTAACTAGCTTAAGTTCGACCATCGCTGTGGCGGTTCTTTTCAATATCCTGTTAGTCACATTTTGAACTTCAATATTGATCTTGCCAATCTCGACTTGAGAGCCATACAATGCATTTGCCTTAAAAGAATCTCTAAAGGTATTCTCGTCAGTCAATATCCATCTATAAGGAGCGATATCGACATTCAATCTAATCTTACAAGTGTCCGATTCATCAGCTTCTTCATATTGTTCAAATGTTGGTTGATCTTCAAATTGTGAACATCTGTTAGGTCTCCCAAATGAATATTTGATTTTCCCATAATCAAATCCGCTTTCTATATTATCTACAAAACTGCCAGCATTGGTCAGATGTGTCGAAATACAATCTCGTATTATGGCTACTTGTCTCTCATTACCAATAATGAAATAGTAATATGGAGAATTGTCGCAGATACTTTTACCAATATTATTCATATATTCCGAAGTGGCACAAACCAAACAAAGAGCCTTGTTGTATTTACCAAAAATATAACTCAAATCGGTGCTATACTGCGAAAGCAATACTGCTGGCGCCGCCTGTCCGACAGGACTGTATTTCATATCTGAAATTAAGACGGCAACCTCTCCTTTGTCTGTATCAATAGATGAGAGGATTGACTCTATCATCACAGGAACTTTTGTAGATGCTGCTGAAATACAAGAACCAGTGTTCATTCTTGTCTGGAAATTTTTCATTGGGATTGTGGAACCAATAGTTCCATTATTTGTTAGAATAGTCATATTTGGAGCAACCCTTGAAAAGTAGCTGCATATCTCCCATACATCTTTTTTGAACCTGTTGGGAACAGATTTTCTAAAGAATCCGTTCATGCTTCCTGATTCCTCGATGAAGAATTTCACTGATTCCACTCCTACCTGTGGTACAATGGAGTCAGAACTATCTATAATAAGATAGCCCTTTTCATCAAAATGTGGGTCATTCACGGTGTTTCTGACGATGCAAGAAACAAAACTGATTATAGATACAGCAATGATAAGGATAGAAAGGAGCGAAAACCTTGTTTTCATAAAAAACAGATAATTATGGTTAACTAAGGGCACAAAAAAAGCGGGGAGACCATCGGTTCTCGTCCCGCCACACAAGGCCTTCGCATTGCCCTCAGTTCCAGAACGAGCAACGCTAGCCTCCACGCAGAAGGTATGAAAATAAACTTACAATCTTTCAGAACCATAATGGATCTAAAAGAATAGCAAGGGTACAACACACCCTGGGGAAGCATCTACGTTGCTTAGTCTTTTGGAACTGAACGTTTTCTTGTCATGCTATCGTCAAAGCAAGCAAGCTTCTCGTAGCATAAGACAACTGAAAACGGTTTATAGAAGTTGCGAAGTTCTGTGTGACCAACGACCAAGCGTCTGTAAACGCTTTTTTATGTCCGTTCCTTCACTCAAACATCTTAAAACTGGTGCATAGAATGTAGGAACGCTGCAAATATACACATATTTTTAGAATAACAATCATTTTTCACAAAAAAAAGAAGATTTGGATGATTTTTCTTTGCTTTACCCTCAAAAATGGGCAGTAAAATTGCAAAAACAACTAAAACAAATAAACTAAATCAATATTGCTATTTTTGTGCTGTTCATAATGTTTCACAGTCGCATGTCCTTCTGCGAACGATAGGGGACATGCTGCCATCGTTGCATGTCCTTTAGCGAACGTTGGGGGATATGCCGCTGTCGTTGCATGTCCTTCAGTGAACGTTGGAGGATATGCTGCCATCGTTGCATGTCCTTTCGTGAACGTTGGGGGATATGCCACCATCGTTGCATGTCCTTCAGTGAACGTTGGGGGACATGCTGCCATCGTTGCATGTCCTTTGGCGAACGTTGGGGGACATGCTGCCATCGTTGCATGTCCTTTCGCGAACGTTGGGGGACATGCTGCCATCGTCGCATGTCCTTTCGCGAACGTTAGGGGATATGCTACCATCGTTGCATGTCCTTTGGCGAACGTTAGGGGACATGCTGCCATCGTCGCATGTCCTTCAGCGAACGGTAGGGGATATGCTCCCGTCGAGGCATGTCCTGCAGAGAACGTTGGGGGATATGTGACGGTTGGTAATGAGATGCTGACTTTTAGAACCATGTCTTTTCTTTAATTCGCAAATTCGGGATAAAAAATCACTGTTGTTCGCTGGTTTGCGATAGATGCTCCTTCGCGATGTCGAGTGCATGTTTCCTCGTTTGATAGTCCTTGTTGACCACGTAATTGCTGTTGCGAAGCAGTTTGCCCGTCCGGTATGCCTGCGGAGTGGTTCCCCATCGTCGGCGGAATGCCAGGATGAGGTTCTTCTGACGCTTGAAGCCGCAGCGATAGGCCACCTCCTGGACCGACAGGCTCTTGTTGTCGAGCAGATCCTTGGCTTGCAACATTCGCCACTCGATGATCAGCGTACTCAGGTTCATTCCCGTGAGCAG
>JAEEGL015051875.1_pt1 | contig 13911 bp, 7 predicted proteins | sample 9134231 | NCBI WGS metagenome assembly JAEEGL01 (sample SAMN16246548, study PRJNA631951) | gut metagenome | biome: gut microbiome; feature: rumen; material: fiber-attached | host: Bos | place: Iran: Karaj | collected 2018-10
AATCATCAACCATTACGCTGAGATGGAGTTGCGACAGTTTTATGGCATCGACGATGATGAACGTGAAAGAGTTATCGCACTCTTTGGCGACAGCGATACTACTGTCAATTGCGAGGATATCTACTTGCAGTATTACAAAAACACCATCCATTTTCATGGTGGACATCGACTGGATAGGCAGACCATAGTGGAAACCTTGATTCCGTTAGTTCATGAATTTGTGCGTGTAGTTGGCGTTTGGAGAGATGACCAAATCCTGAGCTGACACCTGGAGTATTAAACCCTTACGACTATCTGCTTTCACGACAAATGAAATTGTCTCAATGTTCAAAGCAGAAAAACTACTTCAATAATAATTATATAGAACGATATTAGTTATGAAACGGCTCTTTTCGTTGATACTGCTTTTTCTCGTGGCACATGCATTAGTGATGGCTCAGGAGCTCACGGTCAAGTCTTTTGCATTGGCTGAGGGAGACCTGACCGCCTCGACGCATCGTCGCAATGATGCCAATGGGCAAGCATGTGCACTCGTTAAGGTTCTGTTGGCTCGACCAGGCGCCACATTCCTCGGCAACGTGATGGGCGATACACCCTATAGTCAGAGCGAATACTATGTCTATATGATGAAAGGAGCCTATAAACTTCAGGTTAAGCTTGATGGGTATATTCCTGTCATCGTGAACTTCAAGGACTGGGGGATTTCGGGCGTCGAGCCTTTGACTACATATATCTTATCTATCAATTTGCCGAATGTGGTCGCTCAGTCGTTCGACGATGGGAAATCATATTTCACATTGACTGTGACTCCTCCAAATGCCGCACTGCTCCTCGATGGTGAGTTGTATGCACTCGACAAAGAAGGTAGGTTCAGTGGCCGACTTCCTCGCGGCCATCATACCTATCAGCTGACAGCCGACAGTTATGCCACCAAACATGGAAGTTTCACTTTGGATACAGAAAGGAAAGATTTGCGTGAGACTCTTGTGCCTGCACAGACAACGTTGACGGTGACGTGTCCTATGCCAGGTGTCGATATTTATGTCAACGATGAGAAGAAGGCCAGTAATTCCTCATGGAGCGGTGCGCTCAAATCTGGCAGTTATCTTGTAGAAGCACGTAAGGATGGTTACTTCTCTCAACAAAAGAGCATCACTTTGTCCGATAACCAAAATCTTACAGTAGAATTACCCGATCTCATAGCGAGAGTGGGACAGTTGGACGTGAATTACACTCCTTTCGATGCCGAGGTTTGGATTGATGGGAAGAAGGTAGGCATTGCACCTAATTTGTTCAAGAATATCGTAATCGGCAAACATCAGGTTGAGATAAGCAAGGAAGGCTATCAGAGCGAGACGAAGACCGTCTCGATTACAGAAGGACAGACGGCGACTTTGAGCGGGAGTTTGGCAAGTTTGGCTGCAACTGCCACTCCATCAACCTTGATTACGGCTAATGCATCGTCAACAGCAAATTCGTCGGCAGCCTCTGGCACGACAGCTGACAGACAGAAGTTCACGGTAAATGGCGTTTCGTTCACTATGGTGCGTGTAGAGGGCGGGACGTTCACGATGGGTGCAACGACTGAGCAGGGTAGCGAAGCTCTTAGTGCCGAGAAACCCGCGCACCAAGTAACACTATCAAGTTTCAGTATCGGAGAAACGGAGGTGACACAGGAGTTGTGGGAGGCCGTAATGGGTAACAATCCATCGTATTTCAAGGGGGCGAAGCGACCTGTGGAACAAGTGAGCTGGAATGATTGCCAGGAGTTCGTTAAAAGATTGAGCGAGAAAACTGGGAAGACATTTCGACTGCCTACCGAATCGGAGTGGGAGTATGCTGTTCGAGGAGGCAACAAGAGCCAGGGGTACAAGTACAGTGGGAGCAACGATATCGATGCAGTGGCATGGTACGACAAGAATTCCTTCGACAAAGGTGAAACAAGTCCGGACTTCGGGACACATGAGGTTGCTACGAAACGGGCCAATGAACTTGACCTTTTCGACATGAGTGGAAACGTATTTGAGTTGTGCAGCAACTGGCTTTACAGTTACAGTATCGTAGGTGCAAAGAATGACTCTTACATCGTTTCCCGTGGTGGTAGCTGGAACGGCTATGCTACAAACTGTCGCTCGTCGTTTCGGCTTGCTATCACTCCCGATTTTAAAAACACTTACCTTGGTTTCCGCCTCGCATTTTCCGAGTAATGATAAACAATCTGTATAAATTCACATCCTCAAACTTTTTTCTATGAAACATTTAATTGCAATCATCAGCATGCTGATTATGACGTGTTCGGCAGCTATTTCACAAGAACTAATTGTCAAGAGTTTTGAGCTTGATTCTAACGACATGACAGCTCAACTATCAGAGCGCAAGGATTTAAATGGCATGCCCTGCTCCTTGGTTAAGGTTCATCTGGCCAAGTCTGGAGCTGTGTTCCACGGAAATATAGTTGGTGAAACATCCTATGAAATGAGTGAATATCTGGTCTATATGGCTCAGGGCTCGAAGTGGATTGATGTCAGACTCAATGATTATCTCCCTCTTAAGGTCTATTTCCCGGATTATGGCGTGGCACAGCTTGAAGCGAAGCAAACCTATGTCCTCACGATTATTCTTCCCAATTATGTAAGCTTGCCGGCAGATGACGAGATGACGTATTTCACCCTATCAGTCTCACCAAAAAATGCCGTTGTATTTATTGATGGATCACTGCATGCCATTGATGCAGATGGTATGCTGATTATGCGGTTGCATCGCGGAGAACACACTTACCAAATACTTGCAAGTGGCTACGAGACGAAAAGCGGTGAATTCACTCTCGGTACCGAAAGGAAGCTAATCAATGTAGAGCTGGTACCAAGTCCCTCTATCACATCAAGTGCAACGCAGGACAGACAAACTTTCACAGTTAACGGAGTCAAGTTTGTGATGATACGCGTGGAGGGAGGCACTTTCACAATGGGTGCGACCTCCGAGCAGGGCAGCGATGCAATGAGTGACGAGAAGCCTGCGCACCAGGTGACACTCTCGACGTATTCGATAGGAGAAACGGAGGTGACACAGGAGCTGTGGAAGGCGGTGATGGGGAGCAATCCGTCGGAGTTCAAGGGTGACACGCGGCCTGTGGAGCAAGTGAGCTGGAACGACTGCCAGGAGTTCATCAAAAGATTGAACGAGATAACAGGGAAGACGTTCCGCTTGCCGACGGAGGCGGAGTGGGAATATGCTGCACGTGGAGGCGGCAAGAGCCAAGGGTACAAGTACTCAGGGAGTAATAGTATGGATGAAGTAGGCTGGTATTGGGGAAACAGTGGAGATACAAGATTGAGTGGAGAATGGGATTATTCAAAGGTGAAAGCCAACCACTGCCAGACTCAACCTGTTGCCCAAAAGACTCCAAACGAACTCGGCTTGTACGACATGAGTGGGAACGTTTGGGAGTGGTGCAGTGACTGGATGGACAAGTATAATAGTAAGCCACAGGAGAATCCTTATGGCCCGAAGAGTGGGAAATACCGTATGTTCCGTGGCGGCAGTTGGTTTAGCAACGGGCCAGAGTGTCGCTCCTCACATCGCGACTATCTTGCTCCCAGCATTAGGCGCAGTAGCCAAGGTCTCCGCATAGCTCTCTCCGAGTGACAACTATATATAAGAGTATTTTTTATTGTCTATGAAACACCTACTATCAATCATCAGCATGCTGATCATGGCATGTTCAGCCACATTCGCCCAAGAGATCACCGTGAAAGGGATGGAGCTTAGTGGCAATGACCTTAGCGCCAGGACGCATCAGAAGCTGGATTTGAACAATAAGCCATGTGCCCTTGTGAAGGTGCAGCTCGTGCTGCCGAATGCCCAGTTCGAAGGTAATGTGCTGGACAGTGAGTCCCACAGCTATGGGGAGTATTGGGTCTATATGTCAGAGGGCAGCAAGATGCTGAAGATAACGGGCATCAATGCACTACCTCTTACCGTAAGGTTCGATAACTATGGGATAAGCAATATTGAGGGCAACACGACCTACGTACTGAGCCTGAGTGTGCCGCAGAATGTGCTTGACTTCAATGCCTCGATGCAGGCTGGACGCCTTAGCTTCGATGAGATGGACAGCGATACGCTCAATGCCAGTACGTATTCATTGGCAGCGATTGAAGGCGATGCCTTCGCCCAATATGCGCTTGGTCGCTGCTATTATTATGGAAAGGGTGTGCCAAAAGACTACAGCAAGGCCTTGAGCTGGTTCCGCAAGTCTGCTGCAAAAGGTAGTGCACGTGGAATGCATGGAATGGGTGTTTGTTTCCTTTATGGGCAAGGAGTGAAGCAAAACTACGATTCAGCACTTTTGTGGAACAAGAAGTCGGCAGAACTTGGGGATTCATTCGGTCAGACCGACCTTGGCTATATGTACAAAGAAGGTTTAGGTGTTTCTCAGGACAATAAGAAAGCAGTTCAATGGTATCGCAAGTCTGCTGAGCAAGGGAATGCATTGGGGCAAAGTAATCTTGGCTATATGTATGAAAAAGGTCTTGGTGTAGATCAAGACTATGCAGAAGCATTCAAATGGTATCGCAAATCAGCGGAGCAAGGAAATGCCTTAGGGCAGAACAATCTTGGAATAATGTACGAGGATGGACTTAGTGTCCCTCAGGACCATGCAGAAGCATTCAAGTGGTTTCGCAAATCGGCCGCTCAGGGCAATGCAGTGGGACAAGCCAATCTTGGACATTTGTATATGAATGGGTACGGCGTAACACAAGACTATGAGGAAGCATTTAATCTGTTTCGCTCATCCGCCTTACAAGGAAATGCTTATGCCCAATACCATCTTGGCGTAATGTTCGTAGAAGGTTTAGGAACGACACAGGATATTTTTGAAGCATTCAAATGGTTTCGGCATTCAGCTGAACGAGGATATGCCCGAAGCCAGTATAATCTTGGAGTTATGTATTTTAAGGGAAACGGCGTCTCAAAAGACTTGAAAGAGGCAAAAAAATGGTTCAGGAAAGCTGCAGATCAAGGACACGAGAATGCGAAAAAGGCGTTGGAGAGTTTCAAGTAGGAAAATGAAGACCCCCTCGTTCCCCCTGCTTAGGGGGATGTTCTGTTAGTTCCGGCCAAATTCTTCCCCCTAAGCAGGGGGAGAAGAGAGGGTCTTTACTTCTTTTTTTCATTTTTCGTCACGAAAACCCCATTTTTTCGACATTAATCTATGTCACGATTTTGTAGTTTCGTAATTTTACTTTATCTTTGCATCGCAAAAAGTATTATCTGATTAATAAATTCCACCATACATTCATGATGAAGCGCATCATTTCACTCCTCTTTCTTTGCATGACCTTCGCGATGGCATTGTCCCAGAGGTTGATCGTTGAGAACTTTACTGTAGCTCCTTCCGACTTGACTGCTTCGACGCAACGGCGTAATGACAACAATGGCCAGGCATGTGCGCTTATCAAGGTGCAGTTGGCGCGACCGGGCGCCGAGTTCCTCGGCAGCGTGATGGGCGATACGCCCTATAGCAAGAGTGAGTATTTCGTCTATATGATGAAAGGGTCGAAGTTGCTTCAGGTGAAGCTGGAAGGATATCTTCCCGTCTTTATAGACTTCGAGAAAGATTGGGGCATTCAGGGCGTCGAGTCATTGACGACTTACGTTCTTTCGATTTCTTTGCCGAATGTTGTTGGTCAGTCGGTGGATGATGGGAAGACGTATTTCAGTATGTCGGTTACTCCAAAGAATGCCAGTGTACATGTAGATGGAGTGCTGATGGAACTTGATGGTGATGGCTCATTCATACAAAAGCTTGATAGAGGTACTCATAGATACATAATTGAAGCTGCTGGCTATGAAACTAAAGAGGAGACATTCACTTTGGGAGCAGAACGCAAGAGCTTGCAAGTCTCTCTCGTTTCGACGAAGGCGACGTTGACAGTGAAGTGTGCGACTCCTGGAGCAGATATTTATATCAACGAGAGGAAGCAGGGTAGTAATTCGGCGTGGACGGGAACGCTGGTTCCCAATAGTTATGTTGTTGAGGCACGGAAGGAAGGATATTACTCACAACAGCAGAGCGTGGAGTTGAGTGCGAAACAAAATCGCACCATCGAATTGCCTGCCTTGATAGCCCGAGTGGGCCAGCTTGACGTAGCTTATAGGCCGCTTGACTCAGAAGTATGGATTGACGGAACGAAGGCAGGCCTTAGCCCCGACGTATTCAAGAACCTAACCATCGGCAGCCACCGTGTGGAAATCCGCAAAGAAGGATATCAGAGCGAGACGAAGTCGGTGACGATATCGGAAGGTCAGACTGCGACGCTGAACGGTAGCCTGACTGCAACTGCGACTTCATCAACTTCGACGACGGCTAATGTTTCGTCAAATACAAGCACGTCGCCAGTTTCGGGCACAACACAGGATCGTCAGACTTTCACTGTGAACGGCGTAAGTTTCACGATGGTACGCGTTTCGGGCGGGACGTTCACGATGGGATGCTCGAAGAGCCGAGACAGCGATGCGGACGATGACGAGAGTCCGGAACACCAGGTGACGCTATCCACTTACAGCATCGGAGAGACTGAGGTGACGCAGGAGTTGTGGGAGGCTGTGATGGGTAGCAACCCATCGAAGTTCAAGGGAGCGAAGCGACCTGTGGAGCAAGTCCGCTGGAACGACTGCCAGGAGTTCATCGAGAAGCTGAATAAGGCAACAGGGAAGACCTTCCGCTTGCCTACAGAAGCAGAGTGGGAGTATGCTGCCCGTGGCGGCAACAAGAGCAAGGGGTACAAGTACAGCGGGAGCAACGACATCGAATCGGTAGCATGGTACGACAAGAATTCCTACTACAAGGGCGAGTCGAGTCCTGACTATGGCACGCATGAAGTAGCCACGAAGCGTCCGAACGAGTTGGGTCTATACGACATGAGCGGAAACGTGTATGAATGGTGCAACGACTGGAAGGGAGACTACAGTAGCGCATCCCAAACCAATCCGAAGGGTCCCGGTAGTGGGCGGTACCGCGTGTTCCGTGGGGGCAGCTGGGACATCAATGCCGGGTTCTGTCGCTCGTCGTATCGCAACAGCGGCACCCCCGACTGCAGGCGCTACTACCTTGGGCTCCGCCTCGCCCTCTCCGAGTAACAACCTATTTTCATGTGAGCGGAGCTCATTCGGAGTTCTAAGCTGCGGGACGCGGGGAGAGAGATTCTTAAGGATAATTCTAAAAGGGGCGAGTGGAGCCGCCCCAAAGAGAATTATCCAAAAGAATCTCGAAGAAATACCGGCGTAGCCGGTCGAAATTATTTTTAAAAGATGAAAGAAATGGATTCATGAAGATGAGCCAGTCTGATGACTGTCTTGATGATTAGTTTGACCCCATCATCCGAAAGCGAGCTTTCCGCTGCTGATCTCAAGCGAATCATCACCCCGTTCGGGGCATCATCTTCATGAATCGAAAATCTATTCAAAATATCTGAAAAATCTTTGCTGAGACAACATTTTCAATAAACAATTAAATGCAACGCATATTCACCTTCCTATTCTTTCTTTGCCTGGCCGTCACACTGGTGATGGCGCAGGAGCTCTCGGTCAAGGGCTTCGATGTTGACCCATCGGATCTGTCCGCCTCTACACATCGGCGCAATGACGCCAATGGCCAAGCGTGTGCCCTTGTGAAGGTTCGACTGGCTCGGCCAGGAGCCACCTTCTTGGGTAATGTGATGGGGGGCACGCCCTATAGCCAAAGCGTCTATATGGTATATATGATGCATGAGTCAAAATATCTGGAAGTACGGCTTGATGGATATCTACCTGTGAAGGTGAACTTCACGGACTATGGCTTTAAGAACGGTGTCGAGTCATTGACAACCTACGTACTGTCGATTACCTTGCCGAATGTCACAGGTCAACCCGAGGATGATGGGATGAGTTACTTCACCCTGACGGTGACGCCAAAGAATGCGAGTGTGCAATTGGATGGAGACTTGAAAACCCTCAATGAGGAAGGGGTATTGAGCCTTCGCCTGGCACGTGGCCCTCATAGCTATAAATTAGCTGCCAGCGGATACACGGAGAAAGAAAAGTCGTTCATATTAGGCACAGAAAGACTCGATCTAGCAGAGACACTTGTATCTTCCAAAGCGACACTTTCAGTTACGTGCGCCACCTCGGGTGCAGACATTTACATCAACGACGAGAAGAAGGGCAGATCATCCTGGAGCGGTTCAATCGATCCAGGACATTATCTGATAGAGGCTCGCAAGGAAGGCTTCATTACGCAGCAGAAGAGCATCACGTTATCCGACAACCAGAGTTTGAAGGTTGATTTCCCTGCCCTTATGGCTCGTGTGGGTCAATTGGACATCAACTATATGCCCATCAATGCAGAAGTCGTGATTGACGGTGAGAAGAAAGGCACATCGCCAAATATGTTCAAGAACCTGACCGTGGGCAGTCACCGCGTAGAGATCCGCAAGGAAGGGTATCAGAGCGAGATGAAGACGGTGACGATAGCCGAGGGGCAGACGGCGACACTGAATGGGAGCCTCTCGGCAACTACAACTTCATCTACTTCAACTGTAGCCATTGTTTCCTCAAACACAAAGGAACTCACAGTTAAGAGTTTTGCACTTAATCCTTACGACCTGACTGCATCGGCTCACCGACGGAATGATGCCAATGGGCAGGCATGTGCGTTGGTAAAGGTGCGGTTGGAGCGACCAGGTGCAACATTTGATGGTAATGTGATGGGAGACACACCATATAGTATGGGTGAATACTATGTCTATATGATGAAAGGATCGAGGATGCTGCAAGTTAAATTGGATGGGTATCTTCCCGTGAAGGTAAACTTCGCTGATTATGGCATTGCTGGCGTCGAGCCATTATCCACTTATATTCTCACCCTCGTTCTACCAAATGTAACTGATTTTTCAGCAATATCCACATCGTCATCCACCTCGTCATCATCACTATCTTCGTCTTCATCATCTACCTCGAATATTACGCAGTCCGACCCTACCACTTCTGATGATAAGAAGACTTTCACAGTGAATGGAGTATCTTTCACGATGATCCGTGTAGAAGGCGGCACTTTCACGATGGGTGCGACTTCCGAGCAGGGCAATGACGCATACGATAGCGAGAAGCCTGCACATCAGGTGAAGCTATCCTCTTATAGCATCGGAGAGACGGAAGTTACGCAGGAGTTGTGGGAGGCGGTTATGAGTGGCAACCCGTCGAATATCAAGGGTGCTAAGCGACCTGTGGATCAAGTGAGCTGGGACGACTGTCTGGAGTTCATCAAGAAGTTGAATAAGTTGACAAAGAAAAGTTTCCGTCTGCCTACTGAAGCGGAGTGGGAGTATGCGTCGAGGGGTGGCAGCAAGTGCAATGGGTACAAGTATAGCGGGAGCAATACTCTTGGCGATGTGGCATGGTACACGGACAATAGCGGCTATACGACTCACAATGTGGCAACTAGGCAATCGAACGAGCTGGGCCTGTATGACATGAGCGGCAACGTATGGGAATGGTGCAGCGACTGGTATGGCAGCTACAGCAGCGGAAACCAGACGAATCCGCAGGGTGCAAACAGTGGGCGGACCCGCGTGGGCCGTGGGGGCGGTTGGGGCAGCATCGCCAGGTACTGTCGCTCGTCGTACCGTGACAGCTACGACCCCGGCAGCAGGGACATCGGCCTTGGCTTGCGCCTTGTCCTATCCGAGTAACAACCTATATCTATGATTGTTTCTTTTCATTCCATAATGCCTTTTTCGTCAAATAATCCTTATAGTTCATCAAATGTATATTCAAAGATTTGGTGGTTTCATAAAAATCTTTTATATTTGCGTCATCAACCATAAAGCATCATAAAATACCATTCGTATTATGCAACGCATATTCACCTTCCTGTTTTTTATGTGCATGGCCGTCACGCTGGTGATAGCGCAGGAGCTCTCGGTTAAGAGCTTTGGGCTGTCAAGTTATGATGGCATGACCGACCTTCGGGGTGCTACTCACCGTCGTTATGATGCAAATGGTGAACCGTGTGCCCTTGTGCAGGTTTATCTTGTCCGTCCTGGAGCTAAATTCGAAGGTAATGTGATGGGCGAGATAACATATAGTGATGGCGTCTATATGGTATTTATGTGGAGGGGCTCGAAAGCCCTAGAAGTGCGGCTTGAGGGCTATTTGCCAGTTATGGTATATTTTCCGAAGTTTGGTGTGGAGAGTGTCGAGGGCCTGAAGGCATACAACCTGGTTTTATCGCTCTCTAATGAGACGAACCAGCAGACTGCTGATAGCAATGTGTCTATACAGGGTGGAGCTGTTTTTACTCCAAATACGCAAACATTCACGGTAAACGGGGTATCCTTCGCGATGGTGTGTGTGGATGGCGGAACGTTCACAATGGGGGCCACTTCTGAGTTGTTGGCTGGTTCAAACAGTGATGAAGCACCCACACACATTGTCACACTTTCTGATTACATGATAGGTGAGACGGAAGTAACCCAGGAGTTATGGTATGCTGTCATGGGTAGTAATCCTTCGAAATATGCGAATAAGAGTAACCCGGTCGAACAAGTTTCATGGGAAGATTGCCAATTGTTCATTTCCAAACTGAATAGTTTATCTCATGAATCATTCCGTCTTCCTTCTGAAGCGGAATGGGAATATGCAGCTCGTGGGGGTAATAGGTCTATCGGTTACAAATACAGTGGAGCTGACAATTTGGAAGAAGTGGCATGGTATGATGGAAACAGCGAAGAAACATCCACTAAACCAGTAAAAAACAAGAAAGCTAACGAATTAGGTATTTATGATATGACAGGAAATGTTTGGGAATGGTGTTCGGACTGGAAAGATAATTATACTTCCAATCCACAAACTAATCCCAAGGGCGCTGCATCTGGCGAATTCCGTATTAATCGTGGAGGCAGTTGGATCAGTGATTCGAAACATTGTCGTGTTTCATGCCGAGCATACGACCAGCCTGATTTTAAGGATTTCTCCATTGGCTTGCGTCTTGCTCTTTGAGTTTGATAATGAGTTTAATCACAACTGTAATCTTATAAGATATGATTAATTTGCATTCTTTATTCGAAAAAGGATTATTTGTTTTCATTCTCTTTTTTTCTTCGAGTTCTTTTGCGCAAAGTAGAGTTGATAACGACAATTCTGCGATTTTAGTTAAGAAAGGCAATTCCCATTTTGAAAAGAAAGAATACGAAAAGGCTATATCCTATTATTTAAAGGCATCCGAACTCGGCAATGCTGATGCAATGGTAAGGCTTGCGTCGTGTTACGAAGAAGGATATGGTGTGGAGAAAAATGAAAGAAAAGGTGTCGAGTATGAAAAGAAAGCGGCATCGCTCGGTAGTGCTGAAGGGCAGTATTATTTAGGTAATACGTATATGAACAAGAGTTATGGCGGAGAAACACAAGATTATGAAAAGGCTGTAAGTTGGTTTCGCAAGTCCGCAGAGCAGGGATATTGTTATGGTCAACTACAACTGGCCAAGTGCTATAAGGAAGGCACAGGTGTCCCTAAGGATATTAATCAGGCCAATCAATTATATGTTAAAGCCATATCTGGTTTGAAGGAATTGTCAAATCAGGGTGATGCCCGAGCACAAAACCGATTAGGTCTTATGTATGATAATGGTGAAGGTGTATCGCAAGATGTCAATGAAGCCGCTTCTTGGTATAAAAAAGCCGCAGAACAGGGTTTTTCAAGTGGACAGTTCAACCTGGGTTTGTGTTATGAATTGGGACGTGGTGTCCTCAAAGACATGGGACAAGCCATCGGCTGGTTTGTCAAATCAGCAGAACAGGGAAATATAGGTGCTCAGAGGCGATTGGGTTCTATTTATGAAGAAGGCAGGGGCATCGATAAAGACTATTCTAAAGCTAAGGATTGGTACCAGAAAGCCGCTTTACAGGGAGATGAACGGTCGCAAGTACTTCTTGGATGGCTTTGCCATCAGAGTCAGGATTACACCCAAGCGATCAAATGGTTTAATAATGCAGCAGAATTGGGGAATCTGGTAGCCGAGAAGTATATGGCTATGGCATATCGTAGAGGACTTGGTGTAGATAAAGACGCTGTGCAGGCAGCTAAATGGTTCCTAAAGGCGGCTGAACAAGGTGATGAGGACGCCCAATGTGAGATTGGGTTGTGCTATAAAAATGGTATAGGCGTAAATAAAGACCCTTCGAAGGCTTTCGACTGGTTCAAAAAGTCGGCTGCACAAGACTTCGCAAAAGCTCAGTATTATCTGGGTTCCTGTTATGAAGAGGGTTTGGGAACTAAGCAGAATATTGCACAGGCGTTGATTTGCTATACCCGATCGGCAGAACAAGGGAATGCACAAGCTCAATGGTATTTGGGAAACTGCTATGAAAAAGGAAATGGTGTGGATCAAGATAATGAACAGGCCGTTTATTGGTATCGAAAATCGGCGAAACAAGGGAATGAATATGGACAATGCTTTCTTGGCCTTTGTTATTTAAACGGTAAAGGTGTTCAGCAGGACAAAGATCAAGCTTATTTATGGCTAAAAAAAGCGGCGGACCAGAATAATTCGTCGGCACAATTTGGGCTTGGCCTTTTTTATTGGATGGATAACTATGAGAACAAGGATAAAAGTAAGGCAATAAACTGGTTTCGCAAGGCCGCTGCTCAGGGCCATTCGGAAGCTAAAGGTATGTTATTGTTGTTGGAATTGATGGAATAATCTTTATTAGGCACTCTGACGGACGACAGAGTGCTTGCTCCGATGGGAGCATACTCAATCTTGGTCAAGAATTGTCATGCTCCAGTTGAAGGATGATATTCAACACAAATTATCACAAATTGTCCACGAATTTCTTCATAAATTGATTGTCTATTATGTTAATTCTCCAATCATATAATTTTGAATAATTCATGTTAGATTCATGGTAATTCGTGTTAAGTAATAAATAGATAATTTCTACGTTTTATTTCGTATATTCGGACTTTCGTCACGAAAACTCCATATTTTCGTCATTTTTCTAAGTCCTGATTTTGTCGTCTCGATATTTTACCTTATCTTTGCATCGCAAAAACAGATAGATTGAAATCAGACAAATAAACCTTTATACATGATGAAACGCTTTGTTTCACTTCTCTTTCTTTGCATGACTTTCGCTATGACGTTGTCGCAGAGGTTAAACGTTGAGAACTTTACCCTCGCACCTCAAGACTTGACGGCCTTGACGCATCGGCGCCCCGATGCCAATGGCCAGCCTTGTGCGCTCATTAAGGTGCAACTGGCGAGGCCGGGAGCCACGTTCCAAGGCAACGTGATGGGTGACACGCCCTATAGCCAGAGCGAATACTTCGTCTATATGATGCAGGGCTCGAAGATGCTTCAGGTGAAGCTGGAGGGCTACCTGCCTGTGATGATCGACTTCGAGAAGGACTGGGGCATCGCGGGCGTCGAGCCATTGATGACTTATGTTCTTTCAATTGCTCTGCCGAATGTGGTCGGACAGTCGGTGGATGACGGGAAGACGTTCTTCACTCTTACGGTGACACCAAAGAATGCGAGTGTTCAGTTGGATGGAATGACGAAAACGCTTGAAAATGAGGGTACTCTTGTGGATCGCCTCCCTCGTGGGGCTCACACATTTGTCATTTCAGCTGAAGGTTACGAATCGTATCAGGAAACGTTCACCCTTGGCCACGAGAAAAAGAATGTTAATGTTGATCTTGTCTCGACTAAGGCAACCTTAAAGGTTACATGTTCGACTCCAGATAGCGACATCTACATCAATGAAACGAAGCGAAGCAGCAACTCGTTCTGGACAGGAGCCTTAAATCCCGGCAGTTATTTGGTTGAGGCCCGCAAAGAAGGACATTATACGCAGCAGCAAAGTTTCGAG
>JAEEGL015409320.1_pt1 | contig 13911 bp, 11 predicted proteins | sample 9134231 | NCBI WGS metagenome assembly JAEEGL01 (sample SAMN16246548, study PRJNA631951) | gut metagenome | biome: gut microbiome; feature: rumen; material: fiber-attached | host: Bos | place: Iran: Karaj | collected 2018-10
AAGTATAAGCTGCGGCATATCAATAGGCAAAAAACGAAGGGATCCGCAGGATATGTTCAGGGAAGCGGATGCCGCGCTGTATCATGTGAAAAAGAACGGAAGAAACGGCTGCTGCTTTTACAGTAAGGGTATGGTGAAGAGTACTTAACGTAATTGACAATTCGTAAGATAACGGTTAAAGTTGATTAATGTTTGATGAATGAACCTATATAAAGGAGAATAACAATGGCTGATCTAAACGAACTAAGCGAGAAGCTTAACGGCATCAAGGCTGAGATCAAAGAAGAGCTTAACAGGCTTGACAGTTCAAAGAGTGTATTTGAATACAGGAAGCTTATATTTGATTCTAAGACCGGTAAGGTCGGAAGCCTGATGCGTGAAATGGGTAAGATACCTGCAGAGATGAAGGCTGAATACGGCAAGCGCGTGAATGAGGTAAAGACCTGGGCTCAGAACGTGTTTGAGGAAATGGATGAAAAGTTCAGGCGCGAGGAGATGAAGCTGAGGTATGCATCGGAGAAGATAGATGTTACCATGCCTTCAATGAAGCCTAAGCATGGTTATCTTCATCCGAATACTCTGGTAAAGAATCAGACGGTGGACATCTTCGGCTCGATGGGATTCGAGATATATGAGGGAACCGAGATCGAGACAGATTACTACAATTTTACGGCTCTCAACACACCTGATGACCATCCGGCAAGAGATATGCAGGATACCTTCTATCTGTCGGACAAGTTCCTGTTAAGAACCCAGACTTCTGCAGGGCAGATACATGTGATGGAGGCGAAGCAGCCGCCCATTAAGATAATTTCTCCCGGAAAGGTATTCCGTTCGGATGATGATGCAACTCATTCACCCATGTTTTCACAGATGGAAGGACTGGTTGTTGATAAGGGTATTACCCTCTGCGACCTGAAGGGAATGCTTGATGAGTTCGTTAAGAAGATATTTGCCGAGGACGTGAGTACAAGGCTGCGTCCCTCATATTTTCCGTTTACGGAACCGTCGGTTGAGGTGGATGTGAGTTGTTTCCAGTGTCACGGCAAGGGCTGCAAGCTGTGCAAGGGAACCGGTTGGATCGAGGTGCTCGGTGCCGGCGTTGTCAATAAAAAGGTACTTGAAGGCTGCGGTATCGATTCGGATGTATACAGTGGCTTTGCCTTCGGTATAGGTATTGAGCGTATAGCGATGCTTAAGTACGGCATAAATAATATCAAGCTGTTGTTTGAGTCCGATCTGAGAGTGCTTGAGCAGATCGCCGAGTAGGAAATTATTGTAAAAGGAGATAGGAAATGTTAGTTCCGTTAAGTTGGCTTAAGGATTATGTTGATATAAATGTATCTGTGGATGAACTTGAAGAGAGGCTTTTCTCCTGCGGTTTCGAAGTGGAGGAAAAGTATGAGGTCGGACACGATATCAGTAAGGTTGTTGTCGGAAAGGTAGTGGAATGCGAGGACATACCCGATACACACCTTCATTTATGTAAGGTTGATGCAGGGGAGCCGGAGCTTCTTCAGATCTGCTGCGGTGCGGATAACGTAAAGGCGGGAGGCAAATATCCGCTCGCGCTCATCGGTGCGACCGTATATGCAACGGCCAAGGACCATAAAACTGTTGAAGGTGTAATGACCATAGGACAGGGTAAGTTAAGAGGCTATGACTCTTTCGGTATGCTGTGCTCCGGAGTGGAGATCGGAGTAAGTGAAGATATGTATGAGGGAGCCGGGTATAACGGACTTTTTGTGCTTCCCGATGATGCCAAGGTAGGAGCTGATGTCAAGCCCATAGTCGGGATAGACGACTGGATATTTGATATTGCGATAACGGCGAACAGGCCCGACTGCCAGAGCATCTTCGGAATAGCGAGAGAGGTTGCGGCAGTACTTGGCACACAGCTTCATGAGCCCGCTCTTGACTATACCGAAACGGAAGTTAAGAAGGATGGTTTTAAGGTTGAGGTTGATGCTCCCGATATCTGCCCGAGATATATAGGACACTATGTTTATGATGTGAAGATCGCACCGTCTCCGCAGTGGATGAGAAGACGTCTTGCACTTATAGGCCAGACACCGATATCCAATCTGGTTGACATAACTAACTATATTCTGAATGAGCTTGGACAGCCGATGCATGCATTTGATTATGCCTATCTTGAGGGCGATCAGATAAGGGTGCGTCGTGCTGATGAAGGAGAGAAGATCGTTACTCTTGATGAAAAAGAGCTCACACTTACGTCAAATAACCTCGTGATCTGTGACGGCGTTAAACCTGTTGCACTGGCAGGTATCATGGGAGGTCTTAACTCGGAGATCCTTGATACGACGAATGAAGTATTGTTTGAGGCTGCCAAGTTCGCAAGGGACAATATCAGAAAGAGTTCGAGAGCTCTCGGGAAAACATCGGATTCAAGTGCCAGATTCAGTAAGGGCGTTGATGAATATACTACCGTGATGGCAATGAAGAGAGCACTTCATCTTATCGAGGAGCTGGGCTGCGGCAAGGTAAGCAGTACTCATGTAGACAACAATACGGGCAATTCCATAGAGCCTTCGGTGCTGAAGGTAAGTGTGAACAGAGTAAATGCTGTGCTTGGAATAAAGGTTCCGGATGAGGAGATCGTAAGGATACTTAAGAATCTTGATTTCTCACCCGTACTTGAGGGTGATGAGCTTACGCTCAAGGTACCCGCATACAGAGAGGATATGGAAGGTTATCAGGATGTTGCCGAAGAGGTCATAAGGATGTACGGTTACGATCATATCATTCCCACCTTTATGCCGACGGCAGAGGTTACGATGGGCGGCTACAATCTCGAACAGAGAACGGAGCTTAAGCTTAAGCGGGCTCTGTGTGCCGCAGGTGCGAATGAGGGTGTGCATTATTCATTCTTCTCACCTTCCTCATTTGACCTTATAAGACTTCCCGGGGATGCAAAGGAGCGTAAGGCGATAAAGATAATGAATCCCATTAATGAGGATCTGTCGCTTATGAGGACTACACTGGCTCCGCAGATGATACAGGCAATGCAGAGGAATCAGAAGAAGGGTATTCTTGAAGGACGTATTTATGAACTGGGTAATGTGTTTATACCGAAGTCACTTCCGCTTGATGAATATCCGGATGAGCTTGAGACGATATGTATCGGCTGCTTCGGCGAGGATGAGGATTTCTTCACGGCCAAGGGACTGACGGATGTGATCGCCGAAACTCTCGGTATTGAATTTGAATATGAGGCGTATGAGAAGCCCTTCCTTCATCCGTACAGAACGGCAAGAGTGATGTGCGAGGGCGAGGAAATAGGATATGTCGGACAGATAAGATATGAAATAATCGATGAGCTTGATATGCGTGTGGATTCTTATGTGGCTGAGATCTCATTATACAAGCTTAAGAAGTATTACGGTAAGGAGCAGATGTTCACACCGATATCGAAATTCCCCGAGGAGAAGCGTGACCTGTGCTTTGTAATGGATAAGGATATAACCTGCGCACAGATCGAGAAGGAGATAAAGAGCAGCTGTGAATATATCACAGGAGTTGAGCTGTTTGATGTTTACGAGGGCGCACAGCTCGGTGCCAAAAAGAGTATGGCATTTACTGTTGTATATACCCCCGGCGAAGAAGAGCTTACCGCAGATAAGATAGACGGGTACGTAAACGGTCTGCTTGATACTCTTAAGAACAAGTATGATGTTGTTCTGAGAAGCTGATGAAGCCCGGCTGTATTATGGGTGATAAATGGCACATATAAATTTAAAGAGGTTATGATCATGGATAACAAAAGTGCATGGGAAAGCTATACCGCAAAGCAGCTTAAGGAACTGGAAGGACTTTGCGGTGAATATATTGATTTTATCAGTGAATGCAAGACTGAGAGGGAATGTGTGGACCACATTGTAAAGACAGCAGAGGATGCGGGATATGTGGAGCTTGACAAGCTGATAAAGGATAAGAAAAACATAGCGGCCGGGGATAAGATTTATTCCGTGTGGATGAACAAGAGTGTTGCAATGTTTAAGATAGGAAAGGCTCCTCTTGATGAAGGGATGAACATACTTGGTGCACATATTGATTCGCCGAGGCTTGATGTTAAGCAGAATCCTCTTTATGAGGACGGCGGTCTGGCATATCTTGACACACATTATTACGGAGGGATCAAGAAGTATCAGTGGGTGACCATACCGCTTGCACTTCATGGCGTGATAGTAAGAAAGGACGGTTCGACCGTAATAGTAAATATAGGTGACAATGAGGATGATCCGGTGTTCTTTGTCTCCGACCTGCTTATACATCTTGCGCAGGAACAGATGGAGAAGAAGGCCGCCAAGGCTGTTGAAGGTGAAGCGCTTGATATAATAATAGGCAGCAAGCCTCTCGTCATAAAAGGTTCCGCAGCTAAAAAGGAGCAGGCTGAAGAGAAGAAGAGTAAGGAAAAGATCAAGAGCAATATACTTGAAATCCTTAAGGATGTGTATAATGTTTCGGAGGATGACTTTGTGTCAGCGGAGCTTGAAGTGGTTCCTGCGGGCAGGGCAAGAGAAACCGGTTTTGACAGGAGCATGATCTTAGGATACGGGCATGATGACAGGGTATGTGCTTTTCCTTCTTTTAAAGCCATGCTTGATTCCTCCGATGTTGAAAGGACAGCATGCTGTATTCTTGTCGATAAGGAAGAGATAGGAAGCGTCGGTGCAACGGGAATGAAATCGCACTTCTTTGAAAATATGCTTGCTGAGATCATGAACCTGATGGGCGATTATTCTGAGCTTAAGCTGAGGAGAACACTTGCGTCCTCCTGTATGCTCAGCTCGGATGTGAGTGCCGGCTTTGATCCTTCATATGCATCCGTTTTTGAAAAAAAGAACAGTGCGTATCTCGGTTCCGGTGTTGTGTTTAACAAGTACACCGGGTCAAGGGGCAAGTCGGGAAGCAATGATGCCAATGCGGAGTATATCGCATATCTGAGAAATATACTTGATGCGGACAAGGTAAGATACCAGACGGCGGAGCTTGGCAAGGTTGATGCCGGCGGCGGCGGAACCATAGCCTATATCCTGGCACTCTACGGAATGAACGTAATTGATTCGGGTGTGGCTGTGCTTAACATGCATGCACCGTGGGAATGCATAAGTAAGGCAGATCTGTATGAGGCATACAGATGCTATAATGCATTTTTGAAGGGTAAGGGAATCTGATGGACGGATTGAGGACTTCCGATTACTATTTTGATCTGCCCCGGGAGCTTATTGCACAGGATCCGCTTGAAGACAGATCGTCATCGCGTCTTCTGCTGCTTGATAAGGAAAGCGGAAGCGTGGGACATGACATTTTCAGAAACATCGGTGAACATATCAACAGCGGTGACTGTCTGGTACTTAACAATACAAGGGTTATACCCGCAAGGCTTCTCGGTATCAAGGATGATACAGGAGCACATGTTGAGGTCTTTCTGCTCAAACGCCTTTCGGATGATATGTGGGAGGCTCTTGTCAAGCCGGGTAAAAAGCTCAGGCCGGGTGCGAAGGTAAGCTTCGGTGACGGACTTCTTAAGTGTGAGATAATGGAAGTGCTTGAAGAGGGCAACAGGCTTGTAAAGTTTTGTTACGACGGAATTTTTGAGGAAATTCTGGACAGGCTCGGGGAGATGCCGCTTCCGCCTTATATAACCCATAAGCTTAAGGACAGGAACAGGTACCAGACCGTTTACGCCAAATACGACGGTTCGGCTGCGGCACCCACGGCAGGACTTCATTTCACGCCCGAACTTCTTAAGGAGCTTGAGAAAAAGGGTATTGATACAGCTTATGTGACTCTTCATGTGGGACTGGGTACATTCAGACCCGTTAAGACGGACAATATACTTGAGCATCATATGCATACCGAGATGTATTCGGTAAGCGATGAGGCGGCGGATAAGATAAACGCGGCAAAGGAAAGGGGCGGACGTATTATCTGTGTCGGTACAACAAGCTGCCGCACGATAGAGAGTGCCTCGGATGAAAACGGGATACTGCATTCGGGAAGCGGTGAGACCGGCATATTTATTTATCCGGGCTACAGATTTAAGATCCTGGACTGCCTTATAACCAATTTCCACCTTCCGGAGTCAACGCTCCTGATGCTCGTAAGCGCACTTGCGGGAAGAGAGAATGTGCTTAATGCATATAAAGAGGCAATAAAGGAAAGATACAGGTTTTTCAGTTTCGGGGATGCAATGTTTATAAGTTGAAGGGAGAAGGCAAATGGAAGAGAAGAGAAGAAGCAGACGTATGGTTTTGAATGCTCATCTTGTTATGAAGCCTATAGGGGTGGCTGAGGGTGAGAAGGTTCCTGTTGATATCATCGATATAAGCAAGGACGGCATAGGGTTTTCCTGCGGAACTCCCCTGGCGATGAATGCTATTTATGAAATGGATCTCACTCTGTGGACAAAGGATGTGATCCATACCTTTGTGAATGTAACAAGGTTTGACGGGAAGAGTAATATGTACGGTGCGATATTTACCGGTATGAATGAGAATGATTCCGGTAAGATCCAGATATACGAGATGTTTGACAGGGCTTCAAAGGAGCTTTGATAATGCCTGATAAGACGACGGTTCTCCTGATGCTTGACGGCTGGGGGATGAGCGATAACAATAAGAATAATGCATTTGCGCTGGCAAAGACGCCTGTGCTTGACAGGCTTATGGCAGAGTATCCAAACGCAAGATGTCTGAGCGCCGGAATATCGGTTGGACTACCCAACGGACAGGCGGGGAACGCCGAGGTCGGTTACAACAATATAGGTGCCGGAAGGATTGTTTATTCCAAGCTCAGCCGCGTCAACAAGGAAATTTCAGAGGGTGGGTTTTATAACAATGAAGCCTTCCTCACTACCATAGACTACTGTAAACGCAATGATACCTCGCTTCATATAATGGGACTCCTCTCCGACGGAGGAGTTCATTCCCATATTGAGCATCTGTATTCACTTCTCAAGCTTGCGGCAGCCCGGAATATGCGCAAGGTATATGTACACTGCTTTATGGACGGGAGAGATACGTCGCCGCGGTCCGGAGCAATGTTCATAGAACGGCTTCAGAGCAGGATGCGCGAATACGGAGTGGGTGAGATAGCATCTGTGAGCGGGCGGTTCTACGCCATGGACAGAAGCAACAGCTATGACAGGGTCAAGCTTGCTTATCTTGCCATGACACAGGGCGAAGGCAACAAGGCAGCCAATGCGCAGGAGGCTGTTCAGAACGCTTATGACAGGGGCGAGAGTGACGAGTTCATAACACCTACGGTGATCGTGAACGGAGGTGTTCCTGTAGGTACGGTCATAGATGATGATGCAGTCATATTTTTCAATATCCGTACGGACAGGGCTGTGGGACTTACCAGGGCATTCTGTGAGGACGAGTTCAGGCTGTTCAAGAGAGAGAGTAAGCTGAGCGTCCGGTTTGTATGTTTTACAGATTACGATCATTCGATCGAGAATAAGATAGTGGCATTTGACGATCAGCCCGTTTATGATACATTGGGTGAATATATGGAGAGGCGTGGGATCAGACAGCTTCGCCTGACTGAATCCGAGAATTCCTCTTATGTGACTGATTTCTTCAACTGTTCCCATGAAACGTTTGAAGGTGAGGACAGGCTTATCATACGTTCGCTTAAGGATGTTACATCCTATGTGAAAGCGCCTGCAATGAATTCCGGGGATGTGACGGACAGGTTGGTAAAGGAGATCGGTGACAAAAAGTACGATTTTATATTGTGCAGTCTTGCCAACGCTGATATTGTCGGTCATACGGCAGATATTGACGCAACTGTCAAGGCTGTCGAATATGTTGATGAGTGTGTGGGAAAGATTTATAACGCCGTTATCGGGAATGATGCGGTGCTGTTTATTTCTTCGACACACGGTAATGCGGAGAAGCTTTCGGATGAGGAGACGGAAGAGGCGTACACTGCTCATACGATGAATCCGGTTCCTTTCATCATGGTAAATGAAAGTGCTGATAAAAAGCTCAGGAGCATAGGATGTCTTGCAGATATAACGCCTACGATTCTTGAGAGCATGGGGCTTGATAAACCAAGGGAAATGACAGGTAAATCACTGATAGAATACAGTGTGTAAATTATACAAAAACAGTTGCATATCCTCATGGAATTTAGTAGAATATTTATATGATTGTGTACAGTCGCGGGCGGCTTATCGGCGCTTGTGACAAATATTAAAGTTTGGAGGGTACAATTATATGAATGTTTATACCGGCGACAAGATCAGAAATGTGGTTTTGTTAGGTCATGGAGGGTGTGGTAAGACAACCCTGGTTGAGGCAATGGCTTATCTTTCGGGCATCACAACCAGAATGGGAAAGGTAAGCGACGGAAATACAATAAGTGATTACGACAAAGAAGAGCAGAAGAGACAGTTTTCAATAAGCACATCGGTTGTTCCTATCGAATGGGAAGGTCATAAGATCAATGTTCTTGATACCCCCGGTTATTTTGATTTTGTAGGAGAAGTAGAGGAAGCAGTAGCGGCAGCGGCCGGTGCTATTATTGTCGTGAGCGGCAAGGCCGGACTGGAAGTGGGTACCGAGAAGGCATGGGAGATGTGTGATAAATACAATCTTCCCAGGATCATATTCGTAACGGATATGGACGTTGACAATGCAAGCTTCAGGCAGGTGGTTGAGGATCTGACCGCTAAATACGGCAAGAAGATCGCTCCCTTCCATCTCCCGATAAGAGAAAATGAGAAATTTGTCGGATACGTTAACGTTGTATCGGAGACGGCATTTAAGTGGGAAAAGGACGGTAAGGCAACGGAATGTGAGGTTCCGGATTACAATAAGGAGAACCTTGGTAAGTTCAGGGATATACTTATGGAGACGGTAGCCGAGACCAGTGAGGAATTCATGGAGAGGTATTTCGGCGGTGAGACCTTCTCTGATGCCGAGATAAGGGCAGCGCTCAAGGCCAATATCAATGACGGAAGCATCGTTCCGGTAACGTGCGGATCAAGTGTTCTCTGTCAGGGTGTATATACACTGATAGATGATATAATCAAGTACTTCAAGAGTCCCGATACCAGAAATATTGCAGGTATCAACGTTAAGACCAACGAGATATTCGAAGCCAATTATGACTTCAGTAAGCCCAAGTCGGCTATCATCTGGAAGACCATCGTTGATCCTTTCATCGGTAAGTATTCACTTATCAAGGTTTGTTCCGGTGTCATCAAATCGGATGATACACTCTACAACAATGATAAGGATGTTGAGGAGAAGATATCGAAGCTCTATGTTATGAGAGGCAACAAACCCATAGAGGTAAGTGAGCTTCATGCGGGAGATATAGGTGCGATCGCGAAGCTTACGGCAGCACGTACAGGTGATACACTGTCCACCAAGGCAACAACGATCCAGTATGCACGTACCGAGATCAGCAAGCCGTACACCTATATGAGATACAAGGCCAAGAATAAGGGCGATATTGATAAGATATCAGGCGCATTACAGAAGATGATGAATGAAGACCTGACACTCAAGAGCGTAAATGACGCAGAGAACAGGCAGACACTCCTTTACGGTATGGGTGATCAGCATCTTGAGATCGTTGCAAGCAAGCTCCTCAGCGAGTACAAGGTTGAGATAGAGCTTACAGAGCCCAAGGTTGCTTACAGAGAGACCATCAGGAAGACATCAGACGTTGATGCCAAATACAAGAAGCAGTCGGGCGGTCACGGACAGTACGGTCATGTTAAGATGAAATTCGAGCCTTCGGGAGATATGGAGAAGCCGTTTGAGTTCGAGCAGATAGTTGTCGGCGGTGCCGTTCCCAAGAATTATTTCCCGGCAGTAGAGAAGGGTCTTGCGGAATCTGTTCTTAAGGGTCCCATGGCTGCATATCCGGTTGTCGGTGTTAAGGCAATACTCTACGATGGATCCTACCATCCGGTTGATTCCTCCGAGCAGGCGTTCAAGATGGCAACCATTCAGGCATTTAAGAAGGGCTTCATGGAGGCAGGTCCCGTTCTGCTTGAGCCTATTGCATCACTGAAGGTTACGGTACCCGATGAGTATACCGGAGACGTAATGGGTGATCTTAATAAGAGAAGAGGCCGTGTTCTTGGTATGAACCCCATATCAGGAGGCAAGCAGATCGTGGAAGCAGAGATCCCGATGACAGGCCTTTACGGATACTGTACGGTACTCCGCTCAATGACAGGCGGACGCGGTGTATATGAATACGAATTCCTCCGTTATGAGCAGGCGCCCAATGATGTCCAGGAGAAGGAAGTTGCAGCACGTGCAAGCAAGCTTACCGATGAGGGTACTGAGGACTGATATTATATACACGGAAATAAAAAGTTATTGACTTATCATGGCCTGATGTATATAATAGTGTTCAGTGCAAGCCCCAAGGGGCAATAACCCGAAAGTCGTTATATGCACAATATTGACTCGAGGGGAGGGTAGGAAAGCATGTCAAACGTAATCGTAAAAGAGAATGAATCATTAGATAGTGCTCTTCGTCGTTTCAAAAGGAACTGCGCAAAGGCCGGTATCCAGCAGGAAATACGTAAGAGAGAGCATTACGAGAAGCCTAGCGTAAAGCGTAAGAAGAAATCTGAAGCTGCAAGGAAGCGTAAGTACAACTAAATTATGATCTTCGATCCCCCGGAATATTTCCGGGGGATTTTTTTGAACTCAGTGGTATATAGTTCATGATGAGTAACTATTCAGAACAGGCTCAAAATACTTCATATTTTTCGCTGTTTGGATTCATCCAATACATATATTTATAAAATATGTCTCTTGCAAGCACGCTTGACGAGCCATATTTTAAAATATATGTGCTGTTCTGAATAGTTAACAAAATGAAATTAAGGTGTTTATTTTGTGGGAATTGTATGCTATAATACAACATGTTGTGGAAAGTGAGACCGGATATGGCAGAAATTGTGGCATCTAACAGAGGTGCTGTTATAATAGCGGCAGTGTTAATGGTTTTTCTCCTTGCTGTCCTTTTTGTTTATAAGGAGAGCACCGGCTTCAGGGTCGTCAGATACAGCTTCGTTAACAATAAGCTCAAGAAACCTTCGTTCAGGTTTGTTATGATATCTGATATGCATGACTGTATTTACGGTGAGAGAAACTGTGAGGTTCTTGAAGCGATAGATAAGGAGCAGCCCGAAGCCATATTGCTGGCAGGTGACATGGTTACATCATATATGGAGCCTGAATACCACGACAGTAATGCCGTCCGCTTCATTGAGGATCTTGCCGGGAAATATCCCGTATATTACGGGATCGGGAATCATGAGGACAAGCTGAGGAGATGTCCGGATGAATTCCCCGGGAAGTTTAAGGAGCTTACCGATGAACTGGCCAGGATAGGCATTCACATGCTTCTTGATGAAAAGGTGAGCATTGATGAAGCAGGTATAGATATTTACGGGCTGGACATGGAGCATGAGTACTACAGGAAGCTTAAGACCAACTGGATTCCCGATGGCTATCTGGAAGGTAAGCTGGGAACCAATGACAGGTCAAGGATATCGATCCTGCTTGCGCACAACCCCGAACATTTCGACAGATATGCCGGGTGGGAACCGGACTATGTATTATCCGGACATGTTCACGGGGGGATCATAAACATTCCACTCCTTGGAGGAGTCATATCGCCGCAGCTTAAGCTGTTTCCGAAGTATGATGCGGGAGTGTTTCACAAGGATAAATCCACGATGATATTGAGCAGAGGCCTTGGAAGCCACACGGTTCCGATAAGGGTGTTCAACAAGGCTGAAGTGGTAGTTGTGGATCTGTACAGGGATGAAGCCGACAGAGGAAGGCTTCAGCGTTCCGTATGAATGACGGTCGTTGATCATGACGATCAATAAGGTCGGTTTGATTTAAGCATAACATACAGGGGAGTATATAATAGGTAGGAAGGGGTCCTGTAAACTATTATATGAGGATGTATTGTTATGAGTTTAACGGTTAAATTACAGGTTTTTGAAGGTCCTTTGGATCTTCTGCTCCATCTTATTGAGAAGAATAAGGTGGACATTTATGATATTCCCATAGTACTTATCACAGACCAGTATCTGGATTATATTAAGCAGATGCAGAAGGAGGATCTCGATGTTATGAGCGAGTTCCTGGTTATGGCTGCAACGCTGCTTGATATTAAGTGCAGGATGCTCCTTCCCAAGGAGATCAATGAGGATGGAGAAGAAGAGGATCCCAGAGCTGAACTGGTTGAGAAGCTTATTGAGTATAAGCTTTATAAATATATGTCTTATGAGCTTAAGGATATGCACATGGATGCTGAGCGTACGCTGTTTAAGAAGCCCACCATGCCCAAGGAGATAGAGGACTACGAACAGCCCATTGATTACACTCAGCTGATAGGTGACCTTGATCTTGCGAAGCTCAATCAGATATTCAAGTCAATGATGAAGCGTCAGGTCGATAAGATAGATCCCATCAGGAGTAAGTTCGGAAAGATCGAGAAGGATGAGGTCAGCCTTGAGGAGAAGACTGTATATGTTGAACAGTATATCAGGCTTCACAAGAAGTTCGGTTTCAGGGATCTGCTTCAGAAGCAGGGATCGAAGATGGATATCGTCGTTACCTTCCTCGTTATACTGGAGATGATGAAGCTTGGACAGATAGTGATAGTGCAGGAAGCTCTTTTTGATGATATAATGATCACATCGAAGATGGCAGCCTGATACCGTTTTATGCTTAACGCATCATATGGTTGTGTTTACGTGGAAGGGTATATGTGGGGATAAGCTGCGGGGAGACAGGATTTGGTGAATAAAGTGCAGGACAAGGCGGAAGAAGATATTAAGGATATTGTTACAGCAGAAGATATAAATATAGTAGAAACGGTAAATTCGGAAGGAACGGAGAACCCGGCAGGGACTGATAAAGAAACATACATAAGCATAGATGAGGAGCAGGCTGAAGAAGCATGTGAGGTAATGAAGCCTGTAAAGAATCCCAAGGCGGTTATAAGTGCGGTACTGTTTTCTGTCGGTAATTCGGTTGAGTATAAGAAGCTGGCGGCGGTGCTCGGTCGTGATATTGATGAAACGAAGGAGCTCGTAGCACAGCTTAAGAAGGAATATGACAGTGATGATGACTGTGGTTTTACTGTTATAGAGCTTGAGGAATCTGTTCAGATGTGCTCCAAGGCATCAATGTATGAGCATCTTATCAAGATAGCCAAGGTTCCGAAGTCCTATTCATTGACCGATTCCATGCTTGAAACCCTTTCGATAATTGCTTACAAGCAGCCGGTGACGAAGCTTGAAATAGAGAAGATACGCGGAGTCAGCTGTGACAGGGCTGTCAATAAGCTGGTTGAATACGGGCTGGTTACTGAGCTTGGAAGGCTTCAGGCACCCGGACGTCCTCTTTTGTTCGGAACAACCGAGGAATTCCTGAGGAGCTTTAACGTGACATCGCTTGACGATCTGCCTACCGCAAGTCCGGACAGGATTGAAGAGTTTAAGAAGGAAGCGGCTGAGGAAGTATCTCTCAAGCTGGATATTTAAGGTTAACCGATAGGAAGTTGTATATTATGTAAACGGACAGACGCAGGTCTGTCCGTTTTTGTGTGCAATTTGTATAAACATGTTACATTTGTCACTAAAAATGACTTAAGTTTTTTGGCAAAACTGCCGAAATATTCTTGTGTGTATAATTAAGGCTTGTATAACTGAACCAAATAACGTCGGTAAAAAGTCTTATTGTTTAAGGGGGGAATTATGCCCCTTTTTAGTGCACGGATGCACTAATGTAGTTGTTAACGGCTTTTAAGGAGAGAAAGATGAAGAGAAGAAAGGTATTAAAATCGACAGTAGCTATGATAGCACTGACGGCGATGCTTCTGGAG
>JAEEGL015824188.1_pt1 | contig 13911 bp, 11 predicted proteins | sample 9134231 | NCBI WGS metagenome assembly JAEEGL01 (sample SAMN16246548, study PRJNA631951) | gut metagenome | biome: gut microbiome; feature: rumen; material: fiber-attached | host: Bos | place: Iran: Karaj | collected 2018-10
AACACGTGGAAAAATCCATCGGAGCCGTCGCCATGGTCAGTACAGGCGACTATCTCTACACGGCCGCCAATGGACGGCTCGCCATCTATAATATCAAAGATAACCCATTGAAGCCCAGCCTTGTACGAATCGTAACAGGCTTCCAAGGCGGTCGCCAGATGGTCCGCCACGGCGACTATCTCTTCCTGACGGCCCGTAACTTCGGCCTGTGGATCATCGATATCCATGACCGAGAAAATCCCACCATACTGCCGCGTTTCGATTCCACGGAACTCGCCACAGGCGTCGCCGTCAGCGGTAACATCTGCTTCATCGCGCATCGTGTCTATGGCGTCCAACTGCTCGACATCACCGATCCACTTCATCCACGCCATATTTCCACCATCCGCACGCAGGAGGCCCAAACCGTTTTTGTGCAAGACCATTACGCGTTCATGGGTGACTGGGCTTCTGGATACATCACCATCGCGGACGTGGCCGATCCATTGAAACCGCAAGTCATTTCCAGAACGAAACTTGACGGATTCGGCGATGGTCTCGATCTCGCCGGCGACCTTTGTGTCGCCTCCACCGGCCACCATTCCTTTAAAAACGGCGGCTCGAAAACGCCAGAAGGCTTCGGCCATGGGCACGGCGTGGAAGTCATCGACATCTCCAACCCGCATTCGCCCCAAACGCTTTCCGTCTTCAAATTCCCGCAATTATATCATCTCGGCAACGACTTCTGGACCGTCCGCATCTGCGACAATTATGTCTTCGCCGTCGACACCTTCAACGGTTTCTTCGCGTTGGACATCACAGACCGTACCGCCCCGAAACCGCTTGGCCACGCCCTCCTGCCAGAGGCCCTGCGATATGATCCAAAAACACAAACCAAAACGCCTGGCAGCGACTGCGCCACCAGCGTCGCCCTCGGCGACGGCTGCGTCTATGTCACGGGATCTTCCACCGGCCTCTTCGTCGTTCCCATGCCCGGCAAATCGCATGTTGTCCAATCGAAGTCGCAACCGCTTGTCGCGCCGAAAGTTGTGCCAGACCCTGTCATTCCGCGATTCAAGACGATTGATATCTCCGGCCATGTGCAGGTCCGCCGCGCCACCTATTACAAAGACGACATCGCCTTCTTCGCCTGCTCCCACGCGGGCATCAAAATCTGCAAAATTTCGGCGGACGACATCACCGTCATCGGCACACAACCGATGGCTTGCGCGTACGACGTCACCGTCCATGGCGACCGCTTATACGCCGCAGAAGGTCCAGACGGCATCGGCATCTACGACATCCTGCCGGACTATTCGCTCCGCGAAGTCGCGCGTTACACGCATCCGCCCAAAGCGGATTTTCCGCAAATCCTCCATGTCTATATGGATGGCCGCGTCATCGCATGGCATGGCCGCGGCGGCAAACTGAGTTTTCTCGACATTTCAAATCTCGCCGCCCCCAAAAACGTCTTCAACTTCAACAGGGTCGGCATCCTCTACAACGACAATTTGGCGGATCATGACATCAACGGTATCGTCCCCTGCAATTTCGGCCACGGCCAAGGCTGGTTCGATCTGAACGGCCCCATCCCCAAAGTACTTGTCACACCGACGGATACGTTCCGCATCGATCACAACAACAACGCCTTCGCCGCCTTCAACGGCAAATTCATCTCCGCCGACAACAAGAATCTCGACATCTTCACTCCGCAGACGGTCACCACCGATGAGAAGCCTGTCGCCATCCCGTTGGATCAAAGCCTCGTGCGCGGCCAGCCGACCGTCGACGGCGACATCGTCACCTTCGTCTGCCGGTCGAAAGGCGACATCACGACATTTGATATCAGCGACATCGCCCATCCGAAACGGCTCGACAACCGCTGTTGGCATGACATCCCCTGCATTCCGGACCGCGCCATTTTCTGGAATCACCGCCTCGTCATTCCCGCCGGCCCCGCCGGCGTGCTGCTGGAACAGCCCTAAGTGGAGCTAAAACCTAAAGCCCAAAGCTTAAAGCAAATGCGAACCACCAGCCTTTAGAAGCTGCAACACCGCCCAAAGGATGACACTCAATTGTAATTTGTTAATTGTTCAAACACCAATTTCCCCTAATCTGCATTTGCAGATTAGGAGAAAGAAGTCATGATTGCCGTCCACTGTTTGAACACTTGTCAAATATTAACAATAACTCCAAAGAAGAGAAGGACTTGCACATAAGACACAAGACTTGAACCACACATCCACTATGTGAACAAGAAATTTCCCCTAAACTGCAAAATGCAGATTAGGGGAAATTTTGATACAACAAATGAATGTTTTGAACCAATGATGAATAATCTGAGTTTTGAATAATTTTGCTTGAAATCACACAAATGTAAAAAAGATTTCACACCCATATTTCGTGACGATGACGAGTACGACAAAGGCGGTGAAAACTACAGAGCGAAACATCGTTGCGAAGCGACACTGCGCGAAGCGCAGAACCATGCCATAACCGCTGGCAAGTGCCCGAAGCGGCACGTAGCCTGCGGGTAGTCCACCCTTCTCCCATTGCGCTCGCAAGAGCGCCACTATTCCTATGGTTTCAAGCACCCAATAGGCACCACTTTCACTCCATCCGGCCGAGTATATGCCATGCTTCCACCAGTGATGACCACTAGAAGATCCGGCTCGCGTAGTGGAACTTGTTTTTCATCTTGGTTATACTGTCGAATCAAAGAGGTTAGATTCATGAGATGATTCGCCCCCTCATCAATTTCGTGACTCCCTAATTTGAATTCCATCAGGGCATACCGTCCATCATCAAGATGCAGGACTCCGTCGGCCTCCAAATCATAACGATCACGATAATAGGAAAACACACCGTTCTTCCCTGCCGCATACGCTGTTAGATCCCGAAAGCAAAGTTGCTCAAATATGAAACCGAAGGTTTTTAGCTGCTGGAGAAGAATCTTTGGAGTAAGCCCCAAGGCGGCAACCGCAATCGACGGATCCACAAAGCATCGTTTGGGCGAACTGCGAATGACAGTTTTACTGCGTATGGCGGGGCACCAAGCATCAATATCCTGTATGACAAAGAGTTTGACAAGAGCCTCCCGATAATCGTCAAAAGTATCTTGCGACAAGCTGACTTCACCAGATCCCATGACATCAGCCAGCAATGAAGACTTCTTGGCAAGAGTTGAAATATTTCTAGCATACGACCAAAGAAGGCACGCGGCAGTCCTTTCATTGCGCTGTTTTCCATCAATACGTGAAATATCGTCCTGACAAAGAGAATTCACATAATTTCTGGCAACCAGCAGAGCGGATTCGCGTGCTGAAGCCTGTAGGGATGCAGGCCAGCCTCCACGGCAAGATACGTACACCAAGTCTTCGATAGACAATGTGGAAGAAATGCCGTCGATATTTCCATTCGGATTGTCAAATAATTCCTGCAGGGAAATTTTTCCATTGGACTCCTGGCTCTCCCAAAGGCTCATCGGATTCATCCGCAAACGAGAAATACGTCCTGTTCCTGAATGAAGGATTTTGGATTTGTCAATCGTGTTCGAACCAGTGAGAATGAATTGACCGGGCAAAGATCGCTTGTCAACCATTGTTCTAACCGCATCCCACAGGACGGGCGCATCTTGCCATTCGTCGATGAGGCGCGGAGTGTCGCCCATAAGCAACAAAGAAGGCTTGACTCCCGCCGTGGCTAGATATTCTTCCCGCATATCTGGATCCTGAAGCTTGATGACGCTTTTAGAAAAACGTTCAGCAGTCGTCGTTTTTCCGCACCATTTAGGGCCTTCAATGAGAATGGCACCGAAAACGCTGAGATAATCCTGTAATTGCTTGTCAGTTATTCTATTAAGATATAGCATATTCGTCTGCCATCATGTTTGTTCGGTGTTTTTGAGGTATTTCAGTCGGTGTTTTTTGAGGTATTTCAGTCGGTGTTTTTTGAGGTATTTCAGTCGGTGTTTTTGAGGTAATTCAGTCGGTGTTTTTGAGGTATTTCAGTCGGTGTTTTTGAGGTATTTCAATCGGTGTTTTTGAGGTATTTCAATCGGTATTTTTGAGGTATTTCAATCGGTGTTTTTGAGGTAATTTAATCGGTGTTTTTGAGATTACAATAGAAAAGCAGGAAAAATCAGGCCTAATTCCCAACAAATGCCATATTCCATACTGCCCATGTCCCGTACCACGGGCGGAAGTCCGTGGATGAGTAAAGTGCCTAAGGCTCACATAACTCACGGGAAAGACGATATTAATATTGGAACCACGCCCCGTTGAGCTACCCCCCGAAAACAGCAAACCTCTTGCACACATCCTCCATGTCGGGCGTCAAAGTGGCTTCGATGGCCGACACCAATTGATCCGGCATCTCCTTGTAGTACGCAACCGCGATGCCGCCCGTAATGGCGGCAATCGTGTCGCTGTCGCCGCCGACGTTGATTTTATTACAAAAGTATAATTTTAATGAAAGTTCCCTGGGCCTAAACGATCCATTTACGCTATAAAAACTTTAGAAAGATTATATTCCCTACAAACTAAAAGTTACGTTTATAAAATCTTCAATGAGTTGATTGACTTTCTTCATGTTTTTTACAGCGTTCACCCATCTTTTCGGGATGGCGTCGAAACCATAATACGCCCCGGCTATCTGTCCATAAACCGCTCCAATTGAATCAGCATCGCCACCGAGATTGACTGCGGCGATCAGTCCTTCCTCAAACGTCTTGTTTGTTTCAAAAGCCCATAAAGCCGCTTGCAATGTCGAAACAGCCCAGCCTGAGTTATTAACATCAGCTCGCGTCTTGTAAAGGGATTTGACGCGTGTGCGCTGCCCCGCAAGATGTTCATCGCAAATTTCCGTCATCAAGTCGATTGTTTCGCGAACTTTTCGGCTGTCATGTGTCAAATCACTGATTTCGTAAAGGATAGAATTGTCAGCATTGGCGTAGTTGAGAATATAGGATGGCGCGAACCGCATGATGCTGCCGTTCCCCTGCGAATTTTCTTCGCCATTCTTCAGACAACCACGCTCAATTCCATGTATTCCTGCAATGGTGGCTCCGCCGACATCGAACGCGCAATCAAGGCTTGAGCAGAAGCCTTCACGGTACCAACGGACAAAATTATGTGCAATGTCTTCAAGCGAATACCGATGCAGACGGACAACGCTCTCCGCCACGCAAAACGCCATTGACGAATCATCCGTCCAATATCCAGGTGGCGTATGAAACGTATGGCAAGCAACCATTTCCGTAATATATGGATGAGCGTCCTTCTGCGTAAACTGAATCGGTGAACCGAGACAATCGCCGATCACCAGCCCCCAGAACATCCCCTTCATCCGTTCAAACCGAATGGCAGAGTTATTTTGAATGATTTTAGATGTTTTTCGACTGGATGATACAAATTCCTCCTGAAATGGAATCATATTACCGATCTTTCCATCACGGATATCGATGTTCTTACGGTCGATAATGGCGAAAACGACTTTCTTGAAACGATTGACAAACTCCTCTTCTTCAAGGACTTCATGAAATAATTTGGCGATATGCTGAGGCGGATTCTTGAAAGCGCCACAGCCCCATGCACCCAACACGATGGCGTCATGCCCATGCTTCAGCGCAATGCGGAATATCGTGCGGATTTTCCGACGGATCGGCTCCACCAGATGGTCGGCAATCCGATATGCATTTTTCAGCTCTGGCCTATTCATTGCTGCTACCGTAACGATACCAAGATGATAGGGGTGTTCCAGTAATGGATAGCCGTCCGTTTCAAGGCCACGGAAAACCGTCACATCAGGCGAATACACTCCGCCTGTATTGCGCTCCATCGGATATTGCTCCGATGACTGCCTGATGCCTAAGTCAATGCCATGGAAGTGATACTGGTACAACGACATGAAGAGGTTGCTTCTGCGGAATATGTTTTCCTCCTGCGCCCCGGATCCACGCATGACGCCGCCGCCAGGTGTTTGCCGATTGGCAAAATTCAGTACCGCTGGATGATATCCTTCCTCCAAAAGTGCCTTTCCTGCCAGTAATGAATCGCTGTCTACTACTTTAATCACGGTCGGCGACGCCTGCTTTGGAACATCCACAACGCCTGGATTCTGATAAAAAACGGACTGCGCCATCATGGAAGCAGGCTCAGGCAGTTCAACGCAAGCATCTCCAACCATATAGCTACCACATTTGACGACAACAATCGTCTCCTGATAGATTTCTTTACGCAGAAGATGCAAGGTGGATATATCCCCTGAATCAAAAGCTTTCTGAAATTCAGACAACCATCGGGTCAGATTTGTTTTTTCCATAATATGTATTGATTGTTGATAATATCCGAACGAATCTCAATGACATCATTAGTCAATCTTGATAAATGACGTTCTTTTCTAATTGTTTTAGATATATAACGAATAATATTTCTTCTTTATTGAGAAGGTTTCATTTTATTTTCAGTCATGATGACGATGATTCCATCCATTTTCCCCATGGTTTCTCAAGGCCATCGGACCGATTTTTGCTTTTCAATATCTCCTTCTTGTAATGTTCCTTCTACACCGCCAACTCCCTTATGAAATGGATGTTCTTTTTCCATTCCTTTCCAAGGTGTCCCTTCACAAATACAAATGGATCAAAGATCATAATCCTTGCCAAACCTCTTGCACACATCTTCCATGTCGGGCGTCAAATTGTCTTCGATGGCCGACACCAATTCATCCGGCATCTCCTTGTAGTACGCAACCGCGATGCCGCCCGTGATGGCGGCAATCGTGTCGCTGTCGCCGCCGACGCTAACCGCATTCCGGATGGCGTCCTCATAGCACCACGACTCCAGAAATGCGCGGATGGCGACGGGAACTGTCCCCTGGCAGGAAACATCAAAAGAATAGGTCGGGCGGATGGAATCCAGACTGACGGACAGATCGTAGCCGAACCGAAATTCGATTTCCTTTTTGATGGCCTCCTTGCTCTGCCCTTGTTTCGCGAGAAAAACGGCCAAAGCCGTCGCCGACGCGACGCGAATCCCTTCTTCATGATTGTGCGTCGCGGAAGCGGTTGCCTCCGCCGCATCCAGAACGTCGTCAACCATCTGGAAAGCGAATCCGACCGGACTGACTCGCATGGCCACATAATTTCCCCAACTGTTGCATGTCATCATTTTTTTGAGATTTTTTACTCATACTAAAATAGTATATTATAGTTGTTGTACTTTTTCCACTACTGCAATTCCGTCCGAAAAAGTAACGCATTTTACAGTTTCACCATCATGAAACTCTGGATGTTCCTCTTGAATTGACCACAACTCATCATCCCATTTGAACATTGTCTTTCCCGAGACTATTCGAATGTGACCAACTTTACCAATGATTCGATGCAGTTTTTCCTCAGGGGCATTTTTCTGAAATAATTTAGCAACCCATCTGCCAAGAATAGCATAAACACAATAGTAAACTGTATAAATGCTCAAAAAAATGATGATGCTCCAAAATATCGTCCACTTTCCCCATGGCCCCAAACGGATACAAAGCCAAAGCGACATCAGAATAACAGCAAAATGCCCAAGAGGTCTTGCTATAAAAATGAAATCTACCAAGAAAATAGTAACAATAATTGCTAGTAACCACCCACTAGAAAACCAATTTCCAAACCAGTTACTAAAGTTTGACAATATAGCTAAAGACATAATTATTAATTCCACTTCCCAATAAGTTTGCCAATCTTCAAAATAGTTTGTTCAAAGAATCGGGAAATGATTTACTATTTTATATGATCAAACTCTGCTGAACCATTCATCATCATGTTCATTTTATCAGGCATTGCCATGAATAGTTTATGGGACGGCTCTTGAGCTATTGCTTTATATGCATCCAGAATCTTATTTGCTAATATAATCTTTACAGCTCCTTCTTTGCCAACTGATTCATTTAATAATTTCAGATATTCACTTTCACTTGCCGCACGCAAACGTAAGGCTTCTGCTTCTGCCTGTGCCTTTTTGATAACCGCATCTGCCTCACCTTCAGCCATCAGTTTTGTGGCTTCTGCCTTACGTGAGGCTTCCAATTGTTGCCGCATTGCATCAATAGTTTGTTCATCTGCTTGCAACTCTTGAATTTCAACACCTAATACATTGACTCCCCAACGTCTTGCTGTTTCTGCTAATGTGGCATTCATGTGTTCAGAAATACTCTGACGATTACTCAATATATGATTGAGATCGTGTGCACCGACATAGGAGCGCACTTCCGAAAGCGTAGTCTCAATCAAAGCATTGTGAAGATGGTCAACCTCATAAGCAGCCTTAATTGGATCAGTAATGCGCCAACGTAAAGCACAATTAACATTCATTGCAATATTGTCTTTAGTAAAATAAACTCTAGGTTTAGTATCAAGTATCTGTTCACTCAATTCAATTAGCCAGGGTTTTCCTGTTAAATAAGTAAATCCATCTAAAAAATTGTCTTTAACAGATTTAGCACTATCAATAAAGGGAATAAAGAAATGAAGGCCACCATAGACAACTTTAACAGGTTTACCAAAGCGCTCAACAATCATGCAATGGCTTTGAGGGATTACTCTAACAAACATTATTTCTCCTTATAAAGTTATATATATATAAGTTATGATTTCAATCTTCTGTCCCACGTTTGATTGTGGGGCAGAAGTCTCACCTATAGTATTTTACATATTTACACTTATTCCACATCACGTTCAAATATAAGCATATAATAATTCGTTGTTTTTGCTTTTTGCCCCAAAATAGCGCCTAAACATCCTGGTGCTTCATTAACAAAAACGTTCTCCATTGAATGAAAAATCCAACCATCAGTAGCATGACGATTTATTAATTCTTCAAACAGAGAAAAGTCCACAGCACCTCCAGCTTTAATTATTATACCTTGAGGGCCCGGCACTGTCTTGTACTGCTTGCGCATAGTTTTCTCCTTGTTTCTTCTGTTATTACTTATCAAATAATGGAATAGATCATCTACTCCACTCATTCAATTTCCAATCTAAAAACAACAATTTTTCAGATAAAATATTGTATCTATTTCCTTGAGTTATGCTTAAGTCAAATCTAAATCAAATATTATGCTCAATACATTATTTATATTTTCTTATATTTTGAATATTTATTAATTTTTGCATGTTTTGTCGTTCGACTCTACGAGCCTTCTGATACTGACAGACTGTATTTACCTGCGTGTAGAACCACTTTCCTGCAAAGTATTCTCCTACAAGTGTCGAACAAACAATCAGAATTGCCATGATTTTGAATACATTTGACCAAGAGGTATCACGTGTCCATGCTTCAATAAAATGATAGATATTAAAACAGAAAACGAATGGTGATGCTAATGCAGACATTACAAACATCAGTAAAAAGCCTATTATGATTGACATTAACCATCCCATCAAGGTCGATTCACCATTCATCTCTCTTCTCACTTCATAACCAGATGAGTCAACATACACATTGTCATAACGTGTATTGAAACCATCTCCAATACAACTAAAAAAAGTTTTAATAAAGGTGGCACTTTGTAGAAGACCAACAAATCCGATGGTCATAAAGACTTGAAATTTGTCTCCAAATTGTCGAAGAAAAGCCTGATCTGTCTCCCATCCACCTTGTGGGACAATACGGAGAGCATTAAATTGATATCCCATTGCAACAAGCCATACGAGTGAACCGATTAAACGTATAGTAGCCACTAATCTTGACATAAATACTCCCTTCCTTATATTTTAAATATAGTTTTTATTGATTTTTAGTATTAAATTGAAATACTTTATTCATTTTTATAGAATCAATACCAAGTTTCTAATACCAATTATGAGATAGGAAAATAAACTTTTTATCTCCTTACGTATGCAAACAAAAAAAAGAGGGCGTCTCAATCCGTGATCTACAGAGGTTTAGGACGACCTACACTAAAGCACGAAAAGAGACGCCCCATGCGGAGCGCTCCAGCGTGTGCTTTAGTGTGAATAACTGAAGGTCCTAATTTCTGTAGATCACAAAGCACAAACTCCGACGGCATGCCGTCGGCTATGTCAGAAGAGAAAACGCTGTTTTAATTTTTTGTTGCCATGACTCCTTTTCGATGTGAAGCCCCCTTCGGGGGCGGTTCTGAAATGTCGAAAGATACTGTAATTACTGTTTTTCCGTTTGTCAAACAGACATTCCACATTTTCATCGTTGCAATGGCCTCTCAACGTCGAAAATACTGCGTCTTCTCGTTTTCCCCCTGAGAAAGCCATAATTATCATGGACAAAACAATCCGCCTGCAACATGCTTTTCAGGCATTTGACAGCGTTTATTCTTGTGTCGCCTTTTTTGGCGAATTTTAGCGCCCTTCGGGCGCTATGGCAGGGGGCGGTTTTACCGCCAGCTACGCTCACGATGTTCGCTTGCAGGCGGTTACGATTGTATCGCGCTTCGTGCGGTGTCGCTTTGCGACGATGTGACGCCCAGCGGGCAAAATCCGCTTCGCTACTTTATGCCCATCGCCCGCACAAAACGCATTTACCAAATGCACATTAGCTGTTGCATGATCTTGATTATTTATCATTTATTATCATTCATCATGACATTTCATGATTTATTGGTAATCTATATGATTTTGTATGACTTGTGATGACTTTTATGGTATTATTGGATATTTTTAGAAGTTTTATACAATATCTTGATATTCTTTATTGATATGTTATAGTATTCACAAATCAAAACCATTTGAATCGTTATTGCCAATTGAGAATATTGTAATGGACAAGACAAAGAATGAAATCGTCGTCTATCAGCCGGATGAGACAATCCGTCTGGAAGTGCGCCTGGAAGATGAGACGGTGTGGTTGACACAAAGCCAAATGGGAATGTTATTTGGTTGTACAATACGCAATGTGCGAATGCATTTGGAAAATATTTATTCATGTGGAGAATTGACACGGGAGGCAACTAGGAAGGATTTCTTCCTAGTTCGCATGGAAGGCACCCGTGAAGTTCATCGAACGGTAACATGTTATAATCTTGATGCAATCATATCTGTGGGATATCGAGTTAATTCAGTATTGGGAGTGAAATTCCGTCAATGGGCAACAGTGATTTTACGTAATTACTTGCTTCAAGGCTATGCAGTCAATCAGAGGTTGAACCAATTGGAAGACAAAGTCGACAGACGATTGGCAGAGCATGAGCAGGATATCGATGAATTGAAGGAGAAAGTGGATTTTTTTGTCCAGGCGTCACTACCGCCCGTGCAAGGCGTGTTCTATGACGGACAAGTCTTCGACGCCCGCGTGTTCGCTACACGGCATATCCTTTCAGCCCAAAAGTCAATTTTACTCATTGACAATTGGGTGGATGTCATCACACTGGAGATATTGTCGAAGAAGTCTGAAGGCGTGACGTTGGAGATTGTGACGTCACGACGTGGCAACAGGCTGGGCACAAGCGATATAGACAACTTCAACATGCAATACGGCAGACTGACAATCCGTGAAAGCTCAAACTTCCATGACCGCTTTCTTATCATTGATGACAAGACACTCTATCTAGTCGGTGCATCATTGAAGGATCTTGGACGCAAATGTTTTGCATTCACACAACTGGACTCGTCTGAAATACCGAATTTGAAGGCAAGAGCTTTTTAAATGTATCATTAATCATGCACAATTGAATGTCGCCCAGCGGGTAGAGTTGCTTTGCGACGCTGGTTAGTGGCGCCCTCCGGGCGCCATGACAGAGGGGCGGTCTTACCGCCAGCTGCTCTCACTACGTTCGCTTGCAGGCGGTTCGATTGTGTCGCGCTCCGCGCAAAGACGCGACGGCGCGACGCCGCCGCCACACCGTTACGCCCTTCGGGCGGAGTCGTTGCGCAACGATGTAACGCCCTGCGGGCGAATAACACTTACGCCCGTAACATCTTGCAACTGTGATGCTTGAAATTCGGAGCGGCGGGATCGGCGGAATGGTTGTAGCTGATGCCCACGAGAATCAGATTGCCTTTGTAATGTTCAAGACGTGATGGATATTTCTGACGGAGAATCTGTTCCAATGCGGTATCGGCATCTTGTTTGTATTTCAATTCGACCAAAATGGCAGGACGATTCGGATGTTTGGGCAGATAAACCAAATCCGCATAGCCACGGCCTGTATCAACTTCGGGAATCAACGTGTATTCATCCTGGGCTTTATAGAAGGCTAGCTGGACAGCATAGCTGAGGGCGGCTTCGCTGTTATATGTACGGTTGCCAGTCTGGTCATGTGCGGCTTCCAAAAGCCCCGCAACGGTCTCTTCGTCCCCTGCCCAAACGGCTTCCAAAAGCTTTTGCGAGTTGCGCAAGGCGCGCATCGTACTGGTCCAGTCAGGCGACGACGTAGAAGTTTCGAACACGTCATGAATTTCATGATTCGGAATGAATACTTCGCCTTTCGGTTGGTCGTAGCCAAGATATCCGAGATGAATGAGCAAGGCGAGAACATCATCGCGGCAGGACAGACTGGTCATATCATTCTGGTATGTACCGAGATTTACCGGCAGATGATCACCTTCCATGAGTCGGGCAACTGTCTCTTTTAGTCCGTCGAAATCCATGCGGATGTATACAGCCAGAGCCTCATAAGTCTCTGTATTGTTCCAATAGTTCTTGATCTGTCCATAAGTCATGGCGTTGACCACGGACAACGGCGCGTAGAGGTGGTATCGTTTTGCAGGAGCCCGTTGAGATGTTTTTTTCTCGGAACGATCCCTGTCATCGACAATTCCCTGGTCATAAACGAGATAGCCGTTATACCAGTCTTTTATAGCGGCGAAGCTCATCCCGAACTTTCCGCACAGATCCTGTACTTCCTCTTCCGTGAATCCCGTGTACGGCGCCAATTGCAGAGGGGCGGTCATCGAATATTCATCGAACATGTTCAGGGCGGAGTGTTTCCCGTATTTCTTCACGGGAAGGATGCCCGTCATATACGCCAAGGCAACGTATGGCTGATCTTTCAGAAGGTTGCGAAGCCAGTCAAGATAGGACTTCTGCCCAGCTTGATCTTGCGGCAACTCCCTGAAGACACAGTCCCATTCGTCGATGATGATGACGAACTGCCTACCGGACGCTTGATGAAATCTGGACAGGCTGTAGATAAAGTCATCTTCATCATATCGGACGTCCGGATATGCCTCGTGGAGTTCGTCCAGAACTCTCATGGTAATCCGGTTAACGACTTTGTCCATTTCCTTTATCTGGCCGATGAAATTCGTCATCACCAGTCGAATGACATCGAATTTTCCCAAATACTTGTCCCAATCAGAACATTGAGCCAGCTTGTATTTCCCAAAAAGTTCACGACTGCCCTCCTCCATACCATAACCATAATATGCGCAGAGCATCGCAGCGGCCATGGATTTGCCAAAACGGCGTGGACGGGAAACACAGAGATAGCGTTTCTCTGTATTGACCAGAGCATTCGTCTCCGCAATCATTGCAGTCTTGTCAACATAAATTGGCGAATTGACCGCTATGCTGAAAAGTTGCGCGCCTGGATTCAAATAAGTACCCATGACTGTATTTCCTCTTGCCGCATCTTATATCATAATTCCCCTGTCATTTTTATTTTAATATATCATACAGATTAATCTCTGTCAACATCAGCTCATATAATCCAAATAATTTTCTAAAGTTGGAGATAGCGAGTGCATTATGCCAAATCAATCTCCGCGAAACAATCGGGCAGATGGAAGTTCAAGACGCTGACGGGATTCCATGTCAGCCAATGTGGATGACTGCTGTTGTCGGCGCATTTGTAGAAATTGCCGCGCCATTTCGCACCGTCCAACGACGGAATCGCGCCGCAATACGGCTCCACCGCCGCCATCGGCAGCGCAAACTGCGCATACCACGTCACTGGCTCCGTGATTTCCGG
>JAEEGL016478021.1_pt1 | contig 13911 bp, 15 predicted proteins | sample 9134231 | NCBI WGS metagenome assembly JAEEGL01 (sample SAMN16246548, study PRJNA631951) | gut metagenome | biome: gut microbiome; feature: rumen; material: fiber-attached | host: Bos | place: Iran: Karaj | collected 2018-10
AGAAAATCATGGGATAAACTGCAGTGAAGAATATCCAAGCAGCGCTTGGAGTTTTATTGATAAAACCCCCGTGCTGTTTTATAATTTTGCATAGTGAAACCGTTGTTAGCGGGGGAAAACTATGCTTAAGATTTCGGATCTAGTTGTTGGAAATGTTTATTCTAATGCGAATATAGTGGAAGCATTCAAATGCGGTAATATGGGCGGAATGAGACGCGCCAAGAAGACGGGGTGCCTTGTTATTATTTCCGATAGAACCAAAGCATTTTATAAGGACGAATGGATCGATGGAGTTCTTCATTATACCGGAATGGGTAAGGTTAACGACCAGGTGCTTAACGGAAACCAGAATATCACGCTATATGAATCCAATCATAACGGCGTAGAAGTTCACCTGTTTGAGGTTGAACATGCCACCCAATACGTATACAGAGGTATTGTTCGCCTTGTTGGGACGCCATATCAGAAGAATCAGCTCAACAGTGAAGGCGCATCCAGGAAAGTATGGATATTCCCGATCAAACCAATTGCGGAAATAGGAGTGGACGAGAATCCCGATCCCGCTGTAGTTGCAAAGATGCCATCAAAGCAACTGTTGATCAGTTCACAGGCTGTTTCCGATAAAGAACATGAGCCCAAGGTTTCTGAAGTTACGATATACCATAGAAATCCATATTTAAAAGAAGCCGTCAAACGAATTGCTGATGGAAAGTGTCAGTTTTGTGGGAAGCCCGCCCCGTTCGTCGATAACTATGGACAACCTTATCTGGAAGAACACCATGTCAAGAAACTTGCGGATGGAGGATCCGATACGATAGACAACGTTGTTGCTATATGTCCCAACTGTCACAGAAGAATCCATGTTCTCAGTGATAAAGAAGATGAGATAATTTTGGAAACAATCGCTTCCGATAATGTTGATCGGCTAAAACGCCTGATGGAATACTCAGAAAAGCTAAAATAGCATCATATCCAAGTGTTACTTGGATGACTGTGCATTTATCCAAGATTATTCTTTTGAGTAGAAGCAGATATCTCAAAGGAGCAATTGGAAATGGGCAGGGTATATGATGTTGTACTAAAGGATGTTCATATTTATCAGACTGCGGACGGTATGAACGTTGGCGCTGATATTTATTTGAAAGGCGAGAAAATCGCCATGTATCTGGATGATGGCGCCGGCGGAAGTGGATGCCTTAAGTTCTGCGGTTCGGAGAATTCTAAAAGAGAATTCTACTATGTTGCGTGGAAGTACTTTGCATCATATCCGGAAATCGATTCGATTATCCTTACTGAGTATTCGCAAAGTGAGTTCGTCAAAGCAAAGGGTAATCTACCTAAGGTGGATTATAAGGAGTGGCCGGACGAGAAGATCGCGCTGTTCTTCGTCGATAAATTGATATATCTGTATCAGATAGAAGAACAGTTTAGAAATGCGGTTGAAGAAGGATACAAGGCAGTTGTCGTTGCAAAGTTCTATGAACTGAGGAACGCCAAGTGGCGGCCGGAAATAGTGTACTACACCGATGACCGTGAGGATGAATTCAATAAAGTTATAGGCAAGATTGAAGAAGAAAACAAGAACTATACTGTTTCGCTATACAGGTCACCAAACGACTTTATCATAGGGTGAGTGATATGAATAAGAGAGAAACATTTGAATATCCTCTTATAGACAACAAGAAAACAGGAGCCTGGCTTAGGATACTTTGCAAGCATTACGGTTATTCCGTTAAGGATATTCAGGATTATCTTCATATATCCTCAAATCAGGCTATTTATGAGTGGTTTAACGGCCATACGCTTCCGTCGGTTAACAATCTGCTTGCGCTCAGTAATCTGTTTGGGATTCCGATGAATCAACTTCTTGTAGATAACGTGCATGAGGTGGTCTATAGAGCAAAAGACGAATACAGAATGACGTCGATGCGAAACAGATGTATGAAATATTACATGTATCTTAGTGACGACAGTGTTATCAGGATGGAAAAACATGGTGCCTAAAACAGTCAGGGTTGTTGCTGCGGTCATAAGGGAAGAGGACAAGATATTTGCAACTGCCAGAGGATATGGTGACTTCAAAGGAATGTGGGAGTTCCCAGGAGGCAAGATTGAGAATGGTGAATCTCCGCAGGAAGCATTAGCCAGAGAAATCCGTGAAGAACTTGATACAGATATCCGAGTCGGAGAATTCATACATACAATAGAATACGATTACCCGACATTTCATCTCTCAATGGACTGCTTCTGGTGCAGTATCATCTCCGGCAACCTGGATCTGCGAGAAGCCGAGGATGCTAAATGGCTCACCAAGGATACGCTTGATTCAGTTGAATGGCTTCCGGCTGATGCCGAACTGATAGAAATAATAAAAGATAATATGTGATCCCGCCTAAGGTTTACATAACATTGCAAAACCACAAACGTTTGTTTGTGGTTTTTATTGTACACCTTAATTTAGAAAATCATCTCGTAAAGAACAGGTCCCCGGGGCGGGCATCAAAAAGGAGGTTACGAGATGAAAAGAGAAGAGATCATGGAAAGAATGAGTTTTGTGCTTCACGGAGAGTATTTAAACCGGGTGTCGACATTCAGAAATGAGGATGGCGAAACAGTGATCAAGGTGGATCTTCACGGAATGTGCAGAGAATCAGCCCAGAAGTCACTGAACAACATCATCGCGATCATCCGGATCCCGTTTGTGCTTGATGTGATCCATGGATACAACGGTGGAGTTGTGATCAAGAAGATGATAAGGGAAGACCTTAGAAGTTCAAAAAATCACAGGATTCACATCACCGGCATGGAATCCCGGTGAAACACTTACGGCTGGCTATAATTTGCGTGTGATGATATAATAGTTGGAAAATTGGGATCGTCATGGGGAAAGCGCATTACTATAAGTGGTGCTCTTTTGTGGGATTATTCGAAAGGTATGACTAATGGGTGAACTAAGCAGAGTTAAAAGATTATTTATAGGTGTTGCACTAGGATTTCTTTTATGCTTGGCAATCGTCTTGTTGGGCGCGGTAACGGTGTCTGCATCAGATATAGTTACAGTAAGTGCTAACGATGTAAATGTTCGAGCATTACCGGACATTAATAGTCTATCATACGGAAAAGTAAACACAGGTACCGTTTTTGCAAGATCAGATGTTCGTGCCGATGGATGGAGTCAGATTGTATATAATGGGATTTGGGGTTATATCAAAACGGAGTTTCTTTCTCCGAATGTGATGAATGACCCTGCATCACAAGCTCTTGCCGATCAGTTGATCCTTTTGGCAAATATGGCTGCCGGGACAGCCTTGCCTACAGCAGAAGTACTTCCTACCACACAAGGCTTGCTGACGGATACCACCGTTGCCGCTGCTGCTGCGACAGCTGTACCAATAATACCTATTATAAGTACCGAACCAACTGCCGCTGAACAAGTTGTATCATCAAGGTCGTCATCCGGAGCAATGGTATGGATTCCTAATTCCGGAAAGAGATACCATAGCCGATCAAGCTGTAGTGGTATGAAGAATCCGACACTGGTAACAGTGGAAGAGGCAACCGCAAGAGGTTTTACTCCGTGTCAAAAGTGCTATTAACATGATATTGTCATCCGTGAAATTGTAAAAACAAAGAGGTCGCCTTCAGGCGACCTCTTTGTAAATGGTGAAGTGCTTAAATGCAATGATTATTGAATGTTAGTATGATAAAATACAATAAAGGGCGTTTTTGAGTGCCTATTTCACATTAGAAAAACAGACTGAGATGTTATGAATGAGATATGCAGAGACATTTTCCGTGCAATACATGAAGGAAAGTGGCTGAAAATAGAATATCTGAATAAGAACGGCGAGACAACACACTATTGGATTGGGATAAAGAAGATAGATGTTAATTGTGAGAGATTGATTGTTGAAGGCCTTGATGTCGCTCATTACCAGATGACCGAGCTAAATATTTATATTCGGTCGATCAAAATGTCAACCGTTCTTGATAATACATATTTTCCTATAAATGAGGAACTTGTTAAAGATATCGACGAAAATCCTGCAAAGTACAATGCACTCTTTCAGGATTCATTAAATATCAAGGTGCTTACATACTATGAGAAGTGTAATCAGATGGACAGTGTACCATATACATCTGATTATAGAATAATAGACCATATTGATGAACAGATTCTTTCAAAAGCTGGCGGAACGTATATGCTTTCCCTGGAACAATATCGAGACATAATCAAATCTTTTAATATCAGGATCAATTCCCAAAATAATAACGGTAAGAAAACTACAAAGAGGATCGGACTAAATGTATTGAGTGTAAACACAAGTAAGGGTTTATATGTTCTTGCATATAAAGAGTTGTGTTTTGATGTAATGAACAAATGCTTGCGAGCGTCAAAGGACGTTACAGTATGCCATGAGTATACGATAGATGGAAAAACTGTGAGCGCGCGACGGTTTCTGGACGCAGACGATTATGATTTGATGGAGAAATTCGAAACTAATCGAGAGACCATCAAGGATAAAATAATGAATAACCTTGTAAGGGGTCAGTCTGTAGATGATATGCCTCACTTAATAGAACTTCAGTATGACAACATTTTGGATCTTCATTCGCAATATGGCGGAATAGTTAAAATGATCGAAAAAGATGATGTCTCTGTGCCAATAAAAGCGTTTTGGGGGAATTTGACATCTAAACCCAAACGTAGATCACAGAACTTCCCGATGGCATTTGTAAACAAAAATATAAATCTTGATCAACTTCTTGCTATCAATAATGCCATGAAGTACCCGGTCACTTATGTTCAAGGACCTCCGGGAACAGGAAAAACAAACACGATCGTCAATACGATTTCCACGGCTTTCTTTAACGAGAAAACTGTATTATTCACTTCATATAACAACAAACCTGTCAATGACGTATTCCGTGCATTGAGTGGTTTGGAGTATCGAGGCAGAGTCATTCCATTTCCTGTTTTGCGTATCGGAAACATGGAGGAGGTTCTACGCGCGATAGAATACATAAAAAGACTCCAGGAGCGTGTTAAATCAATTCAGGTATTCGAAGATACATTAAATCGTAAAAGAGAAGACAAAAAACGACAGGCCAAACAGCTTTCAGATATGATGATAGATTATGAGGTCAGGCTTGAACTTATCGAAAGAAAGGAAACTGTAAATGGTATCATTGATTTTGAAACAGAAGGAAGTACATCGTTAAATCTTTTGGCGTTTTATGAAGATCTGAAAAACCGTCAAATGAGACAGATCGATAAAAATCTGGAGAAATATGCAGATATTAATGAAGAAGATGCGTTAAAACTTGTTGATCAAAATGACGATGAATTCTTTAAGTATTTGTACTATACATCTGCTGCTTTTATTAAGAAACTGGAGGACCCGGAGTACTCTGATTTTATTAAAATTCTAAATTTGGAAGATGAGGGAGAAAGAGTAAAGGAGTTTAATCGATTTTTATCAAAGTCTGAGAATGTTCTAAAACTCCAGAAAGTCTTTCCCGTTATAATGACCACTTGCATTAGCGCGTATCGTATTGGTGAACCGGAAATACTGTTTGATATGGTCATAATGGATGAGGCCAGTCAGTGTAATACTGCCATGGGCCTTGTGCCTATTATTCGTGGAAGAAATCTGATGTTGGTAGGCGATCCTGAACAGTTAAATCCGGTTATTGTATTGTCCAAACAGGATAATGATGCTTTGAGGAAAAAGTATAACGTAACGGATGAATATGATTATTGCATGAACTCTGTATACAAAACGTTCATGGCAGCTGATTCTGTTAGCGATGAGATATTATTACACAAGCATTATAGGTGCGATCCTAAGATAATAGGTTTTAATAACAAGAAATATTATAACGGGAAATTAGTTGTTAAGACCAATGCAAATAGTGATGAGCCGTTAGTATATGTTGACTCTGATGATGCCGGAAATAACACGAAAAATGTTTCGTATGACGAGGCAGAACAGGTTGTCAGATATGTCAAGAATAACCGGGACAAGAATATTGGTATTATCACACCGTTTGTTAATCAGAAAAGACTGATTGATAAGATGTTGCTGGAAAATGGGATTAACGATGTGCCATGTGGAACTGTCCATGCTTTTCAGGGCGATCAGAAGGATATCGTTCTATTCTCTACTGCGATCACAGGAAAAACAACTAAGGGCACATATAATTGGCTTAAAAACAATAAAGAATTAATTAATGTTGCAACGTCACGTGCGTCTGAGAAACTCGTCGTTTTATCGAATCTCAAACAGATCGATAATTTGCGTGAAAATGAAGACGATGATTTATATGAACTTGTAAATTATGTTAAAAGCGAAGGGAAGACGATTGTTACACCGAAGGGAATAAGATCTCGAGCGTTAGGGTTCAAACCTTGGGATACGAAAACAGAGAAAGCATTTTTGGGATGCTTGACACATGCGCTTGATAATCTAATACTTTCGCAGAGTAGATTTGATATAAAGGAGCAAGTAGTTCTTTCGCAGGTTTTCAGCGAGAATGTACCATACAGCAAACTATTCTTCACCGGAACATTCGATTTTGTCATATATGAAAAGGGGCTAGATGGACGGGCGTATCCAGTATTAGTAATAGAATTGGATGGCAAGGAACATCAAACCGAAGAGGCTAGAATCAGAAACGACCGAGAAAAAGAGAGAATATGTAAAGCTCAAGGACTTGAGCTTATAAGGGTTGATAACTCCTATGCAAGACGATATTCATATATAAAGGAATTGCTAAAAAGGTATTTCGCTGTAATACACTGATTTATTTACAAATAGTTCTTGAGGTCGCCCGGTGGGCGACCTTATTTTGTTGTCTTAGAAGTATACTCGCGTTGTAAACAAAAATGGCAGGCAATAGAAGGAGGTAGCTAGTATGTACGGAGCGATATTATTGGCATCTTCTTCCTGAGCTATAAATTCTTGATGTTCGGGGCCCGGAAATATGAGGGGACCGGCTCGTAAAAAAACACGGCCCGCGTATGGCGGGCCGCATTTACATGATGCCTTTATCCTTCGATGGCGATCAGCTTCTTCTCGGGAACCTTCGCCGCTTCTTTCTTTGGAATGTCAAGTTTCAGTACACCGTCTTCAAACTTCGCCTTGATGTCTTCTTCCGTGACTCCTTCTTCGACATAGAAACTTCTCTGCATGGAGCCCATGTGACGCTCCTGTGACGGTAGATGACTTATAACATAATTAACAAAAGGAACCGGACCCGATCGCCCGGACAGCAAAAAGAAAGAAGGCGATTCAAATGTCAGCAGCAAGAGAAGAAGAACTCAATATGGTAAACGGTGGAAGCATTGGTGAAACATATGAGGACGGTGAATTGTTAGCCGGATACGGCTATATAGAGAAAATCGGTTTTCTTGACCTGTTATTAGACTGGGAAGACTGTTCAGCAAAAATTGATTGGGGATGGAGGAGAGCGGCACATGTTACCAGTGTAACAAAACCGGTCGGAGCAAATCAGTACTTTATTGGAAAAAAAGAGATCACCCGTGAACAGGCACTCAAGATGCTGGGATAATACTTCCCCTATTTTATTACACAGATACCTCTCCTGAAGGATCCGGGCTACACCGGGTCCTTCTTTTCTACTTGGAAAAGTCAATGATTGATGACAACAAAGCTGCTGACAACGATACAGTGTTCCATATAGTTTTTCGGTCAGCGGAATCATAGATTTATGACAAATCCCTTGAATTTAGGGGAATTCTGATGTAAGATTTAGGCAAATATCCGTAAACAAGAATCTATCACGGAGAATTACCAAATGCTATTTACTTACAATGAAACATTCAAAATGTGCAAAAACGATTATGGAATCCATAAGGCACTGAAGTCCGGAAAGATTTTTAAGATTGAGCCGGGTATATATTCCGATAAAGAATTTGAATTCGAATTGGCTGTGATTTCCAAGAAATACCCCAAGGCAGTGTTTACTATGAAAAGCGCATTCTATTATTTGGGACTTACAGACACTATTCCCGATAAGTACTATCTTGCAACGGACAAGGATGCGGCAAAGATAAGGGATCCTCGGGTTGTACAGGTATTTGAAAACAGTGGAAATCTTGAATTGGGAATGACTATGCGAGAGGTTGAGGGAATAACTATAAGAGTTTACGGATACGAGAGAATGTTGTTGGAATTGTTGCGAAACAAGAGTCAGTTACCATTTGATTTTTACAAAGAGATCATACTCAACTATCGAAAGAGAATTGGCTCAATGGATATAACACTTTTGGAAAATATGGCCCAGGAATTGCCCAAGAGCGATATGATTCTGCACACGTTGGATATGGAGGTTCTGTGATGGGTATCATAGCCGATATGATGAGAAAAGAGGAGAATGCAGGGTATAGTGGGGCAAATCTTACGGCCAAGGTTTCACAGGACATAGTTCTTGAGGCCATAGCTAAGAGTGCTTTAAGTCGGAATGCAACGATAAAGGGTGGTGTTGTTATGCGAGAGATCACGGGTGATGTCCGCAGGGCAACTCAGGATATGGATATCGATTTTATACGATATTCATTAAGAGATGACTCAATTGATGCTTTTGTTGAGAAACTAAACGTTCTTAATGGAGTCAGATTTAAGAGGATAGGAGATATTACCGAGCTTGTATGGGAAAAAGGGGATAGGTTGGATTAAGAATCCTAAAAAGGCTGCTTACAATAAAGTATATAAGAAAACAAGTTTTTCAATATTTAGCCTCTTCAAGTGAGACAAGCGGTAGAATGTATATTAGTTGTTGATCAATATAATCATGAGGTGTTGTCATGGTGAAAACCCCGCGATGTTTATATGAAAGTGATATAGAGTCTTTCCTAAATAGGGAAACTGAATCCGTTTTTGGAGTATTATGCGATCAGTATCATGGCGATGCACTGACATCAACCAGGGATGCATGGAAACGCGAGATTGAATTATTGAAAGAAGTACTCATTCCTTGGGAAAAGTCCGATGGCCGCATTGTTTTCGAATATGATATTCCACGTCTTGGTAAACGAATTGATGTGGTAGTACTTCTTAGTGGTATTGTATTCTGCCTTGAATTCAAAGTTGGTGAGTCCGTTATCCATGAGGCGGATGTGGATCAAGTTTTGGATTATGCTTTGGATCTCAAGAATTTTCACAAATATAGTCGTGATAAATTGATTGTTCCTATTCTGATTGCTACAAAGTATACTGGTTCATCGTCTCTTATACAGGAATCAGTTTACAATGACCGGATTGTTAATCCATTGATTACAGGTGAGGATGGAATATCAGAACTGATATCAGAGGTTTTGAGGCTTTTCCCTGGGGAAACACCGGTTGATAGTAATTGGATTATTAGTCCATATTCCCCCACCCCTACTATAATTGAAGCTGCAAGAACACTATATGAGAGCCATTCTGTTGAGGATATTACACGACATGAGGCTGATGAGGTAACTACAGATGATACAATTTCGTTCATTTTGGATGTGATTAATAAAAGCAAAACGAACGGAGAAAAGAGTATCTGTTTTGTTACTGGCGTACCCGGTGCTGGGAAGACGTTGGTCGGATTGGATGTTGCTGTAAAACAAACATATCAGAATACAGATAAGCCTTCCGAGGATGAAGGAGCAGTATATCTTTCCGGAAATGGTCCACTTGTAGCTGTGCTGAATGAGGCACTAGCAAAAGATAACTGTGAAAAGTGTAAGGCACGAGGGGAGAATAAGAAACTAACAGATTCAAGAAGAGAAGTAGGTAAATTTATACAGATTATACATCGATATCGTGACAATATGCTTGCTAAGATAAAGAATCCAGTGGAAAATGGTGTTCTGGAAATTGATCCTCAAAAAGCAGTCAAACAGGATGCTTCAGGATTCGGAGAAGTTGAGCATGTGGCAATATTTGATGAAGCGCAACGATCATGGACACATAAGAGACTGGCCGATTACTTAAAAAGGGGAGGCACTTACGGTAACAAGTTGAAGGTACCAAACTTTCCGATGTCAGAAGCCGCTTTTCTTATTTGGGCTCTTGATCAGAGAGAAGACTGGGCCACAATAATCTGTCTTGTGGGCGGTGGACAAGAGATTAATACTGGCGAGGCCGGAATATCAGAGTGGATCAGAGCTCTAAACGAATTATTTAAACATTGGAAGGTGTACATTTCTCCCAAACTTACAGAGGCAGAGTATGCGGAGGGAAAAGTCAATGAGCTTTTAAAACATAATGAAAATGTAGTATATTCGGATCGATTACATCTTGCTGTCTCTTTGCGATCCTTTAGAGCAGAGAAACTCTCTGCATTTGTTCATTCGTTACTGGCAATAGATGGTAATGCTTCTTCAATTTACGAGGAGATAAAAGAGAATTATCCTATTATTCTGACTAGAGACATGGAGAAAGCAAGAAGATGGTTGCACGAAAAAGTCAGAGGCTCAGAAAGAACAGGTGTGCTGATCACAAAAGAATCTGCCCGGTATAAACCCTTGGGGATACATGTTCTTCAATCGGGTGATGAAAATGCAGTTCATTGGTTTCTCGATGATAAATGTGATACAAGGTCTTCTAATTATTTAGAAGATGCGGCAACAGAAATACAGGTACAAGGATTAGAGCTAGATTATACGTGCCTTCTGTGGGACGCGGATATGCGTTTTGAAGATGGAAAATGGAGATTCTATAAGTTTAATCGAAATACGGAATGGGGCGAAGTATTACCTGTTAGCGAAACCAAACAAGAGCTCATGAAATATATGCTTAATGCTTATAGGGTTTTGCTAACAAGAGCGCGGATCGGAATGATCATATGTGTGCCGGAAGGGAATTCACATAAAACAGCCAGTGGTTTTTGGGAAGACAATACGCGCTTGCCGGAGTATTATGACGGAACATATAAATATCTTAAGAGCCTCGGCCTTGAAGAGATATAATGAATATGATCAGAGTTGTAGCAGCGATAATTAAAGACAACAACAAGGTTTTTGCCACAGCCAGAGGCTATGGCGAATTCAAAGGCCAATGGGAATTCCCGGGAGGCAAGATCGAGGAAGGCGAGACTCCCCAACAGGCACTTGTCCGTGAGATCAGAGAGGAACTTGGAGCTGAAATTAGGGTTGGAGATCTGATTCACACGATCGAATATGATTATCCGACCTTTCATCTTTCAATGGACTGCTTCTGGGCAGAGGTGGAGAAAGGCCAGCTTGTTTTAAAAGAGGCTGAAGCTGCAAAATGGTTAACTAAAGATACAATAGATAGCGTGAATTGGCTTCCGGCTGATCAGGAATTGGTTGAGATTATAAAGAATAACTTGTAACAAGGGATACTCATCATGATCGTGTACGATGGTCTGAAAACTGACTTCTTACAGAGCTGTGAGAATGACACAATTGCAATACAGATAGAAGAAAATGTTTTGGAAAAGCTTGGAAAGCATACTCCCAAAGCAGAATTTCGTTCATGGGAAAACTCACTTAACTATATGTACAAGGTACTGAATGATAATGAGATCCCTGATGATTCGGGCGTGGCGATAGAGTTTAATATTCCGCAGACATCGAAGCGTGTTGATTTTATGATATCAGGTTACGGGAATAATGATTCACCCGGAATGGTTATTGTGGAATTAAAACAATGGGATTCCATAAAGGAAGTGACAGGAACTGATGCGCTCGTTGAAACATATATAGGAGGAGGGAATCAATTACTTGTTCATCCTTCGTATCAGGCGTGGTCATATGCTCAGTTAATACAGGATTATAATCAGGCTGTTCAGGATAACGCAGTAACGCTTTCTCCATGTGCATGTCTTCACAATTATATCAGACATGAGAATGATCCGCTCGATGCCATTCAGTATCAAGAGTATCTTGACGAAGCTCCGGCGTATACAAAAGGACAGCTCCAGCAGCTTCGCGATTTCATAAAACAATCCATCAAAAAAGGAGATCATAAGGAAGTCTTATATCTTATCGATCACGGCAAAATCAGGCCATCCAAGAGTCTTCAAAACGCAATTGGATCAATGCTGAAAGGTAATCGCGAGTTCATTATGATTGATGAACAAAAGGTTGCGTATGAGGAAATTCTGCGATTGTCACTCGAGTCTCAGAAGGATCTTAAAAAGCGGACTGTTATCGTCAAGGGTGGACCCGGAACAGGCAAGTCGGTTATAGCAGTCAATCTGCTTGCTGAACTTACAAAGAGAGATCAGATGGTTCAGTATGTTTCCAAGAATAGTGCCCCTCGGCAGGTCTATTTGAAGAAACTTAAAGGACAGATAAAAAAGAGCAGCGTTGATAATATGTTCAAAGGCTCAGGGACATATACTGAGGTCGGAGAAAACATGGCGCATTGCCTTTTGGTCGATGAGGCCCACAGACTCAATGAAAAATCCGGAATGTTTCATAACCTTGGAGAGAATCAGATTAAAGAGATTATCCACGCTGCTTACTGTAGTGTTTTCTTCATAGACGAGAGTCAGCGAGTGACAATGGACGACATCGGCTCTGTTGCGGAAATAGAAAAGTGGGCAAAGGATGCCGGATCAGAACTTCATTACCTGGAGTTAAAATCACAGTTTAGGTGTAACGGGTCAGATGGATACCTTGCTTGGATAGATAATGTATTGGATATCCGGGAGACTGCTAATTACGATCTGGAAGGTATAGACTACGATATAAGAATATGTGACTCTCCCGAGGAGATGCGGGAAATAGTGATCGAGAAGAACAGGCAGGCCAACAGGGCAAGAGTACTTGCGGGTTATTGTTGGGAATGGATAGCTAACGGAAAGAATTCAACTGATGTTCATGATATCAAGATCGGAGATTTTGAGATGAGCTGGAATCTTGGAAGTGGCGAACCGTTTGCTGTAAGCGAAACGTCAATAAATGAAGCCGGATGTATTCATACGTCTCAAGGTCTTGAATTTGATTATGTTGGTGTGATAGTTGGAGATGATATGCGATATGAGAACGGAAAGGTTGTTACCGATTTCTCAAAGCGTGCCAAAACAGACCAGTCATTAAAAGGTATAAAGAAATTATATAAGGAATCGCCGGATGTGGCATTGTCGCGAGCTGATGAGATTATTAAGAATACGTATCGTACACTTATGACCCGCGGAATGAAAGGGTGTTACATTTATTGCACTGATAAAGGTATGAAGGAATATTTAAAGAAAAGATTGGAGCATGCTAAGAAATGAAACAGGAGACTATTGAGAGAATCAGAAGATTTTCAGATGAAAGAGACTGGGACCAGTTTCATTCTCCGGCTAATCTAGCAAAATCAATTGTAATAGAAGCGGCGGAATTACTTGAGTGTTTTCAGTGGGATAATGAGAATTATGATTTGGATCACATAAAAGAAGAATTGGCTGATGTTATAGTGTACTGTCAGAATATGCTAGATAAGCTTGGACTTGATGCTGATGAGATCGTGAATATGAAAATGTCTCAGAATGAGTCGAAATATCCTGTGGATAAAGCCAAAGGAAAGGCAGACAAGTATAACAGGCTATGAATACCGACAACACTACGACGGAATACTACAATGCTAATGCCCGTGATTTTGCCGAAGGAGCTCTTTATTAGGTAGAAGAGATATGGCAATCGCATGATGTGCGCCGCAACAAGGACGCCTATTGGATAAACGTTATCGCAATGAGGTTGTGATGGATCACACTCTTTGAGACAAAAGAACCGTCCCTCTGTCTCAAGATGCGTAGCGGTCTGTATCAAGCAGGTTTTCGTGCTTGGCGACTGCAATGCTGACTGCGACGTCTCCGGTACAGTTGCTCATGCACCTAAACATTCCGACGAGGGAATCGATTCCCATGATAAGGCCTATCGCTTCGGTCGGAACGCCT
>JAEEGL011364455.1_pt1 | contig 13910 bp, 11 predicted proteins | sample 9134231 | NCBI WGS metagenome assembly JAEEGL01 (sample SAMN16246548, study PRJNA631951) | gut metagenome | biome: gut microbiome; feature: rumen; material: fiber-attached | host: Bos | place: Iran: Karaj | collected 2018-10
ATTACTTGTAGGTGACAAGGCCATCATAGATCATAATGTCGATCGGTTGATGTCCTATGGTATTCAACATATATCTGTAACGGTAAATTATTTGAAGGAGCAGATCGAGGAACATTATCACGAGCCACGTAATGGTATTCAGGTAATTACCATCCGTGAACCCCAATTCCTAGGTACGATTGGTTCCGTAAAATTTGTGGAGAGGTTTTATAATGATACTGTCTTGGTAATGAATAGCGATCTTTTCACGAATATTGATTATGAGGATTTCTTCCTTCATTTTCAGCAGCATAATGCAGAGATGTCGGTAGCGGCTATTCCCTATAATGTAAGTATTCCTTATGGAATTTTGGATCTGGAAGGCCGTAATATATTAGGATTATTGGAGAAACCTAAATATACCTATTATGCCAATGCTGGTATTTATTTAATTAAACGTAGGGCGTTGGATGAGATTCCTAACTACACCTTCTTTAACGCAACAGATTTGGTTGAGAAGTTGATTGCTGAAGGTAAGAAGGTTATTCGCTATCCATTAAACGGAACTTGGATAGATATAGGTAATCCGCAGGAATATCAAAAAGCGCAGGATCTGGCGAAGCATATATAATGATCTTTTCTTGTTGTAATTTCTTATGAACGAGAACAATAAGAGGCTTGTAAAAAATACCGTTATTATATATATTCAGACCTTTGTCAGCTTAGTGGTTAGCTTGTTGACTGCAAGGCTTATCCTTAATGCATTGGGGGCATCAGATTATGGTACTTTCAGCGTGGTTGGTGGTTTTGTGTCAATGATGGTAATTGTATGTAACCCAATGATGACAGGGGCTATGAGATTTTTTGCATACGATATAGGCAAAAATGATCAAAGAAGGCTGGCCAATGATTTTAATACAACAAATATCATTTATTGGTTTTTAGCAATCATCGTTGTCGTTTTTTTAGAAACCATAGGACTGTGGTTCGTTAATCATAAGATGGTGTTTGAAGATGGTAGAATGAACGCAGTTTGGTGGGTTTATCAATTCTCGGTATTTTCTTTCTTCTTTAATATTCTTTCTATTCCATACAATGCGCTTTTAATCGCTCATGAGAACATTTTTATTTCAGCACTATTTCAGATTATAGAAAGATTGCTTCAAATTATTGTGGTCATACTACTTTGTTTCACATCATTTGATAAGCTGATCTTTTATAGTGCAATGCTTTTCGTGATATCGGTATTGATGCGAATCGCGCCACAGATTTATTGTAGGTTGAAATATGCTGAAACTACATTTAAGTTAGAGTTTGATAAAACTTATTTCAAATCAATCATGTCGTATGCCGGTTATAATAGCATAGGTGTAATGGCTATTGTAGGCATGAATCAAGGAATAAATGTTCTGTTGAATCTGTTTTGTGGTCCGGTAATCAATGCTGCAAAAGGAATTTCTGCGAGTGCAACAGGGATTGTACAATCATTAACTTCGAATCTGGATACCCCTGTCCGACCTCAGTTAACAAAGTATTATGCAATTGATGACATGGACCGAATGTGGCAGATTGTGGAATTCTCTACAAAATTATTGTTTTATATTTCAATGATCATCATAATCCCCCTTTGCTTGGAAATTAATTATATACTGAAGCTCTGGTTGGGAAATGCGTTCCCATTTTATACTTCACTGTTTATCCAGTTGACGCTACTGGCAGGTTTAATTACTAATAATGGGGTGTTCTTGAGTTTGGTTCTTCAAGCTGCAAATAAAATTCGAAGCCAACAACTGGCGGTTGCTGTAACGAATTTGTTGGTTTTACCTCTTTCGTATTTTGCTCTTAAAATGGGATGTAAACCATTTGTTCCTTTTGTGATTCAAATTGTGATGAATACTCTCTTCTTATATATAAACATTAAAATAGTTGGGCATGATATGAATAAGGATATGCTGTTTTTCTATAAAACAGTTTTGAAGTTATTCATCGTATTCCTTCTTACTTCTGTCATTTGTTTCTGGTTCCATTATATGTTAATGGAGAGCCTGTTTCGTTTATTGATAATCATACTGGTTAATACTTTCTTTTCCTCTTTCTTGATATATTTCTTATCTTTGAATTTAAGTGAACGTGAGTGGGTATTGAAGGAGATCAAGAAGAGTACCAAGTTCATCAAGAAATAAATACTTGCAATGGATCAAAGACTATTTGATGAATTCCTGAGAATGGAATCTGAATATAAACTATTTGACCTGAAAGAACCTTTCTTCTCTCCTGTATGGGATGTTTTGAGGGTCGAATTGTTTAACAGTCATATATTGAGACCATCATCAGGAAATAATAGATATAGAAGATCCTTGTTAGAAAAGATAAGATCCAGGTCCTGTCAGCTCATTAAAGGGTTGATGTGGCCACGGAAATTGGATTATGTGTTCGTGTATAGCCCAATAATCGTCAATAGTCATGGACGCTTGTATGATAGAATGGCTGAAGATTTGATATCATTCACAAAGAATGCGAGGTGTATGTATTTAGGAGCTGTTGAGCTTTCATATAAAGCAGAACATAGAGATTATGGCCTATTCTATTTTAGATTAATGGCTTCTTTTGGGTCTCGTTCTCTGAATTTATCCTATCAAAATTATGATCTGATCCATCAAGCAATTCAGAATACATTTAATATAGACATAGCTTATAACGTTGTTAATGCTATTTTTAGACTATATGTTAGGGAGTATTTTGCATACAAACTTTTTTTAAGTTGGATCCACCCCCAAAAGGTGTTTGTCTCAATGGATTTACAAAAAGGCTTGTATGTGGCAGCAAAAGAACGGAATATACCTACTTGCGAAATACAACATGGGTGTTTAGTCTATCAATATCCTTCTTATTCGTATCCTGCCAGTATTAATTCTACATCAAATGTGGCTTTTGCAGATACTTTTGCAATGCCGGGTGAGGGCTGGGGGCTTGATAATTGTATGCCATGTAAGAAAAGGGTTATATTGGGTAATTCACATTTTGGCGGAATCTGTAGCCATGTAGGTAGTGATGGAAGCATCGTCATTATTTCGAATGCAATTCATTGTAAATATTTAATTCCTTTTTCGATTTCCTTGTCAAAAATCTACCAAGGAAAGATCATCTATAAGTTACATCCGTTAGAATACCCCCATATTGATGAATATAAGAAAGAGTTTGAGGGCTACTCTAACATAGAAATAGCCCCGATAGACTCTGATATGAGTGAACTGCTTGTCAAGTGTTCTTTAGTTGTAACGATCAGTTCGACGGTCTTCTTTGAAGCAAAGACCATGGGGAAAAGAGTCGCTATTTTAAAAGAAGACAACTATTATATAATAGAATCATATGTAAAATCCAGTCATAATACATGCATCATTGAAAAAGCAGAAGATGTATTTGAAGCACTGAAGATGCCAGAGTCTTCAGATGATGTAAAGTATTACCTGTCATTGGATGCGGATGTTGCAAAAGAACTTCTAAACGATTAATAAATGTTTCAAACGATGGATAATGTTATTAGTATTGAAAAAGATGGCGTACAATTAGGTGCAATAGTACGTTCTACCTATCATAACAATGGTATAGGCTTCTTCTCAGATGATAATGATGGACTGCAGTTGGGTTATATGAATCGCCCAGATGACTATGTCATAGCACCTCATACGCATAACAAGATTAAACGTGAGGTCTTTTTTACGGAAGAAATCCTGTTTATCCGTTCTGGTATGGTTCGTGTTGATTTCTACGATGATAATCAGCAATATATTGAGAGTCATATTGCACGCAGCGGTGATATTGTGATACTGAAGGCAGGCGGACATGGTTTTAAAGTGCTGGAGCGTGCTGATATCTTTGAAGTAAAACAGGGCCCGTATCTTGGAACTCAGGATAAGGTCAGATTTGAGCCGATTGCTGATGATGAAGTAAAGATGGTATGAGTAGCATGAAGATTGCAATTTGGCTTAATGATGAACTGTCTCCTCATGTAGGAGGCGCATTTTCATATACCGAAAGGCTTATTAGGGCTATCGATGGATATGAATTCTCAAGTGAATTGGAAATATGTTTTGTTTCCTCTTTATTTGTGAAGGCTGACTCTCTGCGTAAGGAAGTGGTGAAACTATATACACCATTTGAATATCTATTGTCTAAAGTTCCTTATCTCAGAGATATGAAGCTTTTCCAGAGGATTGCAAGGCGATTAAATAACGTTGCATATAAAAATCAGTTGGAAAGTCATGGAATCAAACTGATCTTTTATCCATCCCAGTTTATTAATCCGATTAAAGACTTCCCATTTATTGCATCACATTGGGACATCGCTCATAGAAGCACATTCGCTTTCCCGGAATTTAGTTTCTTTTTGCAGGATATAAGAGATGAATTTTATAAAAGTTTCTTTCCCCGTGCCTTAATGATCTTTGTGGAATCGGAAGCTGGGAAACGTGAATTGATAAGATACTCAGGACTTAACGAGGAACGTATTGCTGTTGTGCCTATTTTTGCAGGTAGTTGTGCATCATTATGTGTTTCCCAAGATGAACAGGAAGAGACCTTAAAGAAGTTGAGCCTGGAGAAGTATAAATATTTCTATTATCCAGCTCAGTTTCTGGCAGAAAAGAATCACTATGCTGTTATAGAAGCTCTTTCCCTGATAGTGTCAAAGTATCCAGATTATAAAGTCGTTTTCACAGGATCCTCATCTAAAGAACTATTCGGTACACGCGACTACATCAAGACAGAGGTCGGTAAATTGGGGCTTTCTGATCAAGTCGTATTTGCCCCATTCCAATCTATTAATGGCGTCTATAGTCTTTATAAAAATGCTTGTGCCCATATCATGGCTTCGTATGTTGGTCCCACCAATATGCCACCGCTTGAAGCCATGTTTATCGGCTGTCCTGTGATTTGTTCTGACATCTCTGGCCATCGGGAAGAAATGGGAGACGCTGCCATATACTTTGATGCCAAGAGTTCCAGTCAACTTGCGGATGCAATGGTTGAAATGATCGAAAATAGAGATGTTTATCTTTCTAAAATTGAAAAACAATCTTTAGCGTGCAAATTCACAATGGAAAATGCCCTAAAGAGTATTAATAATCATTTCTTAGAGGCTTCAATAATAAGAAGAACCTGGGGTTAAATAGAATTGTGTTATGAATAAATTTATTCCCGTTTGTGAGCCATATTTGAATGGCAATGAGTTGAAATATGTAACTGATGCGGTTTCTACAGGGTGGATTTCTTCATCAGGCCAATATGTGAGTGAGTTTGAGAAGAAATTCGCAGCATATTGCGATTGTAAGTATGGTGTCGCGGTCTGCAATGGTACGATTGCCCTTCATCTGGCCCTTGTATCTTTGGGTATCGGTAAAGGGGATGAAGTGATTATTCCAACATTTACGATGATCGCTTCTGCTTTTGCAGTGTGTTATACAGGGGCAACGCCTGTATTTGTCGATGCAGATAAGGAATCGTTTAATATGGATGTTGCTAAGATTGAGGAGAAGATTACCCCCAAGACGAAAGCCATCATGCCTGTGCATATCTTTGGAAAGATGTGCGATATGGATGCAATCACTGCTTTAGCTAAGAAGTATAATCTCTATATTGTGGAGGATGCGGCCGAGGCTCATGGCGCAGAATATAAAGGAAAGAAGGCTGGTTCTTTTTCTGATATGGCTGCTTTTAGTTTCTTTGCCAATAAAAATATAACGACGGGCGAAGGTGGTATGGTTGTAACAAATAACGAAGAGATTTATCAGCGTGCTAAATATTTCAAGAATGTATGTTTCCCAATAACAGGTGGCCGAAATTATACGCATGACGATATAGGTTTCAATTATCGAATGAGTAATGTGGTGGCTGCGATAGGTTTGGCTCAGGTGGAGAAAGCTGATGAATATCGTGATATGCGTATCCGTAACCATCAATATTATAGGGAACAACTTTCGCAAATTCCGGGTATTACTATGCAGTCATTACCTTCTGAGGGATGCTTGGATGTGTGTTGGATGAATACGATTGTGCTGAATCCTGATGAGTTCCATCATACAAAGGACGAAACAATTGCTTATTTGAAAGAACAGGGTATAGATACTCGTTTGCTCTTTAATGGCATGCATCATCAGAAATCAATGAAGGATTATGGTTGTGACTGTTCTGAAGATTATCCTGTTTCTGATTGGCTCACTCAGAATGGCTTCTATCTGCCTTCTGCTTCGAATCTTCCTAAAGAAGATATTGATTTTATTTGTAATACACTTAATAAATTTCAAAGTAGATAAACTCTGTAGATGCTAAAGGGAAATATCAATAATCCTCGGATAAGCGTCATTACCGTTTGCTATAATGCTGTTAGCACAATTGAGAATACGATATTATCGGTGGTAAATCAGACCTATGATAATATTGAGTATATTGTTATTGATGGTGGGAGTACAGATGGAACCATTGATTTGATACAAAAATACAAGAATAATATTAACTATTGGGTTTCTGAGCCAGATAAAGGAATCTATGATGCGATGAATAAAGCGACTAGGGTGGCATCAGGAGATTTCCTTTTCTTTTTGAATAGTGATGATCTTTTATACAATAATGAGGTGTTATCAGAATTTGCTACTATGATGAGTTCTGACAACACCATTTATTATGGCGATGTGATGCAGGTCCCCGGAGGTAAAACTTATGGTGGTGCTTTCAGTCAATGGCGCTTAAGTTATACGAATATTTGTCATCAAGCCATATTCTACCCAAGAAAAGTATATGAGTATTATTCCTATAATACACGTTATAAGATATATGCAGATTGGTATCTTAATATTTTGTGCTTTGCAAACAAAAATCTGCAGTTTAAATATATAAATAAGTTGGTGGCGCGTTATTCATTGGGAGGATTATCTAATGTCTTGCCAAAAGATGATCATTTCTTTAATGATTTTTACGGGATAATAGCAAAACATTTTGGATTGTTATATTGTCTGGCTCGTTTGTATGTGTCCTTGAAAGTTTTTTTAGTGACACTTGCGAAAAGGATTGGGAAAAATGGAGAAGTATAATAATACTTGTAAAATTGCGATACTACTGTCAACTTATAATGGTGAAAGATACCTATCAGAACAGTTAGATAGTATATTGTCCCAGAAATATCAGGACTTCAAAGTCTATGTCAGAGACGATGGGTCTTCTGATCAAACAATGACGATATTAAAGAGGTATTGCTCACTTACTGATAAAATAGTAATTATTGAGTCAAAAGAAAACATGGGGGCTACCCGAAGTTTCCTTTCTTTATTGGACTGTGTCGAATCTCAATATTATATGTTTTGTGATCAAGATGATGTGTGGTATGATTATAAAGTGAGTGACACTTTTGCCCATATGGTTCAACAAGAGCAGGGATATCCTAACGTTCCAATTATTGTTTATACAGATCTTTCTGCTGTTGATGCCAATCTGGATGTCGTCATAGAGTCAATGTGGGAATTTAGAGGTCATCAGGAATTGCTACCTCATTCTTATCATTATTTGTGTCATTATAATGATATGGATGGTTGCACCATGATGATGAATAACCTTGCCAAGAGAACAGTCGATAGGAATATTAACCAAATACCAGGATTTGTTTACCATGACTGGTTCATTGCTTTATCAGCGTCAAGTGAAGGGGGAGTAATCGTACCTTTCCCGGAGGTCACGATGAAGTTTAGACGGCATGGCAATAATGAAACCAGTCCTACAGCAAAGAAAAGAAGTGTGATAGTACAACCATATAGATTCCTCTCATTTATACAGGAACAATACGATCGTTATTTGTTTTGTTTGAAGTTTAGAAAGGGTAGTATCTTTTCTTTTTTCTTCTATAAAATAGCATATGTTATTTTGAGAGAATTCAATAGCATTAAAAAGCATGAATAAAATATTAGTTCTGCTATCAACCTATAATGGAGAGGCTTTCCTGTGTGAGCAACTGGACAGTATCTTGTCACAGAAAGGTGTAGAAGTTAATTTGTTGATTCGAGATGATGGCTCTTTTGATACAACTCATGAGATCTTAAGAAAGTATGACGATGAATATCAGAATGTAAAAATATGCCTAGGGAATAATGTCGGATGTGCAGATAGTTTCCGTCTATTGCTGAATATGGCATTTAATTCAAATGAACAATTTGATTTTTATGCTTTTGCGGATCAAGACGATGTATGGCTGCCAGAGAAGTTGGCTGTTGCATGTGACAGATTAATGGGATGTGACGCAAATCGTCCATCCTTGTATTGCTCAAATCTGAGAGTGGTTGATAAAGATTTGAATGATATTGGGATGAAGTATAGCTCTGATCTGGAACTGGTCACGAAAGGTGAGTCACTGGTATGTAGTATGGCAACTGGATGTACGATGGTTTTTAATCAGAAGGTACTAGAATTCTTTAACCTCTATCCGCCTAAGCAGCTGGTAATACATGACTTGTGGCTTTTACATACATGCCTTTTCTTGGGGGAGGTCGTTTATGATCCTAATGCTTATATTTTATATCGGCAACATGGCCATAATGTAATTGGAGCGAAGATGACCTTTGCTTCTCAAGTGAAAACCAAGATGAAGTCGTTGGCTCATTTGTTTTCTGAGCATGAGAATGAGGAAGAAGCTAAAGAACTTATCAATTGCTATTCTGCTTTATTAGAACCGGATGACTTGGCACTCATAAGGGTTCTGGCTGATTATAAAAAATCATTTTCTAACTGGTGGCGTCTTCTTACAGGAAACGACAAAATAGCAAGAGAAATTCATAGGCAACATCATAATTGGCTCTTGAAAATAAGAATTTTGTTAGGATGCGTGTAATGAAGTCTGTTTCTATCTATGTTCAAGGCGGTGAGCAGTCTGCCGTTACATATTATCGATTTATGCAATATTTTGATAATATGAAATGTAGGGTAACATATAGATATATGTTTTCTCCTTATTTATATGGTCGATATATGCCAATCGCAGATAGAGGTTTCATAGTGAAAGTCTTTTTATATCTGTATAGTCTGGTACGGGTTTTCCTTCAATTACTCAGCGATATGAGATTAAAACCCGATTATATGATTATCTCAAGGACCATATTAAAGAAAAACATACCTGTTCTCTATAAATTTCTTCTTCATATCATATTACAAAGGGGCACCATCTTAATATGGGATATTGATGATGATATTCTGGAACTGAAGGAAATACGTGATAAAGACTTTGGTTTTTTATCAAGGAAAGCTTGGAAAATCGTTATTGCATCTCCCTATATAAAGGAAATGATATCTGCAGAATACATAGAAAAATGTATCTTCATTCCAACAACGGATGGGGCGATGTCGGGATTACTGGAACCAAAAGTGTCAACAGACCGAGAATTGTCATACCAAAAAGAAATCAGACTTTTATGGGTCGGTACTTCTTCCTCTCTTCAGTTCTTGGAAACAATCTGCCCATTTTTGGATAGTGCTGCGGAGTTTGTTAATAAGAGTGGGAAGAATATGATGCTTACAGTGGTGTGTAATGCCCCATTAAAGGTGCAGACAACCTATTTAAAGGTTAGAAATCTTAAATGGACAAGAGAAGTTGCAACAGAACAGTTCCTTTGTTCGCATATTGGACTTATGCCTTTAGATGATGATTCATTGGTGACAAGACGTAAAGGTGGTTTTAAACTGATACAATATCTGTCAGTAGGTCTCCCGGTAGCTGTGAGTGCTGTAGGCATTAATCGTGATATTTTAGAAGAGTCTGTAGGTTATAGTGTTGATAGCTTGAGTTCATTGGAGTGGAAGAATGCAATCATTAACTTAAGTCTGGATCTTGAGTTTTGGAAAAAATGTTCCTTGAAGGCAAAGGAGGTCTATGAGCGTGACTTCTCTTTATCTGAGAATTATTATAGGTGGGAGGCTATTTTATCTATATAGGTAAGTACAAATTGAGATGGGTATAATCATTGCTACTATATTGTTTTTCCTCTTATTCCGAGTCATCATGACAAAAGATGGTGGTTTATACCATCGTATTTTGTTTATTGGCTTTGGATTAAGATTGATACTCCTTCTTATTACATGTACCGACCTGTTTGAGATTCCTGATGCTCATGGTGATGCGGATAATTTTCATGATATAGCTCTTACACATCCAGGTTTCTTTGCTGATGGCGATTATCATCCGACCAATTATACCAGGGTACTATCTGTATTGTATGCGCTTACCGATGATGCCAGATGGTTTGCTCAGTTTTTGAATGTTGGCTTGAGCATAATGACTTTGGTCTATGTAAGACGTATCCTGTGCGTGTTGGATGTTCAAGAGAATGTTGCGAAGCGTATAATGCTCATTGGGGCACTGATGCCATTTTTGAGTATTTACTCAGTGGTCTTATTGAGAGAGTCTTGGATTACTTTCTTTGTTGTTCTTTCATTATACTATTTTATTTGCTGGTATTTGAAGATTGGCAATGGAGGGGTACAAATTGTTAAGTGCTTGTCAGCGATACTGTTGGCGATGTGGATGCATGCAGGTGCTATCGGATTTCTTATGGGATATTTCCTCGCATTTATAACCTATTATCGCGACGAAGATAAAGTGAGAATTTCGAAAAGTACATATGTTGCTCTGTTTTTTCTGGCATTGTTTGTTTTTGTCTTGTTATTGAACCTGAACGCTCTTTTAACTAAGTTTGCTGTAGATGATTATGGAGCGTATGCTGAAACGAAAAGTTCTGGTGAAGGTGGTAGTAGCGATTATCTGACATGGCTTGATTTATCAAGTCCTTCGAGAATATTATTATTCCTTCCATTAAAAGTGATATATTTCCTATATTCTCCTATTATTTTTGATTGGAGAGGCTTAACTGATATTGCAGCTTTTGTTTTGGATAGCTCTGTTTACATGGCAGTCTCTTGGATATTATTATCAAGAAAAGTTGGAGTACCCCAATATCGATTGCTAAAACGCTATCTTCTGATTTCTATCATAGTAACGACTGTGATGTTCTCATTTGGAACATCAAATACTGGTACGGCAATCCGACATCGTGCGAAGATTTGCTTTTTTATGCTAATTGCTGCATCTGTTTCAACAGAAAAGAAACGTAAGGACTTGACAATAAATAATTCGTAATATTATGTGCGCTATTTCGGGTATCATAGAATTTAATGATAAGATTGATGTCCAATCACTAAGAGTCATGACTGATTTGATGGCTCAAAGAGGACCGGACGAAAATGGTATATTTGTAGATGGACATGTCGGTTTGGGACATCGTAGGCTTTCTATCATTGACGTGAAATCTGGTCAACAACCCATGTCAGTAGATGGCGGAGATTATGTCATTGTATATAATGGTGAGACTTATAATTTCCTTGAAGTAAAAGAGCAATTGTTAAAGGATGGTGCCTTATTTAAAACAGATTCCGATACAGAAGTCATCCTTCAGGCCTATTGTTGCTGGGGTATCGAGAAATGTCTGGAGGCAATGGATGGTATGTGGGCTTTTGCGATCTATGATAAAAAACAGCAGAAAGTCATCATCGCTCGGGATCGATATGGTGAAAAACCGCTTTATTATCAGTATACTGAAGATAGACTGGTCTTTGCTTCCGAGTTGAAAGCTTTCCGTCCCAATTCATCTAGTTATGAGATTGATAAGACGGCATTGAATTTATTCTTGTCCTTATGCTATATTCCTGCACCTTATACCATCTATAAAGGGATTAAGAAAATGAAGCCAGGACATTATTTCGAGATAAACCTCAATGATAAAAGTCTTGTTGACCATCAATATGATGATGTGCAGACCGAGTTTAGGGAAACTGTTGTTGATCATGACTATGCCTCAGAACGTATTAGAGAACTGCTTAACGATTCTATTAAAAAACGTATGATCTCAGATGTACCAATGGGCGCATTCTTGAGCGGAGGTATAGATTCTAGTATTGTGTGTTGTCTGATGAGCCAATTGTCAAAGGAACCGATTAACACCTTTTCCATCGGTTTTTTTGAAAAAGACTATGACGAAACAGAGAGGGCCAAGATTGTCGTCGATCACATTAAAAGCAATCATACACAATTTACATTGGATTATTCTGATGTACTGGGTATATTGGATGATATTATACTGTATTATGATGAACCCTATGGTGATTCTTCGGCTATCCCTTCCTATTATGTGGCAAAACTTGCCAAAGAAAAGGTGTCTGTCGTACTGACTGGTGATTGTGCTGATGAGCTATTTGGTGGATACGAAAAGTATCTTGCAAACTACTATGTGGAAAAATACAGAAGAGTCCCCAAACCAATACGTGCCATCTTTGAGTCGCTTGTGTCTGCCTGCCCGGTTACCCCATATACGAATAACCTGTTACGAAAACTAAAGAAGGTGATTCGTAATTCTCAATTGTCAGGTTTTGATCTGTATTATAACTTCATGACATTAGGTTGCAATGATCATCAACGGAAGAGACTTTTGGCGCAGGATAAATATGTGGATGTAAAAGCGATCTATTCGAAGTTGTGGGAATCCATACCAAACGACTTGTCATATCTTCAAAAAGAGCAAGTCATGGACGTGAAAGGGGTTTTGGAGGGAGATATGTTCCCCAAAATGGATAGGGCTTGTATGCATGTGTCTTTAGAAAACCGTGCACCGTTTATTGATAGACGGATCTTAAAGTTGGCACTGAACTTGTCTGACGAGTTGAAAATATGCGGAAAAGAGAAAAAGGTACTTCTGAAAAAAGCCTTTAGGGATATTCTACCAAAGGAAACCTTGAACTTTAAAAAATCTGGGTTTGGAGTGCCAGTAGATTATTGGTTGAAGCATGAACTCAAAGATGATCTTCTTAAACTTCTTGATAAGGAATTTATAGAGAAACAAGGACTTTTTGAATATAAATACATAATGGAAATCGTGAAGGATCATTTGAATAATAAAGAGAATTACAAGTCGCTTCTATGGAATCTATTCGTTTTCCAGAAGTGGTACACAAAAATATATAAATCATAAAAATGGCATATAAACATTTGAAATTCCCTAAGGATTCATTGTTCTTGGTAACAGGAGGTGCTGGTTTTATCGGCTCCAATCTTTGTGAGGCTATTTTAAGCCTGGGTTATAAGGTACGCTGTCTGGATGACCTCAGTACAGGTAAACAGGCCAATGTGGATTTGTTTATGAACAATCCCCAATATGAGTTTATCAAGGGCGACATCAAAGACCTTGATACGTGTATGAAAGCCTGCAAAGGTGTGGATTATGTGTTGAATGAAGCGGCATGGGGGAGTGTGCCTCGTTCCATAGAGATGCCACTGTTCTACTGTGCTAATAATATTCAGGGCACGTTGAACATGATGGAGGCTGCCAGACAGAATGGTGTGAAGACCTTCGTCTATGCCTCTTCCAGTTCTGTGTATGGCGATGAGGCGCATCTGCCGAAACAAGAGGGTGTTGAGGGTAATCTGCTGAGTCCATATGCACTCACCAAACGTTGCGATGAGGAGTGGGCGAAACAATATACCAAGCATTATGGACTCAAGACGATCGGCCTCCGTTATTTCAATGTCTTTGGTCGTCGCCAGGATCCGCATGGCGCTTATGCGGCAGTAATTCCTAAATTTATTAAGCAACTTCTGGATGACGAACAGCCCACCATTAATGGTGATGGTAAACAAAGTCGCGACTTTACTTATATTGAGAATGTAATAGAGGCGAACTTAAAGGCTTGTCTGGCACCTGATGAAGCGAGTGGTGAGGCCTTCAATGTGGCTTATGGCGGCCGGGAATATCTGATCGATATCTATTATTCGCTTACCAAAGCACTTGGAAAGGACATTGAACCCAAGTTCGGTCCTGACCGAAAAGGTGATATCAAACACAGTAATGCGG
>JAEEGL011945302.1_pt1 | contig 13910 bp, 9 predicted proteins | sample 9134231 | NCBI WGS metagenome assembly JAEEGL01 (sample SAMN16246548, study PRJNA631951) | gut metagenome | biome: gut microbiome; feature: rumen; material: fiber-attached | host: Bos | place: Iran: Karaj | collected 2018-10
ATAGACTCTGTCACCTATTTAATAGGAACGCTGAAAGATGCTTATTCTCTTAGAAAAGATGTCTTTTTACAAGGAATAACAGTGCATGGGAATGATAATTCCTACGATATCAATTTGGTTGACGGACAACAACGCACTACATTCTTTTACTTACTACTTAGATTTTTGGGGTATGATGGAGTGCTAAGAATTAAATATCAAATTCGCAAACAATCTAACGAATTTCTTTATAACATCGATTTGGATACTATCTCCAGAGATGAAAACGAGTTTTTCCAAGATGTATTCTTTTTTAAAAGGACACTTCGTATTTTTACAAGAGAACTTGATGGATATGATAAGCATGATTTCTTAACCTTTATATTAGATCATGTGAAGTTTTTGTTTGTTATTATCCCAAAAGAACAGGCAAAGATTGTATTCACAATGATGAATGGCAATAAAGCTAAAATGACTGAAGAAGAGCTTATAAAGGCAGAACTGTTGAGATGTGCTTCACTAAAACATAATATCATAAAAGAAGCTGAGCACTCAGAGATTCGTAGCCGTTTGGCTCGTGAATGGGATTATTGGTTACATTGGTGGAATGATGATAGTATAGTGAAGTTCTTTCGTACTGATTCAAGGCAATTGGGGTGGTTATTGCCCTTAATAGCCAACAATCACAAAACCTCTTTCAAGGATTTCCGTAATAGAATGCTTAGTGAGCAAAGCATCAAACAGTCGAAAGCTGTATTTAAGCGAATGAGACTGCTTCAAAAGAGTATTGAGGATGCGTACAATAATCCCGAATCATACAACTATCTTGGTATGATTCTTTATATTAGGAACAATTCAGAACAGCGTTTTGCTTTTCTAAGATGGTTTTTTGGACAGAATAATCAAAATGAAGAGAATCATACAAAGTCTGAGAAAGAGTTAAAACGCTATTATGATTGGTCTATCATTGGTGTAAATCATGAGGATATTGTCGCTGGTAATATTAAGAAGTATAATGATGCTAGAAGGGACTTCTTAACAGAACTTGAAAGTAATCAGTTGTTTATGAAAAATTATGAGGTCGCTTATAGATGGCTTCTTCGGCAAAATATTAGCCAAGATAATCAGCTTAGACAAGATAACAAAGAACAGAAATGTAAAGGACGTAAATTTAATTTTAATATCGAGCGAGAGCGGTCTTTAGAACATATATATCCCAAATCTAAGATTGGGCATAAAAGTGATGATGGGGAATCACTTGGTTGGAATGATGAGAAATTAGATTCAAAGCATCTATCAGAAATAAAGTTATGGCGTGAAGACATGACATGGACATGCCCTGAAGATAATCTCGTCTATCATGGTTCTGAGCATTGCATTGGAAATTTAGTTTTATTGTACAAAAGAGACAACTCTAAGTTTAATGATGCAGATTATAGACAAAAAAATCAATATTTCTTTGGGAATTTGGATGATGAAGCCTTTAAAAGTCGTCACTTGATTCATACTACAATGGTTTTTTCAGATATTAATTGGGAAGATAAAACAACAGGTAGTGAATGGAATAAAGAACAAGTCCCTCGTCGAAAACATATGGAGTTGAAGTGTTTTGATAAAGAATATCCTGAACTTTTAATATTATAAACAATGAGTAAACTAATTTGTGGCAACATATACTCCTTGAAAGAAATTTTCTCAGGAGAAAATGACAAAATTATTATCCCTGATTTACAGAGAGACTATTGTTGGGGAAATCCATACTCTAAACATAGTGAAGAATCTCTGGTAAATTCTTTCCTTGATAGTGTTCTATACCTATTCAAACAAAACCCCGATAAGGATATCACTATGGGATTGATATATGGATATTACGACGAGCTTAAGCCATATCATCTACAGTTATGTGATGGTCAACAACGCTTGACGACCCTCTTTCTTATAATGGGAGTTATTAATAGAAATGTAAACAATAGATACAGAGAATTACTAATCTCTAATTTCGAATTAAACGAAGACGACAGAGAACCTCATTTGCTCTATGGAATCCGAGAGAGTTCTTTATATTTTCTTAGTGATTTGTGTACGCACTTTTTTCTTGATCCCAAAATTTCACATGACGATATAAAGAATCAGTATTGGTTTTTGAATTCTTATAATCAAGATCCCACGATTCTTAGTATATTAAGAGCTCTTGAGACAATAACAAATCGTTTAAATAACGTTGATTCATTAGAGGCTTTAGGTGATTTTTTACAAAAACACTTAAAGTTCCTATTTTATGATATGAATGATAGGCAAAATGGCGAAGAGACCTTTGTTGTTATTAACACCACAGGAGAGCCATTATCTGCAAATCAAAATCTAAAGCCGCTCATTATCCTGGAAAATCCTGATTATGTGCGAAATGTATTTGATCCCAATGGGCTTGAAATAGAGCATGATACGGCAAAGGATTGGGAGGAGATGGAAACATGGTTTTGGAAACATAGAAGACTCAATGATGCAGACACCTCAACAGAGGGTATGCTTGCTTTCCTTCATTGTGTTAGGGTTTTAGAGAGTGCTTCAGAAGCAGATTGGCATCATATAATAGACATCAATGATGACAAGTTCCCAATTACAATTAGCATGAAAAGCATATGGGACTGGTTTTGTGCATATAAAAGAATGTATGAACTAGATTATAGCTGGTTATCGATTCCGAAGCTTAATTATCCAGACAATCAGACACATTATACACAGAAGGATCTCTATTATATTCTTCCTACGATGCTCTATTGCAAGAACAATAATGATGCAACTGATGTAGATGTTCAGAGAATATATCATTTCTTTTATAATATGGCAAGATACAGGACTGTTACTCGTTCATCTCAAAATGAGGCGATTAGAGTGCCAGCATACAGATCCTGTCAGTTAGTAAAACAACTGCCATCAAAGGACGTTTTATCATTACTTGAAATTGACTCTTTTGAGGTTGATGAAGAGAAAAACAAACTGTCTTTTCTCAATAATTACAAGTATGATGAGTCAAAACGTCGTCATGTCGAAAAATTGTTTGCTAGTGCAGAAAACTTTAGAATATATGAGGGAAAAATCTCAACTTTAGTAAATTGGAGTTCTTTTTCTATAGATAAGTTGGATTATTATTACAGCAGGATATACGAATTATGGGTAAAACCTAAAAGTCGTAATAAATTACGTCGAGCACTATTGGCGTATGGCATAGATGGATATCCAATGTTTACAGGTTCTGCAAATATGACTTTGTGTTCAGGAACTGAATGGCGTGAATTATTTGAAAAGCGTGGTAATCAAATTGCTGACTTTATTAATTACGGTAGCCTTGATGTTTTGATTACTAATTTTTCAGATGTTGAGTCTTCCTATTATCCTTTGATACACAACGAAGAAATCCTTGATTTTTCCAAAGACCATAAAATACGTATTCACGCTCAGGGTGTTATTGAATTGATGGCAAAAACAAAGGCCAGCGCAAACTTTCTTCTTTTTCATAGAGGTCAGATGTTCGAAAAAGACATGGTTGACATGAATAAATGGAATGGATTTTGGGTTTGGTCTGATTCTGATAGTCAAGTATCTGTTTTCTATTCTAAATGTATTGTGTATAATATTGTCCTTGACATGAGGATTCTGGATCAAGGTTATCAGATTGTTGCATGGATTAACAGAATGCCTTCAAAGCCATCTGTAAAACCTGAAACTTTAGAAAAATTGGGATTTATTTACATCGATGAGGAATGGAGATATCCAATAATTATAAATAATCCACAAGAGGCAAAAAACAAATTCAAAGAGATTTCTAGTTGCATAGTCTAACATACATAATCAATGAAGCCTTAATGACTAGTTATATTCCCAACACCGCTCACTACAAAGAAGTCCTTTCACGTGTACAATCCGTGAAACATTGTAAAACATGTAAGCGTAAAGATTTTTGTATAGACCCAATTGCATAATCATTTGCCAATAACAGTTATGAAAAAGCTACTGTTCGTATGTCACGGAAACATCTGCCGCAGCCCTATGGCGGAGTTCATCTTTAAGAAACTTGCCAAGGATGCCGGCCGGGCGGGGGAGTTTGAGGTTGCATCGGCGGCCACAAGTACAGAAGAGATAGGCAATGATATCTATCCGCCAGCCAAGCGATGCCTGAAGAGCCACGGCGTGGACTTTTCAAGCAGGGCTGCACGTCAGATAACCAAGGCTGACTACAACTACTATGACCATATAATTTTAATGGACTCCAATAACCTTAGAAACATACGTTGGGTTATAGGTGAAGACACTTTGGGCAAAATATCCCTGATGATGAGCTGGGCTGGAAGCAAGCGTGATGTGGCGGATCCATGGTACACCGATGACTTTGAAACCACGTACCGTGACCTGCTCAAAGGCTGCACCGCACTGCTGGAAGCTTTATAAAAATTTCACTTGACTCTCACTTTGTGGGAGTGAAAATCGTTATCTTTGTAAAGCTAAAAAATCAATACATAATGAAAAAAGCATCAACAGGCCATATCTTTGAGTGCTATATATGGTTTGTAAATACCATTGCTCGCGGTCCAGTTTCTCGTGCAAGCATTGACAGCAAATGGAAAAATGCCTCTGTAAATGACTATAAAACAGAGTCAATTCCGGAGAGTACATTTCATCGCTGGCGTAATGCTGTAGAAATGCTATTTGATATCAGTATCAAATGTAACTCACAAGGCGAATACTACATAGAGAACACTGATAACCTGCTTCATTCTGAGTTGCAAAGCAGAATGTTTAATATTCTCTCAGTCAACAATCTTATCAAAGACTGTCAGAAACTAAAGAAGAACATTCTATTTGAGCCAGTTCCCGCAGGAGAAGAGTATCTTACTACAATTATGGAGGCAATACGTGATAAGCACGTGCTGCAGTTGGAGTATGAGAATTTTACCCAAGAAAAGCCAAGTTTATATCATGTTGAACCTTATTGCCTGAAGATGTATCGCCAGCGTTGGTATCTAATTGCATACGCACGCAATAGGAAGGCTATACGTAATTTTGCGTTAGACCGAGTAAAAGATATTCAGCCTGATTCTGAGACCTACACGATACCAGATGATTTTGATGGTGAAGAATATTTCCGTGATGTTTGTGGCGTTACTGTACTAAATGAGAAACCTGAGCAGATAACTATTTCCGTAGCAAAACAACAAGTTCCTTATTTCCGCACGTTGCCATTACATCCATCGCAGAAGGAGATTGAGACACACGGCACACACTCCATATTCTCATATCACCTTATTCCCAATGAAGAGTTTTTCAGGGAACTCCGAGCCTGCGGGCGTGATGTGCTTGTTCTATCTCCAGACTGGCTATGCCAAGAGTTTAAGGCAGATGTAAAACTCCTTTACAATTTGTATAATAAAATATTATCTGATTAACTATGAAACGTGCTAAAGTTTTCACCCCAAAACATATTACACATTTGTCATCATGTGAAGTGTTTGTATTTGGCAGCAATCTGGCTGGTCGTCATCATGGAGGTGCCGCAAGAATGGCGCATGAACAGTTTGGCGCAGAGTGGGGTGTTGGAGTTGGCCCTATAGGGAGATGTTATGCTATTCCTACCATGCAGGGAGGCTTAGATACCATCAGCCCATACGTTGACGAGTTTATAGAATATGCCAAGGCTCACCCGATGAACCGTTTCCTGGTGACACGCATCGGCTGTGGCATAGCTGGCTTCACCGATAAGCAGATGGCTCCTTTGTTTACTATGGCATATTTTGTCCCTAATATAACTTTGCCCATTGAATGGTTCTTGATTATTGATGAACGTTGGAAGAACGCCTATGGAACCAGCATCCACGAAGAAAAGAAAAGACGATTGCACATAGATGATGTTCCAGACGTAATCACGATAGAAGTTTTGCAAGAGTTGTGTGACAAGTTCTTTTACCAAATAGGTAGCGGTTCCATTATACAGCCAAATATTTTGATACGCTATGTCATAGATACAGACAAGTTTGGTTATGCTGATTTTGGCAATTTCTTTTTCTATCAAGGCAACCTCTATGTTTTTGAACAGGATGAAAAGTATGAAACACTGCATGACTCAGAAGCGGTTATGGCAACGTTTCATGATGAGTGTGAAGGCCGCGGCTTTGCACATAAAGTGATTTTTGCCGGAGTTCGTACCCCGTTTAAAGACTTTAAAGGTGATTATATTTACACCGGCGATGCTGTGATTACAGACCGTCTTGGATTATCAAAGGAGAATATTTTTGGAGTCAGAGCCTTGGGAACTTTTGGCATTTATGGTATTATGTTAGACAATCATTGCCTTGATTTGAGTGAGTGTCAAAAGATTGTAAGGGTAGGGACCGTACTCTATAATTTGCCAAAGTCAGACGAGGAAGATATGCTTCACCTTATAGAACAACGCAGTAGAGAGATGCATAGCTGGTATGGCGACGGACCGTCAGGAGAAGAAAACCTCCGTCATGTACGTTTCACCCCAAACTTCTTTGACAGTGAAATAGAGTATATGGTAATGGAATCCTTTAGAGGCGAGGATTTTGACTGGAGGAATTAATAAATCTCAAAATTTTAGAATCAATTCCCAATAGGACTCTGTTAATTTCTTTGAGGAAATTACAATTCATAGGTGTTTTCTCCATATATCCTTGGCTGACATATATCATGATGAACTAATATTTGATATTGTGTAGCACTAAAAATATTTAAAGAATTTGTTGATGAAGTGATGAATCTATATGGCCTATTTTTACGAAATATTGAAATTTTAATTACCTTTGTATTTATACGTTATGGAAGTATAAGTTATACTATTTTCACCACACACTTACAGATACAAATGGTATGTGCATGGATTGATAGAGGATTATTATAAATTGGTGGTATATTAAAATATAATCATTATGGCTGAAAATATAATTGAAATGAAATCGGTTAGTGACCTTCTTGGAATGAAGTTTTTTATACCTAATTATCAACGTGGCTACCGATGGAGTGAACAACAAGTAAAAGATCTTCTGAATGATATTAACGATTTTAGCCCAGAGAAAGTTAACAACTCTGATGAAAAAACATGGTACTGTTTACAACCTCTGGTAGTTAAGAGAATGGAAGAAACAGATATAAATTTGGATAAAGAAACTGATAAAAAAAACTGGTATGAGGTGATTGACGGACAGCAACGATTAACTACAATTTATTTAATTGTTCACTATTTTAATGAAATGTGGGTCGGAAAACAGAAGACTCCATTACCAATAATTAAATATGCAACAAGAAATGACAGTTACGAATTTTTAAAGTGTTTATTAATAAATGAAGAGCAAGAAGCAGTTTCTTCTGAAAAAATTTTCAAAGATTATATAGACTTCTTTTATATGAAACAGGCCTATACTACAATTAATGAATGGGCTTGTAAGCAGGGTACAACATTTAATAATAACGAGTTCCAATCTAAGTTTATTCATTGTACGAGGGTAATTTGGTATGAAACTGTTGACGAAGACCCTATCAAGGTATTTACTCGTCTAAATATAGGAAAAATCTCTCTTACAAATGCAGAGCTTATTAAAGCATTATTCTTGAATCGTTCAAATTTCCGAGTTTCCGATGTCAAACATCTCAGATTGAGACAGCAGGAGATTGCAAGCGAATGGGATAATATTGAGTATACATTACAAAATGATGAATTCTGGCTATTCTTAAATGAAACAGGTTATAATCGTCCCACGAGAATAGACTTCATCTTTGATTTAATCTGCGAACAAAACAAATTGGAACTGAATGATGAAAAATATAGATTAATAGGTTCTGATGACTATAGAACTTTCCGATACTTTTACGAATATTTTAATTCTGCTCAATCTAATATTGATAAATGCTGGAATGAAGTGAAATCGTATTTTCAAACATTTAGGGAATGGTATGAAGACTTGGAACTTTATCATTATGTAGGTTATTTAATAGTGTATAGACATAACATTTCTAATCTTGTCGGTAAATGGAATAAATCCGTTGATAAAGATTCCTTTGTGAAAAATCTTAAGAAAGAGATTAATGGTGTGATAAGCAAATGTCCTCCACTTGACTTCCAGTACAAAACAGATGGCAGTAACAAAGGAAATTGTAAGCCAATTCTTCTTTTCCATAATATACAGACCATTGTTAATCAAAATATGAATAACCTTAATAACATAAAGTATCAAATAGGAATGTTTTACAAATTTCCATTCCATTTGTACAAAATTGAAAGTTGGGATGTGGAACACATCAATTCTAATACAACGAATGAAGAAGATGATGTGATGACACAAAAGCAATGGTTAATGAATGTATACTTAAGTGCAAATAAAGAGATTCAGGAAAAAATCCTTAATTTTTTTGAGGAAGAAAACGAAGAACAGAGAAATAAAATTTTTAACGAGATAAAAGAATTATTCCCTCAGAATGAAGATTGGACTCCAGAGGAGAAAAATCGGATTTGGAACTATACTCTATTAGATTCTTCCACCAACAGAAGTTATGGAAATGCCCTTTTCTCAGGTAAACGTCGGGTGATTATCGGTAAAGACAAAGGAGTGAGAATTTCCATTCCAAAGATGTCCAAGGATGGGAAACTTCAATTTGTTGAAGAAGAAAAAGCTGAATCTTCTTTTGTTCCTATTTGTACGAAGCGTGTATTTATGAAGTACTATTCTTCAGTAATGTCTGACGCTAATTATTGGAACAAAGATATTGATGCAAAGGGGTATGTAAATGACATAATGGAATGTTTAAAAAAATTAGAATGTTAAAATGACAAGCAAGACTACTTTTTGGAATTTTCTGAAAAATAATTACATAGAAATTCCAATTATCCAGCGTGATTATGCACAGGGAAGATTGGGTAAAGAGAATCTTCGTAAAAACTTTTTATCAGATCTAAAAAAAGCTTTGAGTAACGAGCCTCCATATACAGATTCTGAGATGAAGTTAGATTTTATTTATGGTTCTACAGAAAATGGTAGGCTCTATCCTTTGGATGGTCAACAAAGGCTTACCACTCTTTGGTTATTGCATTGGTATATAGCTTTACGCGCGGGTATGTTAAACGAAGATAATTGTGCAATCCTTCGAAGATTTACATATGAGACAAGAATTTCATCTCGAGAGTTCTGTAAGAATTTGTGCGTTCCAGATTACTTTGAACCATTTGATGGTGTAAATATTGTTGATTTTATAACAAAACAAACATGGTTTTATTCTGCATGGAAACAGGACCCCACTATTCAATCAATGCTGAGGATGTTGAGTGGCACAAAGACAGCAGATAAAAAAGGAGAAGATATAATAGACGGTATTGAAGAATTATTTGCCTGTCCATCTTTGTGTGATCTTGATGGTAATAAATGCGTATTAATTAAGACCTTTGATACTTATTGGAAAAAGTTGACAGTTGAGTTGAAAGACGAGTGGACATGTCCAATTGTCTTTTATAATCTGTCGCTTCATGATTTTGGCCTTTCTGATGATTTATATATAAAAATGAATGCTCGTGGTAAGCAGCTAACCAGTTTTGAAAATTTCAAGGCAGACCTGATTGGCTACATAACAAAACGTGCAGACGAAGATACTCGTGAAAACAAACAACAAAAAGAATGGAAACTTCTTTTAGACTCACAAGAAGGAATACCAATCAAGTTTGATACAGATTGGACAGACATTTTTTGGAGTAATAAATCTAAAGGTATAAAGGATAAAGATGGCAAGTTGGTTAAATCTAACCAAATAGATGAAATCTTTTTTGCTTTCTTGAACAGATTTTTCTGGAATGAATTATTCATTGCAAAAGAATCGAATAATCCATCCCATTTTTTACTCGATTTAGGTAAAAGTGACGATGGAACTGTGCAAGAGAACGAGAATGCTTCATATAGGTATCTTAATGACTCCAGTAATAGTAATTCTAATGATTATGATACAAAGATCGCTTATCAGGGACTGGACGTATATAAATATAATGATGGTATCCCAATTGATTTCTTTTTTAAATTACAAAGAGTATTAAACAATTATTGTAAATTTTCTAAGAAATGGAATTTACCTAATTGCTTGTGGGATAGCAGTTTTAGATTTATACCTCAATATTCAGAAGATGAGAAGAACTCCGATAATATAGAAATAAAAAATAATGCAAATGAGAAAATACTTAGAGTATCCACACTAAATCAGGTACAAAGGATTGCTTTTTTCGCCATATGTAAGTATTTTGACCATGACGAAAACGTCGAAGATTGCGAGGATTCAATGAAACGATGGATACGTGTTGTTTGGAATCTTATTTCAGGACAAAGTGAGGACGGTAGACCACAAATAAGAAGCACTCAAGCAATGAGAACTGCTATGATATTCATTAATGAACTTAAATGCCACGATGTTTATAAATCACTTTCAGATTATGATATTCGGGAACTGAGCAATTCCGATTTTGATGAGCGTTGCAAAGAGGAAATTGCCAAAGCCAAGCAAATTCTTGATGAAAATGGTATGATCCGTAAATACGAAGGCTCTTGCAAAAAAGAAGATGGTTCCAACTATCAAACGTGGGAAGAAATCATTATAGATGCTGAGAGATACGCTTTCTTCAAAGGCTCGATAAGGTTTCTGTTTCAAAATGAGAAAGGTCTAGTTGATTGGAACTTGTTTGATTCTAAATGGGAACACGCAAAAAAATATTTCTTAAAAGTAACGCGACCAAAGGCATCTGCAATGCAAGAGCAATACCGTAATGCTGATCTGTTAAAGTTGATGATAAGCTGGTTTTCTGCAGATTCATTTTGGAATGTTTTATGGTGGAAGCATAGGACATTTAACAATAAGCCTGAAACATGGTTGTATTATCTTTTGAACAACTACATTTGTTATGCAGTCCACCATTTGATGATTGGCGAAAGAAATAATCCTGTTGCATTTAAATCTTCCTCGGATTTTGCAGAACGAACGATTTATAATCTCTCGAATACACCGCTTTTAGATTTTGTTATGACCAATATTCCTAATTCATGGATTCGTGACTATCATTACCACAAAGCTATTTTCCCTAGTGGGACTGGTGTATTCTTAAATGCAAAGAAAAGAGATCGTTTATTATCCACTACAGAGCTGATTAAAATAAGAGATGAACATATAATTCAGGATAGTACATTACTCTTTGGATCTGATATCAATTTCACATTTAACAACTATAACTTCCAGTGGTATCGCAACAATATCTTGTATATGATGGAAAAAGAACAATACAAGACATATATGATTAAGGATGATAAAGCCAAAGTGGATATAGATAAATACTTCTGCTTTAATGCACAGGAAATAAATGACAATGGGGATCTGATTAAGAAACTAAAAGACCTCATTGATACGGTCTCAAAAAGTGTGTCTGAGTAAAATAATCCTGTCTCAAAGACCTCCGCATTCAATTGCATAGGCATTTTTTTTGCCCATCCCCCAAACCTCTGCTTCTATTTGGCGTACCATGCTTCTACTTTTGCCTATACAAAAATGATAGGGTACTATGGCTAAAATTTTAAAGATAGGGGTGTTGTTAAAAAAGTTTGAGAAGGATAAAGAGATGTACAGATTCTTTCTGAAGAATTTTATCCTTGCTGATGACTTGCCTAAGATTGATAAGTATGATGTGGACAGAATGTTGGAACTCGGTGGTAAGGCCATCAAATCTTTTGGCGTTGGTTTGTGTTTGATGGATGCGGTAAAAGATGCGCTGAGCGCAAAGGAATTTGAAAACATAGATGTCTCCAATGTAAAAGGTGTGCTAATTGCGGCATCGTGTAAAACTCTATGGGATTACCAGTTAATGAAACGCCAGAAAGATAAGTTGCACCAGCTGTTCACCGCTGATGATTTGAATGTGAGATATGGAGTCATTATCAGGCAGGAGCAATATCATAATATTGAGATTAACATTCTTATTACTGGATTATGAACACACATTGCAAATGAAGGCTAACTTTCTCGGATTAACTTAAAACTAACTTAATATTAACTTAAAAATTTGAATTATGGGATTATTTAAAATTACTACAAAGACAGAGCAAACTTATTCAGGTCGTTATTTTGCTAAGGGAATGACAGCAGAAGTTTTATCAAGAAACATCAGCTCTGCATCTGAGTTTGCCATCAGTATTAATCGTCAGCTGATTGCAGATGCTTTTATGAGGAAATACGATATTAGTTCTGATACAGCTAATGATATCTCCCGTTCTCAGCTTGAAATAATCAAGATAGGGTAGTTAAAAAAGAGGGTGCCTAAAAAGTAAGATTTAGTCACTCTCTTTATTTTTCTTGTGGAACCTCGTGGAGTCGAACCACGTTCTACGGATTTTCAGTCCGTCGCATACACCAAGTCTGCCAAAGTTCCAAGTAAGTGACTCGTGAGAGATTCGAACTCCCGACCCTGACGTTCGTAGCGTCATGCTCTAATCCAACTGAGCTAACGAGCCATACTTCCGTTTTGTATTCGGATGCAAAGGTACAATGGGTGAATGAAGCCTTTTTTCGTTCCAGAAAAAATTTCGGGGAAATTAATTTTTATACGAAGTTCAGAATTGACAACAACCTGTTTTGAACTTTTGTGAGCACGTTTGCCGCCTCCTCGTTGTTCTCATTGTTCCCAAGTAACGTAATAGCCTGCTTGATGAGATTGCAATCATCCATTGTTAGCGGCATTTCCGTAATAGAATAGTCTGGGTCAGCATATCTGTAATATATTTTATCATACACCTCTATCGGTGCATTGTAGCCAAGTTTGTCTGACCTCATTATCTGGATGTCATTTTGGACCGTTCTGGCACACACTCCTTTAGTAATACCCTCCATATCATAGAGAGCTTTACAGCAGGCATCCACCAAGTCATCGAGTGTCCATCTCCTGTACCTGTTCCTTAAACAATTATCTATAGTTTTGTACCTTATCAAGGCATTCTTATTCGCTGGCATAGTTGTTTCTTCATTGAATTAAAAAAATAGTTGGATAATCTCCGGTATGGATTATCCAACTATCAGTTCCTTTTGTTACCTAACGGCTTCTCTATAATGCCCGGTAGAAAAAACTATGCTTGTATTGACTAGACAATCCCATACCAAATACATAACCATTCTGTTCAAAGCGTCGAAATCGCTGAACAAACAATTGTGATATATTTACAAACAGTCTCATTCCGTATAGGATTTACGGGTGCAAAGTTACTAAATATGAACGAAATCTTTTTGCGTAGTTATAAAAAAACAGCATCCGCATTATTTTACATGTAGCCCGTCTGGAAGAATATAATTAAAGGCACGATAAGGACTACTAAAAGTGAGTCCTCATAAAGATTTCTTGACTATCATTATCCAAAGCTGCACCCTGTGCAGGGTGATCATTGAGGCATTTTCTGCTTGTTTCTTTAGGAACATACAGTAATACCATTACTAAAAACCCTTTGACCTTTTCAAACAAAATTAGTAAATTTGCAACTGAGACTTTAATCCACTCAGACTATGATAGACCAGATTATTTCCTACAACAAGACATTTGTAGAATCAAAAGGTTATGAAAAATATCTTACCAGCAAGTACCCCGATAAGAAGCTGGCAGTGCTCTCATGTATGGACACCAGGCTTACAGAGTTGCTTCCTGCCGCCCTCGGTCTTAAGAACGGCGATGCCAAGATAATCAAAAACGCAGGAGGTCTTGTAATCTCCGCCTTTGACTCAGCCATGCGCAGCCTTATAGTAGCAATTTATGAACTTGGAGTAGAAGAGATAATGGTGGTGGCTCACTCCCATTGCGGAGCCTGCCACATGAGCTATGACCACTTCCACCATGAGATGATAGCAAGAGGAGTTACTGATGA
>JAEEGL014949728.1_pt1 | contig 13910 bp, 7 predicted proteins | sample 9134231 | NCBI WGS metagenome assembly JAEEGL01 (sample SAMN16246548, study PRJNA631951) | gut metagenome | biome: gut microbiome; feature: rumen; material: fiber-attached | host: Bos | place: Iran: Karaj | collected 2018-10
CCAATCCCCAATCCCCAATCCCCCAACCCCAATTCCCTCATTTTCAGGTTGGATTAATTATTAAAATTTTAAATGTTAATTTAATTAAATTTCTTTTTATTTATAATAAATAAATAAATATTTTAATTTTATTTTTAATCAATATTTATTTATTTAAATATAAGTTATATATAAATTTATTTTTAATTAATAAAATATAAATTATAATAATATAAAAAATTAGATTTATTTTAAAAATATTAATATTCTTTAATTTAATTAAAAGGATGTTGTTCAGAACAACCATATCTATAAAAAATTCCTCTTTCTTTATATTTTTCTTTTAACAATTCATAAGTTAAAAAACCAACTTGATCTATATCTTCTAATTTATTTTTTCCTAATCTTTTTACCAATTCATTTATATTATTTTTAACAATTTCTTTACTTTCTTCATAAGTTTTTTTTATTTCATTTTCTTCAAGATATTGAAAATTAAATTTTAAACATTCAATAGAATAATCTTCTTTTGTTAATGAATATTGTCCATATAATTTTTTATCTAATTCACTTAAACATTCAATAAAACCTGTAGTAGGACAAACAACACTTCTTAAACTTCTTACTAAATTTAAGGTATCTTTAAAATTTTTTTTCTCTCTTGTCATAATATAATATATTATTAATGTTGCTGATCTACTTATTCCTTGTGCACAATGAACATAAACTTTTTTATTTTTTTCTTTTAATTCTTTGTCTATTTCTAAAGAAAGTTCTTCACAAAAATCAATATTACTTGAAGGTAAATCAATTATTGGTTTATGAATATATTTAATATCTGATGGATATTGTTTTTCATTTCCTGATTTATATTTTATTAAATCAATAATTAATGTTATTCCTAATTCTTTTAATTCATTAATGTTATTTGCGAAAATTTGATTTCCAAAATATAATTTATCTGAAATTATACATGCATAATCAGGAATATTTGGTTTTATTAATAGAGAAGGATTAAATTCTTTCATATTCCTAAAATTAATATTTAAAAAAATAATTAATAAAAAATTAATTTGATTGGTTTTTGTTTTTAAATTTTTATTTTATTAGAAATTATTTTTTTAAATTAATAATCTTAATAAATTAAGAATTAAAAATAATTTTTGATTGAAAAATATAAGTTTCAACATTAATAAAAAATAATATAATAATTTTAATAATAATTCTATTATTCAAGATGATTTTAATTATTTAAAAACTAAATTATTTTTTTCAACAAAATTTATCCATCTTTTCCATATTACATTTTTTTCCATACAATTTTTATTTCCAATTACAATTAATCCTCTTTTAGCTCTAGTTAACATAACATTAATTCTTCTTGGGTCATTAACAAAACCTATTTTTCCATCATCATTACTTCTAACTAAACTAATTATAATTAAATCTCTTTCCATTCCTTGAAAACCATCAATTGTATCTATTGTTAATGAATCATAATTAATTTCATTATATGTTTTTTGTAAATTTTTTATTATATTTCTTTTTTGCGCATCATAAGGAGTAATTATTCCTATACTTAAATTCTTTGGAAAATTCATAATATTTTCTATTAAATTTATTACTTGATTTATTTCTAATTGATTAAAAAATGAATTTGTTTGAGCTTCAATTTCTTCTTTTCCTAAAACATTAATAAAACCTAAATAATAATTTGTATTCGGCCAATTTATTTCATTAATTATTTCAATATTGTTATTTTCTCCTTCATTAAGTATTAAATTATCATAAAAATTAGCACATGGAAATTCATATAAACTTTTATGCATTCGATATTGAGTATTTAATAAATTGATTTTTACTCCAAAATTAATAAGTCTTTCAAATAAACTCAAAGATAAACCATTTTTTAAAGAAGTTTTACTTATAATTGTAGGAGGCAATTGTTTATGATCACCAATTAATATAAGTTGATTACAATGATGTATTAAAGGAATGACTGTACTTAATTCTGTTGATTGACTTGATTCTTCAATAATAACCATTGAAAATTTTGAGTTTTTTAAATATTCATTTGCACTTCCAACATTAGTACATAATATTACTTCTGATTTATCAAATTTTTCTCTTATTGTTCTATAACTAAGAGAAAAATCATTATCTTGATAGTTATCTCTATAAGTATATCTATAAGGAGATATTGTTAAATTAGAATTTAATTTATCAAATAAAAGATCAACGGCACAATTGCTTTCAGCACAAACTAAAACTTTTGTATTGGAATTTAATGTTTTTAATTTTTTATTTATTTTTATATATTCTAAAACAATTTCAACTGCTACTGTCGTTTTTCCTGTTCCAGGAGGACCTTGAATTATTGTTAATCTATTTGATAAAGCAGTTTTTATTGCTGAAATTTGGGAAGGATTTAATTTTGAATTTTGAGGTTTATAATTATCTGAAATTTTAAATACTTGTTCATAACATAATTTTAATATTTCTTCTTTTTTATTTGGATTTTCATATGAACCTATTATTATTTTTCTTAAATTATTATTTAAATATTCATTATCGTTTATGCAAAATAATTTAAAAGAATTAAGAGTTTTTTCATAAACAATAATATTCATTAATTTTCGAATATTATAAATTATATTATAATTATTTTGATTATTTAAATTATTTTCATTATTATTACTACAATTTTTTCGAATTTTTAATGTTAAATCATTACTAACATTTGAAACATATCCGATTTCTTTATATTTTAAATTATTTTCTATTAAAATTAACTCATTTTCTGTAATTAATTTATTTTTATCAGGACTAAATTTAGATATTAAATTTTGATTATAATCAGGAATAAAATTTGCAATTTCTTGATTAAATCTTAGTCCAATAATATTCATTTTTCCGATAATAACTTTTTGATTATACATATCAATAAATTTTGAATTATCATTTAAATTATTTAATAATTGATATTCTTTTAATAAACTATCTAATAAATCAATAAAAAATATTTTTCTAAAATTAGAATAATATTTTGTAAAAGGAATATCTTCATTAAAATAATTAATTTTCGCAAAATAAGCATCAATTAATTCATTTAATTCATTCCAATTATTAATTTTTGGAATTAAAAAAATAAAACTAAAAATCATTTCTTCTTTAATTTGTTCATTAATAAAATCTGTATTATCATCTGAAAAAATAATTTTTAATATTTTTTTTAATAATTCAATTTTTCCTTTATTCAAAGCATAAAACCATAAAATTGAAACATCATCCCAACTAATATGAGATTTTAACACAACTAATAATTTTTTTAAAGCACTTAAACAATTTTCTTCTGTTTCCTCATTAACATTTTTTATTGTTTGTACTAATTGTTTAATATTAAGATCTTCTGTTTCATTTGCTCTTTTAAAAAAATTTTTACCTTCTTTTTTTATATTATTTAAATTATTATTATAATTATTATTAAAGCCACTACTTGATTTACTATTATTAGATTTATTTTCTGTATTATATTCTTCATTAAATTGTTTTTGTTGGTTTTGTCTACTTTTTTCGAAACTATGAAAAATATTATCTTCTGCATTTGGGTCATTTAAAACTCTATCAACTTCATCTTTACTAATATGTTCTTGAAAAAAATTATTTTCAATTAATAAATCTATTATTTGGCTTATACATTGTTTTCTTGATTCTTTTTTATTTCTTGCACAACTTTCAACTTTAAATGAATTAAAATTATGAATAAATTGATTTTTAACTTCTATATGACATTTTGCTCCTGTGCTATCACATTTATAATCTACTTTTAATATTATTCCACAACGTTGAGCAAAAATATTAAATTGTTGATAAGATTCTAAAGCCCAACAATTTTTAATTCGTAAACAATTTTCTTTTGTTAATTGAGCTGTATTTAAAATCGTTGTTTGTCCTATTGAATTGGTGAATATTATATCTGATTTTCGTTTTTGTTGTAAATAGTTAAAAGACATTATTAATTTAATTATAATAAGAAAAAAATTTTTAGGTTAAAAATTAGAAAATTAATTTTTTTTAAAATTTAATAAAGAAATATTAAATTTTTTTTAATTCATTATTTATAAATTTATTTTTATTCAATAAATTATTATATTATTTTTTATTTAATTTTATTTAAATATTGTAAATGAAATTAAAATGGGAAATTTTACAAAATGATTTAAGATTAATTTATATGAGTAAATATTTAACAAATATAAATTATTTGAAAATTTTCAAATTAAATGAAAATAATTTAATAAATATTTTTGGAAATTCTTTTGTTCTTTTTAAATTAACAAAAATTTATGAAGAAAATAAAATAAAACCAAATATTTTTTATATTAATTCTTTTGATTTCAATTTTTTAAATAATAATGAAGAAATTATAAAAATAAAACAAAATAATAATTATTTTCTTGCTTTTACAAATTTAAAAAATTTATTTATTTTTTCAATATCAAATTATGATTTTTACGTCGATGTTAAAATAAAAGAAAAAATAGATTACAATAAAAAAATTAGATTTTTTAATTTTCAAAAAAATTTTTTCGTTTTAAAAGATGATAATTTATATTTATATAAATACAATAATAATAAAATTTCTTATTTAATATTTAATTTAGATATTTCATTAGAAACAATTATTAATATTTATTTTATTGAAAAAGATAATAGATATGTTTTTTTTACAAATGATAAAATCTTTATTTTTAATAGTATGAATTTTTCTAAAAATTATATTTTTGAAGAAAATAAAAATTATAAAGGATATTTTTTTAATGATAAAATATTTTATATTAAAAATGATGATGAATTTTGCGTTTATGATATTTATAATACAAAAAATAATTTTTCTTTACAATTTAATTCAAAAAAAATTATTAATAAAATAAATTTTAATAAAATTTTATTTGCAAATGATGAAATTGTTCTTTTAATAAATAAATCAAAAGTTGAATTATATTGTTATAAATTTACAACAGGACAATTTAATAGAGAAAATATTTTATATAAAAATAAAAAATTTGTAATTTTTGATAATTTTATTTTTATTTTAAATTTTAATATAAATAATTTAGAAATTAAAGGAAAATATTTATTATATAATAATGAAATAAAACAAAATAATAATTTAAGTAATAAAAATATTAATTTTTTTTTATTTAATTTAAAACAAATTGAAAAACAATATGAAAATGAATATAAATATAATAATAAAATTGAAAATTATCAAAATAATATTATCAAAACAATTAAAAATAAAATGAATAAAAATAATTTTAATATTATTAAAAAAATAATTAATATTTATTTGCATAAAATTTATAATTTATTATTAAAAAATAATTCAATTAAAAAATTTGAAAATATTTATTTTAAAATTAAAAATAATTATAATTTTTATTATCGTATTATTTTTAATGATAATATATTATTATTGAATTATAAAAATATTTATTTAATTTATTTAATAAATATTTCTATTGATATAATTAATAAATTGAAAATAATTATTAAAAATACACATGATTTAGATTCTGAAAATAAAATAAATAAAATTTATAATTTTTTATATTAAATGTATTATAAATTAATAAAATTATATATTATATTTTTAATTATTAATTAATTATTTAATATAATAATATTGTTCAATTTCGTTGGGGATGAGTATCCATGTTGTATGAAGCCACTCGAACAAATTTCATAATTTTTATTGGTTTTTATTTTAATAATTTAATTAATATATATTATATAATTTAATAATAAGATTTTTTAAATAATATTAATATTTTTCATTTAATATTTTATTTTTTATTTAATTTTTTGTTTCTCATTAATTATAATTATAAATTAAATCTCAATTGTTTTATATAAAAAAGGAAAAAAAAATTACTAAATTGAATATATAAATTTTTTGTTTTTATATAACAAATTAAAATAGATTTTAATCAATAAAAAATGAAAGAAAAAACTGAAGTAGATAAATTATTATATTCTTTAGATTTAATGTATAAAAAATTAAAAGAAGATGAAATAAAAGATTCATTGAATAATGAAAAAGATAAATTTAATAAACTTAATGTTTCAATTAATATTATTTTGCAAGAAATAGAAAATAATTTAAATGAAAGAGATAAATTAATGTCATCTGAAAATCCAAAAGATATTTTAAGCCGTAGAAAACATGAAAATAATGCATCAATTAAATTAATTGAAATTGAAGAAAAATTAAAAAAATTAAAAACCGAATTAAAATCACAAGAAAAAAAACCTAATAAATATCAAAATGTAGATAAAAAAAAAGAAATATTAGAACATTTAGATAAACGATATAATTTATTAAAAAAAAAATTAGATGGTGATTCTGAAGTTGAAGAAAAAATAAATGATAATAGAACTATTTCAGAACAATTGAATGATATATTAAAAAAGAAAAATAATGAAAATTATAAGGAAAGAGAATTATATGTTGAAGAAAAAGAAAAAATTGAAGAATGGAAAAAGGAAGAAGAAGAACAAAATAAAGATTTAGATGAAATACTTTTATCAATTAGAAAACTTAAAGGAGAAGCTCAAAAAACTACAGAAGGAATTAAACTACTGGGTGAGGGAGTGAATAATGCAAGAAAAAATGCTGGTGTAGTCGAAACAAAAATTGAGACACAAAATATGAAATTAAAAAAATTAATAAAACAAATACGATCAAATGATAAAATTTGTTTTGATATTATTTTAATTATAATAATACTCGGTTTAATATGTATATTATATAGCATAATTAAACGCAAATTTTAATTAATATACTTTTATTGTAATAAATATTATTAATATCTTAATATATAAAAATTATAAAATTTAATTTAAAATTATTTAATGTTAAGTTATTTTCTTAAATAACATTCTTTTATAAAATATTGTAAATTAATAATTCTTTCTTCTATTTTTTTAATAAAAATTGAATTATTATTTTATTTATAATAATAATTAAACTTTTTATATATAATAATTAAAAAATAATTAATATTGTAAAAATTAATAAAAAATAATAAATAAATGTATCGAAACGAAAAAATAAATATTTCAATTCTTTATAATCAGGAAATAACAAATAATATTTTTTCTGATATTAATACAATTAAAACTATCTTACTTAATAAATCAATAATGATTGAAATATTTAAAAAAATCTTTATTGATTTATTAAATTCCAAAAAAAACAAATTTTTAATTAATTTAGAATATCATAAATATTTTCAATATGATAGAATATTTTATTATTTCAATAAAGATATAATAATTACTTTTTTTTTATTAAAAAATTTATTATTAGATAATTCAACAATAATAAATATAAATATGTTTATTTCATTTAATATTTTTTATCATAATAATAATTTAAATTATATTCATATATTACAAAATATAATAAATGAAATTAAAAATAATTACTTAATAGAATATGGTTTATCTAATCAAATTCAAAATATTTCTTCAATTTTTAATGTTTCTATCGAAATTTTATGGAATTTCATTACAAAATGGGAATTTGCAAAAATTTTATATAATCATAATTTATATAAAATAATATTTATAGGAAATCCTCAAATAAAAAATAGTCTTATAAAATGTATTTTTTTTGATAATAATAAAAATAAATTAGAAACTGAAACTAAAGTATTAAAATCAGAAAAAAATAATTTTAAATATGAATATTTTATTGAACCAATTCTTGGTAATAAATATATTAATGAAATTCATTTTATATTTGTTAAAATAAATAATAATCAAACTTATTTATCATATGATACTATTTTTAAAGAAAAAATGAAATATATTCAACTTATTCAAATAAAAAAAAATAAAGAAAAAATATTAAATTCAATTCAACGAATTTTAATTTAATTAATTACTTTCTAATTAATAGAAATCATATTTATATATGATTTTATTTTATTATTAATGATAATTTATTATGGTTTAAAAAATAATGTATATAAAATATGAAAAAAGGTTTACAATTTAAAATTTAATGCCTTTTTTTATAAATTTATTTAATAAATATATAAAATGTCAAATTATATCATAGTAAAAAATTAAAATGTAAATTGAATTAATTATATAAAAATTAATTAATTATTCATCTTGTTAGAATTTTAATTTAAATAAATATGTGTAATATTATATTATTATTATTATTTTATATTTATATTGTTACTTCTTTTAAAATATAATTATATAGTAATTTAATATAAATAAATTAATATAATTATTAAAAATATTTTTATTTTTTAATTATTTTTTTTTGTTATTAAATTTTTAATTTATTTTTTTCAGCTATTAAAGCTTCTTTAATTTCAATTAAATTTTTAATAATTTTTTCTTTTTTTTGTAATTCGAAATCTTTTCCATTTAATATATCTAATAATTCTTCAAACATTTTTTTTCTATATTCATCAGTATTATTATATAAAATATCTAATGTCATTTTCATATTAAATAAAATTTTTTCTAAAGAAATTAATTGTTCTTTTAAAATATTATTTTCTTTAATTAATTGTTTATTTTTTTCATTTTCAATTAAATAATTAACTGCTTTTTCTGTATTAAATTTACCTTTTTGATAATCAATTAATATTTTTTGATAATTATCTTTTAATTTTTTATTTTCTTCAACCAACAGCAAATATTCATTTTCTTCTTTTTTACAATTTTTTGAATATTCTTCATTTATTTCAATTATTTCTTGACCTTTATTTTTAATTTCTTCACATTTTTTTTTCAAACTATTATTTTTTTCTTCGGTTTTATCTATTTCTTTTTGTAAAAAAATAATATAAGTATTTAATTCATCATATGTTTTATTATTATAATCAAAAATTTGAATAAAATTTGAGCCAGAATTAAACATTAAATTATTAATATTTTTATCTTGTGAAGATTCAGTTATCAAAAAATCAGATGTAATATTATTATTATTATTATTTTCATCTTTAAATGAAATTGTATTTTTTTCATTTAAATTTTCATTATTTTTCATTTTTATTTAATTATATTTTTAAAATGAAAAAAAAATTTTTTTTTGTAATAAATTTTTATTTAATATTTTGTGATTTAATTGATTCATATTATCATAAAGTTAATGAAACATTAATTATAACAACAGATACAATTAAATCAATTAGTAATAGAATTCCATATGATTATTATTATTTAAATTTATGTGCACCCGAAGAAAAAAAATTAGTTCAAGATAATTTAGGTGAAATTCTTCAAAGTTCAAGAAAATATGAAACAAATTATAAAATAAATATGTTTCAAAACGAATATTGTAAAATTTTATGTAAAAAAAATTTTACTTCTAATGTTGCAAATCGTTTTAAATTTTTTATATTAAAAAAATATTCTATCAATTTTTTTTTAGATTTTCTTCCAGCTGGATATGTAAAATTTTCTAATTTATTTTCTGATAAAATAAAAAAAGAAGTTTATTATAAAAATGGAATTCCAATAGGATTAAGAATGGATGATGAATATATAATTTATAATCATTATAGATTTTATGTATTTTATCATAATACTACTGATAATGAAAAAACTCAAATTGTTGGTTTTGAAATTGAACCATTTTCTATAGAACAAAATGATAATACAAATTGTTTAAATTTAAATGGAGAACATTTAAATTCTATTGAATTATTAGAAAAACCATATCAATTTTTAGATAAAAAAAATGATATAAATATTTATTTTACTTATGATGTTATATTTAAAAATAGTAATTTATCTTTTGCATCTAGATTTGATCACTATTTACAAGTAAATACAAAAATTCATTGGGCATCAATTATAATATCATCAATTATGATTTTATTATTTACTTTTATAACAGTTATAATTTTTTTAAGAGCAATAAAAAAAGATATTGATATTTATAATGTTCGTGTTTCAAATGATGATATAATAGATGAATATGGATGGAAAAATATATATAATGATGTATTTAGAAAACCTATTAATTCAGAATTATTATGTTCATTTTTTGGTACAGGAATTCAATTATTTATTATGATAATTTATGTTTTAACTTTTTTTTATTTAGGATTTTTTAGACAAGAAAGTAGAGGAAGTCTTTTAACAATGATGATTATTGTTTTTGTTTTTATGAGTATTTTAGGTGGTTATACTTCAAGTAGATTATATAAATTATTAAATGGAAGAAATTGGATAAAAAATTTATTTTATATTAGTTTTTTATTTCCAGGATTATGTTTTTTTTTAGTAATTATAATGAATATTTTATATAAATTAGAAGGAAGTAATATTTCAATTAAATTTTCTGATTTAATGAGTTTACTAATTTTATGGTTTTGTTGTAGTTTTCCTTTAGTATGTATTGGAAGTTTTATAGGTTTTAAACAAAAAAAAATATCATTACCCTGTAAAGTAAATCCATTGCCAATGAAAATAGAAAATAAACAATGGTTTTTTAGAATTAAATATGCAATGTTTTTTACAGGATTTCCAACATTTGCAACAATATTTGTTGAATTTATTTATATAATGAGTTCTATTTGGAAAAATGAAATATATTCATTTATTGCTCAATTTATTTTGATAGGAATAATAATGATGATAATTATTTCAGGTGAAATAAGTATAATTTTTATATACTTAAATTTATGTAAGGGAGATTATAATTGGTGGTGGAAAAGTTTTTTTATTGGCTCTTCTCCTGTGATTTATATATTAAGTTATTCTATATATTATTTTCATACTTTAGAAATTACAAGATTATCCACATTTATTATATATTTTGGAGTAATGAGTTTAATATCAATAATAATTAGTTTAATATGTGGGTCAATTTCATTATTATCATGTTTTATATTTATAAAGTTAATTTATTCTATGATTAAAATAGATTAATAAATAATTAATATATTTATTAATATTAATATAATTTATATAAATATTTTACAATTAAATATTATTATTAAAAATTAATTTTTCATTGTTAATTTTATTTTTAGCAATTCCAATAATTAAATTATTATTTAAACTTATATTAAACTTTTCTATTTCATTTTTAAATTTAATTTCATTTTTAATTTCTTCAAAAAAAGGCAAATCAAATTGAACAAAATTTTGATTGTTTTCTAAAAACAAAATATTCTGGCTAAAATCTGCATTTTCAATAATAATAGGATTTTGAAAATTTAAATTTTTAGCAATTATTTTTTTTTTAATAATTTCCCCATTTAAACTTAAACTAATTAGAACATTATCATAAATAATAATTATAGAAATTAAAGGATTTACTATAAAATTTACATAATTTAGTTTATTTATTTTTTCATTCATTAAATTAATTGTTCCTATTTTTTCACATTTTTTAAAAGTGAATATATTAATTATATTATCTAATCCAGCACTTAGCCATAAATTTAAATTATTATTATATTTTATTGAAAATATTTCATTCGAATGTTCATATATATTTTTTAAAATTTCATAATTTAATTTAAAACTTTCCTTAATAATTTTTATAAATTTTATTGTTCCACAATTATCACCAGTAATAAGATAAAATTTATCTAAATAATTTATTGAAATTATTGCAGTTATTATAATATTTAATTTGTTTTCATTATATAAATTTAAAAAATCGGAATATGAAATTTTTTTTATGAAATTTTTTTCTGATGTATTATCTCTAGTTACTTTAAATATGATATAACGAATTGATCCTCTTTTAAATCCTCCCATAAATATGTAATTATTATTAATATCAATAATTTGATAATTTAATTTTATATAATTTATTAATAAATTTGCATCAATTGGTTTATATGTGACCTCTCCATCAATGGGATAATATATAATTTCATCTTTAATTATATTTTCATTTATATTATTTAAATATATTGCATAAATTCTTTCATCAAAAACATTAATTGTTATTCCAAAGTTATTTTCAATTATTATTGAATAACAATAAGACATATAATTTTCTAAAAAACAATTTGGAAAACTAAAAATATTTGAATTTAAAGAATCAGTATTTAAAGGGAAATCTTTTCTGGATTGAATTTTACGTGATAAAAATTTTTCAAAAAATAATTGTTTAGGTACAATTCCTTCTATAAAACATTCTAAATATATTTTTTCATTATATTTTTTATTTAAATAACTTTCAGGTCGGTATTTATTTTTTATATTTTTTTCTTCAAAAATAATATCATCAGTATTCTGCATATATCCGAAAATTAAATCTATCCAATAATTTATATTTTGTGAAGTTTTAATGCTTTCCAATTCTTTAAAAAAATCAATTATAATTTCAAATTTATTTAATTTCGCCGGAAGTAAAATATCATTTTTTTTTTGATTTTTAAATGATATTTTATTAAAGTTTATATATAAATCAGATAAATAAAAAAATTCAGGAATTAATTCTTTTGAAGTATATGTTGAATAAGTTTTGTTATAAAAGTAATCATTTAAATTATCAAAGTTTTCATCTATATAAAAATAAGCTGAATTTATATAATAAAATGGAAATATTCTTAATAAATAATTTTTTATTGCTTCTGGGTTCATATAATTATTAAAATAAAAAGAGTATAAATCTTCATCTTTTATTATTTCTTCAATTTCTAAACAAAAATCATTTTCAATATTGAAATCATAAAAATTTTTATCATTTCTTTGATAATATTTAATTTTTACTTCATTTTCATTATTTTTTATAATTTTTTTTTCTTGATTCATTCTTCCTAATGGAAATTTTAATTCTCTATAATTTTTTTTATTTTCTTCATAATATGAAATCCAAGGAAAAACTGGATATTGAAATAAATCATTAAATGATCTATTTCCTATTATATTAAGAAACATTATTAAATAATAATTTGACATTAAACCATTTTCCCATTCATTAAAATTATAATTAATTTTTTTTTCAATTTCATTTTCAGCAAAAGTATTTGGATTATTATATTTTGAATAAAATATTATTTCATTATTTATATAATATGTTTTAAAATTATTCGATATAATTTGATTTAAAACTTCATTCTTATCATTACTATTTTTAAAATTAAAATAATAAGTTTTTCCATAATTAGTAAATATTTCAAAGGCAGTTAAAGAATAAAAATAATTTTTTTCAAATATTTTATCTATATCATTTATATTAATTTTAATTTTTTTTAATTCATCTTTAAAGGGAATATATAAAAAAGATCCATAGCATTTATCTTCATTTAAATTATTACAATTTTCTCTTAATAAATTAAAGTAAAAAGAAATAAATATAATTTTTATTTCATCTAATTTATTATATATAAATAAAAATCCTTTAATATGATGTGTTTTTTTGACCAAACAGCATTCATATATTTTTGTTATAGCGTAATTTTCATAGATATAATTACTTAAATTGTTGTTATTTATTAATATTTCAAATAAATTAAAATATTTATTATTTAAGAGAAGTTCATTTAAATTAATATTTATTAAAAAGTTATCTTTTAATTTAAATATAATATTATTTATAATATCGATATTTTCGTGTAGATTATTTATTTGTTCGTTTATATTATTATTTATATTCAAAATATCATTTAATAAATTAAATAAATTATCATTAAATAAATTTTCTTCTATAATTTTGATTATTTTTTCTTTATTAGTTAAAATTAAATTTAAATCACAATTTGCTTTTAATATATCAATTATTTTGATTTTAAAATCTAAAATAAATTTTTCTAAAATTTTATTTATATGATCAATTAAAATTTTATTATCATTATTATTTATTTTAAATAAAAAGTTAAATTTAGTAATATTTTTTTCAAGAATATTTTTAATATTAAATTCAATGC
>JAEEGL014999476.1_pt1 | contig 13910 bp, 13 predicted proteins | sample 9134231 | NCBI WGS metagenome assembly JAEEGL01 (sample SAMN16246548, study PRJNA631951) | gut metagenome | biome: gut microbiome; feature: rumen; material: fiber-attached | host: Bos | place: Iran: Karaj | collected 2018-10
GGGTTGAGAAAGGCTCCTCCGTCTTCGGCGGTTCTGAAAACAGATGATCCGGCCTCTGGATGATATAATCTACTACCCACGGATGAACGCCGTTTTCCTGTGCCCAGAGTATCCATTGCCTCGGGTCAACCCTTAACTGCACATGGAACATACGGTTTATGAGTGCTGATGACATCGTCTTTACTATGGCACTGTCCTGTGAACGGTTACCGGCGCCTATGACTACACTACCTTCCGGCAAATGATATTCACCTATTCTGCGTTCGTGTATCAGGCTGTAAAATGCTTTCTGTACTTCCTGTGAACAGGCGTTGAGTTCATCGAGGAATAAAACATACGGGTCTTTCCTTGCTATCATTTTGGGCGGGAGGAACTCAGACACTTCCCCGCGTATCTGAGGTATCCCGATTATATCTTCCGGAGCGAGCTGGCTTCCGAGCAGTGATACACAGGGCAGCCCTATCTCCTTTGAGAAACCCTCGACCATGGCTGATTTTCCTATTCCGGGTGCACCCCAGATGAATACCGGTCTCACCGGGGCTACGTTGAGCAGCACCTCCATGAGTTCGGCTGATGTTACTGTATATGGTAGATTCATTTTTAACCTTCTTTCTGTAAAGTCGTTATTTTTGTACTTTCTGCAGCTTTTCTGTAAATCTGTATTGATTTTTCAGATAAAACGCAGAGTGACGGCATTGGTCACTCTTGCACGGTTTAATGCATGTCCAAAATGGTTTTGTCCGGGTCTGTGGCTGCAGATAAAATATTGTGTTTTCAGTTACTGTTTAATGCGTGTAAAAGACAGGCCTTTATAAACCCGTACAGGATTTCCCCTGACTATCCGTGTATGGTTTTTCCAGGCATCGTTTTTCTCACGGCTCTTGTTCGCCATATCGATTTCCCTGAGCACTGTGGCGAGCTTCCTCAGGGCGTCCTGCTTGTTCAGGTACTGGCTCCGTTCCTTTGTTGAAGTTACCGTTATACCGGTCGGTTTATGTACTACCCTTATACCGGTTTCCGCCTTGTTTACGTTCTGCCCTCCGTGCCCTCCGCAATGATATGACTCGATCCATATATCTTCACTCATATCCACTGGCTCTGCTTCCGGTATGATGCTTACGTCGACATACCAGTTCTTACGGGCATGGTGGGGACGAAGTGGGCTCCGGCAGATCCAGAGCACGCTTCCTTCCAGTTCGGACAGATCATTATCCGTGCTGAACATAATGGACGTATGATTGCCGCTATGTTTTGACTTGTGGCTGCTTATCATTTCTATATCGGGATATTCCCGGCAGAGCGTGTCATAGAGTTTCTGTACTGCCAGTTCACACTCTGCCGGTCCCTGTCCGCTGCTTATCTGTACTATCATCTCATTATCCTTTCAATCCTCGCTGCCTGCCTTATAGCTGTATACCGGGCGTATTATCTTATCTATCCGCACAGTATCTTTAATGGCGTCGGCAATCTCATCCATCTTCCTGTAAGCGAACGGGGCTTCGTCAAGAGTATCCTTCCCTATGCAGCTTGAATATATGCCCTTCATGGCAGCCTTATATTCCGACACCGTATGGCTGTTCTTTACGTCTTCGCGTTTCATGAGCCTTCCTGCCCCATGAGGCGAAGAATGGTTCCAGTCAGGATTTCCCCTTCCAGTGCCAAGTATTATCCCGTCACGCATGTTTACAGGTATTGCGACAAAATCATCATTTCCTGCTGATATCGCGCCTTTCCGCAGCATAAGCTGTCCTCCGGTCTCTGACAGGTAGTTATGGCAGACAGATCTTATATCCCCGCCTTTCCATTTCATGCCCTTCATTATCCCGCGTAATATAAGCTCCCGGTTCATACGGGCGTATTCCTGCACTATACCTACATCATGGATATAGTCGTCCATAAGATCGCCATCAATATATGTAAGCGGATACGGTATTTCTTCACCTGAGGATGCCAGCTTTTCATGTCCGCATCTCAGATAATGTTCCGTGACCTCTTTCCCAAGATGCCGGCTTCCGCTATGGACAGTAAGGTAGTATGCACCGTCCCCGGCCTGACCCACTTCAATGAAATGATTGCCTCCGCCTAACGTCCCAAGGCTGAGCCTTGCTTTATCTTCCCTTATATGCCTGTAACAGTTCAGGCCGGACAGATCATAGTCAGAAGCGGCAGGCAAAGGTTTATTCCTTATGCTGCTCCCGGCAGGTATGTTTTCCCTTATGATCCTGTCGAGCTTCTGATGATCCATCCGTGCTTTATTCAGTTTAATTATTGAGACACCGCAGCCGATATCTATGCCTATAAGGTTCGGGAGGATCCGGTCTGTCACGGTCATGGTAAGGCCTATAGTACAGACCTTGCCTGGGTGGACATCGGGCATTACCCGTATCGTGGAACCGGAAGAAACCGGATCATCGCACAGAAGCTGCAGCTGTGCCAAGGCATACCGGTCTATGGCGGTGTCACTGTTGCTTGTGGTAAACACCTTTGCGCTTCCGTAAGCGCCTTTAATATTTTTCAAAACTTATACCTCTTTCCTTAATTCAGGGCGCACTAATACACCCTCTGTGACAGAGGCATTCCGGCAGTTTTTATATCTTTATGGGATCTGTATTATGAAAGATCAGACATAAAGAAGGACAGCCATGCCCCTGTGTTACTTGTCTCATTCAAATCCTTTTTAATTAACTGAACCATAGCCATCCTCCTTTCCTAGCTGTGTTTGAACTGTAATTACAACCCGGTATGATACGCTTGCTGTATTATACTGTCAATACATGACCGAAGCGATCGTTTTAATCCTTCAGGAGTGCCAAAAGCTCCTCGTCTGTCGGAGGCTTGCCCCAATACAGCCTTTCCAGTATTTTGTCAGCTCTTTCCTGATTGCCGTTTATGTACCGGCTTACCTCTCCGAGTATCAGATCATCTCCATATAGTGGTCCATCATATATATCGGCAGTATACAGCGGGGAAACCTGCGGTGAGGGATCAACCCCGATCATCCCATGTTTTACAGCCCCTGTCTGCCATTCACCCTCATCGTTTTTGCTCAGTGCCTGTACACAGCAACAATCCATGTTATCGCCGATATCAAGTATCACAATCCGTATCTTGGGACTGAAGGGAAACCCGTCAACTTCAAGCAGATCACCGGGCTTATACGGCACTGGTAAATACAGATCCTCAATCCCAAATACATTGTCAGTAATACTCATGTCTACATCATCATCTATATCCGCATAATATATGACATCACGCAGCATGATGTAACTGCAGACCGAATGATACTGTCCGTCTGTGCCGATTTCCCACTTCTCTATGCCGTACCACGACGGGCGTGTATCTTCCGGCACATAAAAGTCAGGGACATAGTCCTCATTCTCTATGATATAGTCCTTGACCGCATCGAAGCCTTTGATCAGGGTTTCAAATGTTGTGTCCGCCATACCGCCTGATTCGCAAAAGTTTTCACTTTCCACACTGAAGACTCCGTCTGTCCATAGCAATTCCATAGCATGCTTAATATATACATAGTATTTTGCTGCGAACCTTCTAAGACCTTTGTCTCCGTGTTTGTCTGCGAGAATAGCAAGCTTGCCGAAGGCTATTTGCTTTTCATGAATCGGATTAGGTGAATAGTAAATAATATCGGCAATCCTGCGACCGGAGATTTCTTGGCTCTTCAGATATTCTCTTAAATATCCAGACTGTATAAACTGGTCTATGAATTCATCATACATTTCTTTCCTCACAATCGATCACAATCAATAATGTTGTTTGTATTATATCTGCTTGGATAGACAGATACTGTCATTTTGGAAAATGTTTTCCCAAATTACCTAAAAAACCTTGTTTTCTGAAAATATGAATATTTTATTTGTGCATCATCATCTGTACGGGTGTATAATTATCTCATATCTGCGGATTAGCATCATGAATCCGCTTGCAATGACATATTCTGTCATCGTAATAAGCTAAAATGGAAATATCAGTATGGTTGGGGGAAGACTATGCAGCAAGGCTCTATGGAGAAGGACAAGAATAAGAGAGTTCTCGGTATTTACACAAGGCTTATCAATGGATCCATTATTAGAAAAGCAGAAGAAGCCGTACGCTATGGCGTAAATGAAAGAACTATCCAAAGGGATATTGATGACATCCGAAACTTCCTTGAAGAAACTGATAATGAAAGCAGTACCTATAATACTGTGATATATGACCGGAATGAAAAAGGGTTCAGGCTGGAGTATATATACCGCATGAAGCTTTCTAACAGCGAGGTTCTTGCCATATGCAAGATCCTTCTGGACAGCCGGGCATTCACAAAGAAAGAAATGAAGGACATATTAGGGCGTCTGATAGAAAACTGCGTGCCGAAGACTAATCAGAAGCTTGTTTCTGACCTCATTGATAATGAGGCATTCCATTATATAGAACCTAGACACAAGAAAAAATATATCGATACATTATGGGATATCGGCCAGGCCATACATGACAGGCACATGATAGAGATGGAGTATACACGTCAGAAGGACAAAAAGACGGTAAATCGCATAGTAAAGCCTGTAGCGATCATTTTCTCGGAATTTTATTTCTATCTTACGGCTTTTATAAATGATGAGGAGACAAGGAAGGATTTTGATGTCATTAATGATTCGTCGCCAACGATTTACCGTATAGACCGGATAAAGAAGTTTAAGGTGTTGGATGAAAAATTCAATATCCCTTATGCAAGCAGATTCGAAGAAGGGGAGTTCCGAAAGAGGATACAGTTCATGTATGGCGGGAAGCTCAGGCGGATAAAGTTCGAGTATACCGGGATTAACGTTGATGCCATACTGGACAGGCTGCCGACTGCAAAGATTATATCGGAAAAAGACGGGAAATATCTGATACAGGCAGAAGTATTCGGGGATGGAGTGGATATGTGGTTAAGAAGTCAGGGAGAGTGGATTGAGGTGAAAAATGACAGATAATGATAATAATCAAATGAATAATGAGGATGTTGAAAAAGAGGAAGAAGGAATAAAATATCAAGCTTCAAATGTTACTAATCAGCATGTAGACGCTACTGCCGAACGAGCAAAATACAACGCCAAAACTATGAGAAAAAAATATGATGACGTTGCAAAAAGAAAAGAATTCAAAGATGCTCAATTTGGAGATAAGAAAACTGTCAAAGATCCATACACCGGTAAGACTTTGCATAAAGACACTGCGGCTGCAAAAAGGAAATATGGAAAGGCTAAGTATAATGAACATACGTTCCAAACAGATCACACGGTTTCAATTGAAAAAACATATAAAAGAAACCGGGATAATGTTTTTTTACAAGATGATGATATAAAGAAAATAGCTAATATAGAGAAAAACTATAAAGGAATAAATGGTCATTTAAATCAGTCTAAAGGATCAAAAAGCAATATTAAGGCTGCAAAGGATAATGAACTAAAGTTAACGCCAACAGCAAAAATGGCGGGGGCACAGATGGAAGCAGAGCTTCATGTTAGGGCCGAAACTATAAAGCTGACTGCTAAGAGAGCCCATGAAGTGGGTACTAATGCTGCAATGAGCGGTGCTGCCATAGGTGCCGGAATTTCACTTGCTAATAATATTAAAATGTTGGCAACAGGTGAAGAAGATGGAATAGATGCCGTTTTCAATATTGCAATAGACACTGCTAAATCTGGTGCGCAATCTTATGGTGGTGCAGTTGCAACTAAAGCCGCTGAAGGATGTATAAAAAAAGCAGGACATTCAATAGCGGAATTTGCTGAGGAAAAAGCCGTAGCAGAGATAGGAGCAAGTATTGGGAAAGGATTAGTAACTTTTGCGGAAAGCAACAATATTGGAAAGGCTGTAAGCATAATAAAGGAAGTCGGGCAAAGTACGCTAAGATTTATAGATGGGGAGATAAGTGCCGAGGAATATGTTTTAGAGTTAGGAGAAAAAGGAACAGGTCTCGCTTTAGGTTTTGAAATGGGCGCAAAAGGTCTTGCAATAGGAGCCATTATTGGGAAAGCTTTAGGAGGTCTTGTAGGATCAGTTAGCTTACCAGGCGGAGGGACTATAGTTGGAGCAGAGGCTGGAACAGTAGTTGGTGGAGTGATTGGCGAAATTATTGGAAATCTGGTGGGATATATGATCGGTACTGAAGTATATCGAGTAGTGTTTGAGTCAAATAATGGTCCATTAGAGATAGAGATGAGAACCATGGCCTTAAATACACTATCAATTCAGCTTGATCAATATAATACATTATTGGAAGAGAATATCTTAAAATTGAACCTTGAACATGAACAACGGATATTTGTTTCTTTTCAGAATATCCATGAAGCTATTCTCAGGAATGATGCACAGGAAATAAATAACTCATTACAATCTTTATGTGAGGAATTTGATTTGGAAATAGCTTTTAAGTCAAGAGAAGAGCTGGTTGAGTTTATGAAGGACGATAACAGCTACATTACGATTTAAGGAGGTATATGTATGATAGGAACAGCGCTTTTTGCGTTTGCCAGTATTGTTTCCGCCGCTGCAATAGGTAGTAATAATCAAGATTTACGAAAAGAGATAAATCATATAAATGTTGAAATGGAAACGTTAGCATTTCAAACAATGTCTGCATTAAAAAGATCCACAAAAAACTTTGACGAGAAATACAATAATCTTATCGAGCTAAAAAAAGAAGTATATAATACGACACTTACACGAGCAAATGATATTTTAGAAAAAATACACCTTGAAAAGATAGATATACCGGTACTTCGTAAGTTGAAAATGGAAGCTGCTATAAATATTCAAAAAGAATATACACATGTAAAGTTTCCTGGAATAATCAATGATAGTCTTAGAGTTGCTTTAGGATTAGAGGGAGGTCTTAAACAAAGCTTTGAGCTATCACAGGCAAGAGACAAAGCAAAGTTATCACAAGCGGAGCTTCAGGTCGAATGTGAAAAAGTCAGATCTTTATGCATAAAGATTAATGGTATATCAAGATATATGAGATCATTTTATGAAACAATAGATACATTGCAAAAGCTGTCGGATCTAGCAATTTCTTCTTTAGAACCTGTTGTGGATGCGAAAGGAGAGAATATAGATACTTATACAAAAGAAGAAATTGATAAATTACATATAATGCTCAATTTTGTGAAGCTTACAAGCGACCTTGTAAGAAAAGAAATAATAGATTCTAATGGTGTACTGTCTAAGGATTTTACAAAATATATAAGTGAAGCGAAACAAATTATAGAAAAAAACATTGAGAATAATGAGGGTTATATCAAAACATCAATAAGCAAAGCAGACAGTTCCAGTTTAGGTGTAGATTGTTTTCAAATAACAGAGGAAGCGATAGAGCTGATAGAAAAAGAAGAGTATGACTCAGCCATAAACAAATTGCAAATAGCGGCGGACATGAATTATCCGGAAGCTTTATATAGATTAGGGGTTCGATACGAAAACGGGGAGGGAGTAGAAAGAGATATAGAAAAGGCTTTTGAATTGTATACCAAAGCTGCCGAGGGAGGACATGAAAAAGGACAGTTTAGGTTAGGACTTTGCCATTATTATGGGAAAGTCGCGGATGCGAACAGGTATTCGACACTGAAATGGCTGAAGGCATCAGCAGAACAGGGGTATAGCGATGCTATTGAATTTTTATATAAAAATTTAGACTGTGATGAATACAACGAACAATACTATTCAATAATGGATGGAGTGCCATATATTAAAAAGAAAGAGGATTATTTAACTGTAGAAGTTGTTACTGATCCTAATATCCGGGAGTTGTCTGATAAAGAATGGATAGAAAATGCTGAGGATTATGCTCTGGATGCTGTTTATTATAGAATGGCAAAAGATTGCGCAGAAAGGGTAAATGGTGGATATTCTTTATATTGTATGTGTCGAAACGAAAGTGATAAATATAAAGAAAAATTATTGGCTAAGATACCAAAGAAAGAATTAGAGCTTTGTAAAAGGCTTGAGAAGGCCGGGGTTGATTCAGGGTTGAGGCCTAATGATTTTATTCCCTCAACCATGTGGATATATCAATTTAGTGACTTGAAGAGCAGGCTAGAGTCCAACTATGACAATGATATAAAAAAACTATGTGATTCCCTAAATGGAAGACACATGTCACAGTATATTCCAAATGCTATAAGAAAACGATATAGTTCGATATTTGGAAACGAGGACTATGTAGAGTATTCGATTGTTTTTCATCAGCACAATGATAGCTGTATCTTCATTGATTTTGATTTGATAGAGCCCCCCTCAAATTATGAGGAGATACAAGAGGAAGAAAAAGCGATCCATCAAGACGATATGAAAATATCAACTGAAACAGACAATTATGAAAAAATAGAAAATATGCCTTCAAATAGGTCTTTTGAATCCAGGTTGATAGTTCAATATGATGGAAATGAAGTCAAAGAAGAATCCATAATGGAATCATTTTACGAATATTGGCAAAACGAATTTGAAAGAAATAGAGATGAAATAGGTTCAGTAAATCTCTACTACAATATAAAAAAATCTGTTGTGTATTTTGTTGCCGATGATAATACTGTGGGAGAATTTGATGTCTGATATATAGAATAATGTATGTACTCCTTTCCTGATTATTCAGGTTCAGGTTTTCGTCCGCACCCCCTAAACTCCTCCCACGGAAGAGTAGACTGAATATAAAATTTCTATTTTTGAAAACTAGCTATCTGTTTGATTTTTTTAGAGTATCTCAGAAAACGTGTTATAATATTAGACGCATGATTTGGCTGTCACTAATAATCGCAATTCTGTTTTTGTTCCTTAACAATCAGACATTCGTAAATTATAAAATGCAGGGAATTAAGGAGGCTTTTATGGAATACGAAAACAAAGCATTAAAGGAAGTCGTTGACTTGAAGACTGTTGATAACGATTTTCAAGTAGAGTATGAGGTTCTTTCTCTGGATCCAAGAGTTAATAAGATAAACGCCGAGATTACTGAATTAGATTCTAAGATCCAAGATAATCAGGAAAAATTAAACAAGTTAGATAAAAGTATAGATCGTCTGACCAATCATGCTGATGGAATAGATTATGCCATAGCTGTTACCAGTGGGATTATTACGGGAATAATTGACATCACAATAGTTGGAGAGTGGGATTTTGCTAAGGCTAAGGCTGAAGAGACTAAGAATATAAATAAAAAGGTTGTAGAGTTTGCTAAGAAGCAGCCGAATTACATTCCCTATTGTAATACAACGCTAGAGAACTTAAAAAAGGTTCCTCCAAAAGCACTTAATCCAAGATTGAAGCCGAAAGATCCAGATAGATTGGAAACAGCAATTGAGTTTTTGGAGTATCAGTTTCATTTGCCAGGTGATAATGGGTTTCAGCTTGGAAGTTTTGGTATTGATGGTAATACACATCGACTTGATGATTTTTGCCATCATCCTACGCTAGTTGGATTGGTATGCTGTGTCCTTGTTCAGTTTACCGGAAGCACCAGATACGTTAATAAATTCGGTGAGGATATAAATATTCCGATTACTATTAATGAATATGGCAATTTTGTTGGTAATGGTCCAGTGACCAAGCTTTTTGCTGGAGTTATCAACTGGTTCATTGTATGTGCAAAAACTATCGCTAATCAAAAAGGACATTTAATGAGTGATATTGCAACTCCTGCAGGTGTGCCGGGCAACTTATTGTCGATTATTAATGAGCTTGCTTCGATTCCATGTTTTAGAGATGTGGATTTTTTGACTAAATTGCGTAAGGCATATGTAAAAGGCATTGGCACTAATAAGGGACAAGTGGATTTAGGCGCTTTTAATAAATTATTCGAAGGAGCATCCAGCAAATTTGATGCACGTACAGAAACAGCAATAGCGTATGAATTGAAGCGCCAAGCAATGCCTGTAGTTATAAATGAAGTATTAGTACGCTCAGCGTATTTCATTAGACACTTTGTCATGGAGCTTAATGAAAAAAAAGATGTGGCAAACGTGGAATGGAATAAAGTAATTCCATTTAACAATAGAACTATAGTGAGGATGATGACAATTGCATCTGGCACCTTCACAGCAATTGATTTGGGAGATGCAGCTGTTCATGCTGTAACAAAATCGGTTGATGCATCAACTTTCTTTTCCAATATGTTATTGAGGGTAAATTTTGTTGGAGTAGGTCGTTTTACTATAGCGGTAGCAACTGATGTTGGGATGGGTGTTGCTAGAGAGATTAAACGTAATCAAAGGATGAAGGTATATGAGGAACAATTAGCTCTTACGGATGCAAAAGTATTTTATAAACAGGCTGATACATGGATAGCTGCCGAAAAGGCAGGAGACGCAATCGAGAAAGCGTATGAACAAATAGATAAGGTTTCGGAAGAATTCGCTGAGTCGATGGAAGAAATAGATGAGAACCTGAATAAAATAGGAGAATATGTCCCGGATGTAGAAAAAAAGAATGCTGGATTAATAGATGATGCTAATGACATTTTAGAATGGGAGTGACTGTACTATGGATAATGAGTATGAGGTAGTTGTAGTAGACGAAAAAGAAATACCAGAAATAGTTACGTCTCAGTTTGCACAATTAAATGAACTTGAGGAAAAAGTCAATAACGCTAATAAAAGAGCAGATGACGCGAAAAGATCGGCTAAAAAAGCACATAATAAATCAGCGGGACTATTTAAGAAAAAAGAAGCCATTGAGTCTTTGCAAAAAGCTACATTGGATTTGGCTGAATCTCAGATATCCGCCGCAGAGTCACAAAAAGTATCTTTTGAGTACCAAAAGAAGTTGGGAAAAATTACCCAATATTTGTTTGCTCTTGGCGTCTCCAATATCACTGCGAATAGAACTGTGGTAAGACAACTTGAGCTTAAACTCAAGGGAGCATCAGAAGAAGAATTATCAGAACTGGCTCGTCAAGAACTTTTGAATGTTGTAAAGCAACTTAAGGCCCAAGAAGATATTATGAATAAACAGGCGACTTTATCTTCAAAGGTCAAAGATCATGACGAAAGACTAAAAGAGCAGGAGAAGAAGGGATTTGATCTTGATGACCGTATAGATAGTACGGAACAAATTATTGAAGAGACAGATCGACGGCTTTCAAAACATGAAGAGATTCAGGATCAGCGCCTAAATAAACATGATGATCTTTTGGAAATGCGTGAAAAGAAGGACAAGGAACATGACCGTTTACTTAAAGAAGGAAAAGACAAAGATGCGGAGCATGATAAGAGATTATCTGAGCAGGTAGAGAAAGATAAAGAACATGACAAACTCCTTGAGGAAGGTAAAGAAAAAGATGCAGAGCAGGATCTTAAACTATCCCAACAGGTAGAAAAAGATAAAGAACATGACAGACTTCTTGAAGAAGGTAAAGAAAAGGATGCAGAGCAGGATCTTAAACTATCCCAACAGGTAGAAAAGAATAGAGAGCACGATAGACTGCTTAAGGAAATTACAGAAAAATACACAGTACAAGATCGTAGTCTGAAGGAATTGATTGAAAAGAATACGGCTCAAGACAAGTTAATAACTGATCTTCAGAATAGAATAGAATCGTTAGAAAAAGCTAGTAAAGAAATTCAAAGTAAAGCTTTTAGCCGAACACTGGGGATTATATCTCTTTTAGGTGCTATTGGAGGTATGGTTTTGGGAATTATTCATTTCTTTATGTGATAGGATGATGGATTATGAGTGAAATTGCTATAGTTTCAGAAGGAAAAGAAATAGCGTATGCAAAGACCCTTGCGGATCTGTTCAAATCTTTAGTGGACGATAATTTGGTATTTAGTTCACAGGGCGAAACAGTTAACGTTGAAATGTATTCTACTCAGGTCTTTTTGAAATCAAGCGTCCCCCAAAAGGCTATCAAGGTGGCAATTGGAAGTACAACTATTAAAGTTCCAGAAATGAAAACAATTATCGATGAAGATGGTGTACTACTACAAGTCGGAGATAGGTACGCAAAGTTTTGCGTAGATGAAGCAGTAGTAGATGCTAGATATGATTCATTGTTTAAAAAGTTGTCAGCACTTGAAAAAGAATACTTTGAATTAGAAGCAAACTATGTAAAATTGGTAAAACGCCAAGAATCAAAGTATATTGAGTCTAATAGGTCTTTGTTCAAAAAGAGTAGCAATATTAGGACTATTCAGGCGTATTTGTATTTGGCATACCATTTCTACTTAAATGAACTGAATAATTTGATTGCTTAGTAATTATGTTCTCCGGTTACAGTTATATGACTATAACTGGTGTTTTTATATATAGGCGTGTAGTCAGTGACTACATAGCGACTGCTCACGACAAGAAAAAAGTGGAGTAATGCGCTGAAATACTGAATTTATAGGCTGTCTGAATATTTTCGTGCGACGGAGCCGCCTGTCCGTTGTGGTGAGGGCCACGTGTCCGGACTGACGGAAATCACTTTATTGTAATGATTATGGTTACTGTGCTTCGGCAGGATCCAATCCTTTTCCCAAAAGTGGATTGCAAAAAACAGACTAGGCGTTCGAAACACCGCAAATTCTATCTCTCTAAACACTATGAGAAATTCCTGTAAAACGACAAGATTTGCTCTAGACACAACTTTAGGATTATTCCAGAAGGATCCACAGTTAATAGCTGCCCGTAAGACCCAGCAAGATTCGTAATGATCAAAAAGAAGCTGTCTAAAAAGCCTGAGCGCGGTATGCTGTATAGAAATGCAAATTCCATCCGATGTCATCATGTTCTTCATGAAATCCACATTTTACTCGCAAACAAATTTAGCTGCCGATTCAAATTCGCCTCCGCGGTATACGCCGTGTGATCATTCATTACCCGTTCTTCCGGAAACAAAGCGCCCCGGCTTCAGATTGGAGGCCATCCAGGATATTGTCTAACTCGATCGGCTTGGAGTAGAAATATCCTTGAAAGCTGTGGATACCGAATTTCTTGAGGATATCCCGCATGCCTACGGTCTCGATTCCCTCCACGCAGACGTCGGCACCGAAGGTCCCTGCGGCATCAATGAAGTTATTGACCAACTTCCGCTCCTTATCATCCTCCTCAATCTTCTGAACAAAGCTGCGGTCGACCTTGATCGTATCGAATGGCAGGTTCTTAAGGAGTCCCATCGATGAGTAGCCGGTGCCGAAATCATCCAGCGCCAGCCGGATATCACCCGCATGAAGGACCGACATCACGTTCTTCAGGAGGTCCATATCCAGCAGACGGCATCTCTCGGTCACCTCGAGACACAGCTTTTCCGGTGGATAACCGGTGCCTTTGACGATGTTCCATACCGTGTCGGTAAAATCCTTCTTCTCAAGCTGTACATAGGATAGATTGACATTGATCGTAAAGTCCGGAAGTATTGACTGGATTGTTTTGGCATCCGTAATCGCGGTCCTCAGGATCCATTCCCCCAGCTGCGGGAAGATCGTATTCACCGGGCAGATCGTACGCCTCTACCAGAGACTTTGACCATCGGGAGATATCGTACCTCATGTCACACAGATAGACATAGGTGTCGTCGCCTATGATGGAAAAAGCATCAAACAAGGTGTCCAGCTTTTGCTTCCTGTTCTCCGGGATACTGGCTAATCGGGTCATGTTTCCTCCCTGGCCTGATCTGATCTGGTCTGGTCTGGTCTGGTCTGGTCTGGTCTGGTCTGGAAAATTTTCCCATTTCTGACCTCCTTGTCAATACCTTGTGTAGAAATTCAACTACATATTATCACATAACAGTGGAAAGAGCCCGCCCCGTAATGACACGTTTTCTCGCTATGATGATACTCTCCTCAGTGATGGAACACCACCTGATTCTTTCCGTTATTCTTCGCCTCATAGAGTGTTGCATCCACTCTTGAGCATGCCTGATCCGCAGATTCATCGGGGAGGGTCTTCACCACACC
>JAEEGL016194703.1_pt1 | contig 13910 bp, 10 predicted proteins | sample 9134231 | NCBI WGS metagenome assembly JAEEGL01 (sample SAMN16246548, study PRJNA631951) | gut metagenome | biome: gut microbiome; feature: rumen; material: fiber-attached | host: Bos | place: Iran: Karaj | collected 2018-10
AGCTCGTCGGTAGGCACTTCCTTTTTCTCGCGAGCACGCAACTCGACGATGAAGGGTAGGGTACGATAGTAGTCTGCACCATACTCGGGGTATTTGTCGCTTGTGAGCAACTGATGGTGCAAATCATTCAAACGAATGAGCACATTCTTGCAAATCTGTAGGTGCCCCATCTTTTCGACATGCTCAAGCTTCATCATCTTGACCAGCGACTCATACCAGTCACGTATCTCGGCACGCTTCTCGTCACTAACATCATAGCGTGCAATTACCGTCTTCTCGATGACATCCAAGTCCAATCGGCATGCACGAATAATGTCCTCGACCTGCCATAGGTAGAGGAGGTATTCAGCCATGTTCTCGTGTCGTTTCTGTTGAGCGATAATCATGGGCGGTTATCCAAATTTACTGATGTTGCGCAAGGCTTGCTCATTTACAATCTTGATGCGTCGGCCATCGACGATAATGATCTTCTCCTGCACGAATGACGAAAGCGTGCGAATGGCATTGCTCGTTGTCATATTAGACAAGTTAGCCAAATCCTCACGTGCCATAAAGATGTTGAGGGTCTCGCCGTCTTCTTCGTAGCCATAGTTGTCACGCATCAGCATCAGCGCCTCAGCGAGACGACCGCGGATGTGCTTCTGCGTCAGTGTAACAATCTTGGTATCACTGCCACCTAGATGTCGTGAGAGCTCGTGGATAAAGAACCATGCCAATTGTCGGTTCTGGTCGATAAGCTCCTCAACCAACTTCATAGGGATGGTGCCAAGGGTCGATGGTTCCAGAGCTGCTGCCGTTGAGACATATGCTTCTTTAGCAAAAAAAGAGCGGTAGCCGAAGTATTGAATGGGTCGATAAAGACGCAGTATCTGCTGCCGTCCGCCAATGCCATCCTTGTATAGCTTTACCTTGCCCTTCATAAGGGTCCATAGATATTGTGGCTCGTCTTTCTCGGCATAGATGATCTGATTCTTCTTGAAATTGTGTATCACGAAGTTGTCAGTAATCTGGTGTTTCTCCTCGATGGTGAGAATTGACCAGATCGCCGCCATGTCCTCAGCGATTATTTTCTCAATCGTGCTCTTCTTTAACATCATCAATAGCTACTATAAAATAGGTATGCAAAATTACTACAACTAATTGGATTAACCAAATAAAACACCTATTTTAAATATATTTAGTTAGATGATGCAAAAAAGAGCCGAGACCTTGATGGCCTCGGCTCTTAAATGTGGTTAAGTAGTGATTACTCCTCGTCGAGGAGAATGTTCATCACCTCAATGGCACTCTTCATGACGTTGGTGCCAGGGCCAAAGATAGCAGCTACACCAGCCTTATAAAGGTAGTCATAGTCCTGCACGGGAATCACGCCACCAGCGGTGACAATGATATCCTCACGACCAAGCTTCTTGAGCTCCTCGATGACAGCGGGAATCAAGGTCTTGTGACCAGCGGCCAGCGAGGACACGCCAAGCACGTTCACGTCGTTCTCGACAGCTTCGCGAGCGCTCTCCTCAGGAGTCTGGAACAGCGGGCCCATATCGACATCAAAGCCACAGTCGGCATAACCGGTAGCGACCACCTTGGCGCCACGGTCATGACCATCCTGACCCATCTTAGCGATCATGATGCGGGGTTGACGACCATTCTTGGCGGCGAACTTCGCTGTGAGTTCACGGGCCTTCTCCAGGTCGGGATCTGATTTGGTTTCTGCTGAATACACGCCTGAAATGGTTTTAACAACTGCTTTGTAACGACCCACGATTTTCTCGCAGGCATCTGAAATCTCACCCAGCGAAGCGCGATCCTTGGCTGCCTCAACGGCCAGTGCCAACAGGTTGCCCTCGCCAGTCTCCACACAGTGGGTGATGGCATCGAGGTCGGCCTTGACCTTTGCCTCGTCGCGGTTGGCGCGCAGACGCTCCAGACCCTCAACCTGCTCCTTGCGAACCTCGGTGTTGTCGATTTCGAGGATATCGATAGGATCTTCCTTCTCAAGGGCATATTTGTTGATGCCGACGATGGTCTGACGACCACTATCGATGCGAGCCTGTGTGCGTGCAGCTGCCTCCTCGATGCGCATCTTGGGTACGCCGGTCTCGATGGCCTTGGCCATACCGCCCAGCTTCTCAATCTCCTCGATGTGAGCCCATGCCTTCTGAACAAGCTCGTCGGTCAACTTCTCCACATAGTAACTTCCAGCCCAAGGATCGATAGCCTTGGTGATGTAGGTCTCCTGTTGGATATAAATCTGCGTGTTACGGGCAATACGTGCCGAGAAGTCGGTGGGCAGAGCAATAGCCTCGTCAAGGGCGTTGGTGTGCAGCGACTGAGTGTGACCCTGTGCAGCAGCCATTGCCTCGATGCAGGTACGGCCCACGTTGTTGAACGGGTCTTGTGCGGTCAGCGACCAACCAGAGGTCTGGCAGTGCGTACGCAACGACATCGACTTGGGATTCTTTGAGCCGAAGCTCTTGACGATTCTCGCCCATAACAAACGGCCAGCGCGCATCTTGGCAATCTCGGTGAAGAAGTTCATCGAAATACCCCAGAAGAACGACAAACGGGGAGCGAAAGCGTCCACATCCAGTCCAGCATTGACACCTGTACGGATATAGTCCATACCATCGGCGAGCGTGTAAGCCAACTCAATGTCGGCTGTTGCACCAGCCTCCTGCATATGATAGCCCGAGATCGAGATTGAGTTGAACTTGGGCATATTCTGCGAGGTGTACTCAAAGATGCTAGCAATAATCTGCATTGAGAACTTGGGAGGATAGATATAGGTGTTGCGCACCATGAACTCCTTGAGGATGTCGTTCTGGATGGTACCAGCCATCTCCTCAAGCTTGGCGCCCTGCTCAAGACCGGACACGATGTAGAACGCCATAATGGGCAGCACAGCGCCGTTCATGGTCATCGACACCGACATCTTGTTCAGAGGAATGCCGTCGAACAGCACCTTCATGTCTTCGACCGAACAGATTGATACACCAGCTTTACCCACGTCACCAACCACGCGCTGATTGTCGGCGTTATAGCCACGGTGAGTAGGCAGGTCAAATGCAACAGACAGACCCTTCTGGCCCGATGCCAGGTTGCGACGATAGAAAGCGTTACTCTCGGCAGCTGTCGAGAAACCAGCATACTGACGGACGGTCCACGGGCGGAACGGGTACATCAGGCTGTAAGGGCCACCCAGGAAGGGGGGAATACCAGCCACATAGTCCAGATGCTCAAGACCCTCAAGGTCTTCCTTCGTATAAACAGGCTTGATGTCGAGCAACTCGGCATTCTTCCAAGGCTCGCCCATCACCAGAGGCTTATGCTCAACATTGAAAGCCTCATTTGCGATATCTATGTTCTTAAAATTTGGTCTCATTGTTCAGCTCCTCCTTATTTTAACAGTTTAGCGTTAAAGGCCTTCAAAGTGCCCAGTACATTAGTGCGGACATTGATGAAGTTGGTGATGCCCAGTGCCTTGAATTCGTCAGTCTCAGGACCGGCGAGCACAAGCTCGGCGCGGCCATTCAGTAGCTTCACTGCCTCGGGGATGAGAGCAGCGTACTCGTCGTCGCTCGAGCAGAGCACAACCACATCGGCCTTCTGCTCCATGGCGGCATTGATACCTTCCTCGACACTCTGGAAGCCATTGTTGTCAATCAACTTGTAACCAGCACAAGCAAAGAAGTTGTCGCTGAACTGTGCACGTGCCAGACGCATGGCCAGATTGCCAATAGTGAGCATGAACACGACGGGCGTGTTGGCGGCATGCTCAGTGGCGAGGCGAATCTCCTCGAACTGGCTTGCCAGACGCTTCATGTTCAAGCTGACCTCACCCTCCTCGTGATGACATCCGCAAGCGCACTTGTGAGCAGCCTCGCAAGCATCAGCCTTGTCGGCGGCAAGTTCGGTGAAGTTGGGGAACTGGTTGGTACCCAACAGTTGCTCTTTGCGCTTGGCGACCTTGTCAAAGCGTGCGTTGGCGCTGGCGTTGACGGCATTGATGATGTTGCAGTTGTCAAGCTCGGCCTTAAAGCCACCCTTGTCCTCAACGTCGAGGAAGAGTTTCCAGGCCTCCTGTGCGAGCGATGCGGTGAGCATCTCCACATAGTAGGAACCGCCTGCGGGGTCGGTGACCTTGTCAAGGTGGCTCTCTTCTTGCAGCATAATCTGCTGGTTGCGGGCGATGCGCTCGCTGAAGTCGTCGCTGGGCTTGTAGCAAGCGTCAAACGGGGTGACGACTATCGAGTCTACACCAGCTAGAGCAGCACTCATAGCCTCGGTCTGAGTACGAAGCAAGTTGACATAGCTGTCATACACAGTGTGGTTGAACAACGTAGTCTCGGCATTAACCACCATCTTGCATGCACAGTCACACTCAGGCTTGTATTGCTTGACAATCTGAGCCCACAACTGGCGGCCAGCGCGGAACTTGGCAATCTCAATGAAGTAGATGGTCGAGATGCCCATGTTGAACTTGATGCGGCAAGCGACCTCCTGGGCGGTGAAACCAGCCTCGGTCATCATTGCCATCCACTCGTTACCCCATGCCAAAGCATAGCCTAGCTCCTGATAGATATAGGCACCTGCATTGTTCAAGATGATTGAATCAACACTGAGCACGCGCAGTCCCTTGACAGGCGCTGCGGCCTTGAGCAACTCGCTTGCCATGGCTACGATATCGCCGGGGAATGCAGTGCCGTGTTTGAAGTTGCGCTTGAACGGGTTGAATGTCACCGAACCACGGAAGGTTTCTTCGGCACCAGCAGCCTTAACCAGTGCAACCAGCTTCTGAGTAAGAGCCAAAGCGCACTTTGGGCAGTTCATCAAGTTGATCTCCACCTTGTTCAAGTCAATGCCTTTCAGCAATACTTCAAGGTCGGTGTCAGCGTTTGCCTTCAGTCCGAGTGCTGTCACACCCTTGCCTAAGATCTCCTGAGCCTTGGCATTGGCCTCAGCAGCATCCTCGATGTTGATGTTCTGGCGCACTGCCCAACTGTTGTTGGTGCGTGTGCCGCGCACAAATGGATACTCACCAGGCAGCGACTCGGTTGCCTTCAGGTCTTTAATGTCAACGCCGCGATACAGGGGTTGAACACTAAACCCTTCGTTTGTCCGCCATACCATTTTCTTGTCAAAGTCGGCCCCTTTGAGGTCCACTTCGGCCTTCGCGCGCCACTCCTCGGGAGTCACGGGCGGAAACATGTCGAACAGTCTTTTTCTGTTTTCAGCCATAATCGATTTTAAAGAATTATATAGTAACTTTTCATACTTCCTTTCTTTGTCCCGGCCTGTTTGGAAAGTCATCAGGTCGGTTTATCCTGCAAAATTACAACAAACAATTGGAATGGACATTTCTTAGTGGCTAAAAAATGCGTGAGCATTGTTTTTTTTAACCATTTTAACCCTTGAAAAGAGTCGAAGCCATTTAAATGTGTAATAATCCTTAAATAATTTGTGGGGTTGCAGAATTTTATGTAATTTCGTTGCGCTTAATCAGAAGCGTCCGTTTACGGCGAAATATTAGAAACATAAACCCTATACAATGAAAAAAAATCTTTTGTTGGGCGATGAGGCTCTGGCGCTGGGTGCTTTGCATGCTGGCTTGTCGGGTGTATATGCCTATCCCGGAACCCCTTCGACCGAAATCACTGAGTTTATCCAAATGAATGCGCTGGCTCGCGAACGCGGCGTGCACAGTGACTGGAGTGCCAACGAGAAGACCGCCATGGAGGCAGCCCTGGGCGCCTCTTACAGCGGCAAGCGTGCGTTGGTGTGTATGAAACATGTAGGTATGAATGTGTGTGCCGACGCATTTGTCAACTCGGCCATGACGGGTGCCAATGGTGGTCTCGTGGTGACCGCATGCGATGACCCGTCGATGCACTCGTCGCAAAACGAACAAGACTCACGCTTCTATGCCGAGTTCGCCATGATGCCTTGTTTCGAGCCCGCCTCGCAACAAGAGACCTACACCATGATTCAGGCTGCTTATGATTTCAGCGAGAAGCACCGCATTCCGGTACTGATGCGTCTGACCACCCGCATGGCTCACAGCCGTGCCGTCGTCGAGGTGGGTGAGGCGCGCGAGCAGAACGAGATCCACTTCCCCGAGAATCCTCGTCAGTGGGTGCTTCTGCCGGCCAATGCCCGCGTACGCAATGAACAACTCATCAAGGATTATGCCACCTTTGAGCAGGAGGCCGAGACGATGGGCTTCAACCAGTATGTCGACGGCAAGGACCACTCGGTAGGCATCATCGCTTGTGGTATCGCTTATAACTACCTGATGGAGCAGTATCCCGAGGGATGCCCATTCCCGGTGCTGAAGATTCAGCAATACCCTCTTCCCACTTCGATGATCCAGCGCATGGCACGCGAGTGCGAGCGCATCATTGTCATGGAAGAAGGCCAACCGCTGGTCGAGAAGCGTTTGGTGGGCCTGTTGCCCACACCTGTTAAGGTCAGTGGCCGTCTTGATGGCACACTGCCACGCACCGGCGAGCTCACTCCCGACTGTGTGCGTGCCGCAATGGGGCTGCCCGAGCTGCCTGTCAAGGCTGCTTCACAGGTCACCGTACCACGTCCACCGGCATTGTGCCAGGGCTGCGGACACCGCGACTTCTATACAGCTTTAAATAATGTTATTCACACCTATCCCACGGCTCGCGTGTTTAGCGACATCGGTTGCTACACCCTGGGTTGGCTAGCTCCGTTCCACGCCTTCCACACTTGTGTCGAGATGGGTTCTTCGTTCACTATGGCACTGGGTGCCGCCATTTCAGGTGTGCATCCCTCGGTGGCCGTGATTGGCGACTCGACCTTCACCCACAGTGGCATGACAGGTCTGCTCGACGCCGTGAATGCCAAGGCTCAAGTAACCTTGTGCATCAGTGACAACCTTACCACCGGTATGACTGGCGGTCAGGACAGTGCTGGTACTGGTCGTCTGGAGAGCATCTGCAAGGGTATCGGTGTTGAGCCCGAACATGTTCGCGTGATTGTGCCACTACCTAAGAACTATGAGGAAATGGAGCGCGTCATCCGCGAGGAAATTGAGTATAAGGGTGTGTCGGTGATTATCGCACGTCGCGAGTGTATCCAGACGCTTAAGCGCCACGCCGCCGCTGCAGCCAAGAAAGGAGTTTAGTAGTAATTGAAGTCAAGAAGATTAACAGACACTGATCATGAAACAAGATATTATTCTGTGCGGTGTGGGTGGACAAGGCATCCTCTCCATCGCCACCATCATCGGTTGGGCCGCTCTGGATCAGAACCTGCAACTGAAGCAGGCCGAGGTTCACGGCATGAGCCAGCGCGGCGGTGACGTGCAGTCAAACCTTCGCGTGAGCGACACCACCATCAACAGTGATTTGATCCCCAAAGGTGCTTGCGACCTGATTATTTCGCTCGAACCCATGGAGGCCTTGCGCTATGTACCATATCTGGCACCCAATGGCTGGATTATCACTAATACCCAACCCTTTGTAAATATCCCCAACTATCCCGAGATGGATGCTGTGAACGCCGATTTGGACCGCGTGGGCAATGTCATCCGCCTAGATGTGGATGCACTGGCCAAGGAGGTAAACTCTCCTCGTAGCGCCAACATGGTGTTGCTCGGTGCAGCTGCTGCGGTACTGCAGATGCTTACTCCCGAGTTGCTCGAGGACGGTATCAGTCACGTATTTGCCCGTAAGGGTCAAGCAATTGTTGATACCAACATTGCTGCGTTCCGTGCCGGTCTTGCTGCTGCACGCAAGTAGGATAAGAATTTTAAGGGGGTCTATGACCTTCAAGTTGTCAAGACCCCCATTCTCTACCATCAACCCTCAAGACTAATAAAACCAAACAATAACCGAAAAACATGAATTTACCTGTAAACCAAGACGTCTTAGACGGCATCTTGCGTGAGATGGATATTGCTGATGTCTCTCGCACGACCATCCGTCAGGGTGTCGCCGTTGCCGGTGCCCTCGAGAAGGCATCGGGCGAGAAGTTTATACACCTGGAGATTGGTGTTCCAGGCCTGGATCCCTGCAAGATTGGTATCGAGGCCCAGAAGTCCGCTCTCGACCGCGGTGTTGCATCAATCTATCCCGCTATCGGTGGCATACCCGAGCTCAAGCAGAACGCTTCACGATTTATCAAGGCCTACATTAACCAGGATGTCCCCGCCGAGTGCATTGTGCCTACAGTAGGTTCGATGCAGGGCTGCAATACACTTATCCTTGAGTGCTCTCAGATGCAGCCTGGCAAGAATACGATTCTCTATATCAATCCTGGCTTTGCACCTCACATGTTGCAAGCCAAGATTGCTGGTGCTGGCATCGAAGCATTCGATATCTACAACTTCCGCGAGGAGAAACTGCGCGAGAAGCTCGAGAGCTATATGAGCAAGGGCAACATCGCCGCTCTCGTCTACAGCAATCCCAATAATCCTGCATGGATTTGCCTGACCGACAACGAGTTGCAGATTATTGGAGAATTAGCGACAAAGTATGATGTTGTTGTTCTCGAAGACATGGCCTATATGTGCATGGACTTCCGCAGCGACAAGTCGCACCCCTACGAGGCTCCGTTCCAACCCACCGTATCACGCTATACCGACAACTACATCATGATGATGTCGGGTTCTAAAATCTTCAGCTATGCTGGCGAACGCATTGCCATTGTGGCATTCTCGCCCAAGCTGTATCATCGTGACTACCCGCACCTGCGTGAGTTGTATGGTCTAGGTCGCATGGGTGACAACTTTGTGCTGACCTATCTGTATGCTGCCTCGTCAGGTACATCGCACTCGGCACAGTGCGCCCTTGCTGCCATGCTGGGTGCCGCGGCCGACGGATACGACTTTGTGCACGACCTGCATGAGTATGAGAAGCGTGCCCATCAGTCCAAGGAGATTTTCCTGCGTCACGGCTTCAACATTGTCTATGACAAGGACAATGACCAGGTCGTAGGCGACGGCTTCTTCTACACTGTGGGCTACAAGGGCATGGACTGCCAGCGACTGCTCACCCTATTGCTGCGTTGCGGCATTGCTGCCATCACGCTCAACACCACGGGCAGCGACCAGCCTGGTGCACGCATCAGTGTATCGGCCCTGCGCACACCCGAGTTGATGCAACAGCTCGATGAGCGTCTCGCCATCTTTGAGCAGATAGCAAAATAGTTAAATGTCAATGCTCCCCGGTGCCGGGGATCTCAAACTACTAAAACTGACACTGATATGAATTACATGACCGCCGATGAGGCGATGCAACTGGTGAAGTCGGGCGACTCGATCTACATCCAGGGTAGCACGTCCATTCCTTTGGTGCTCGAGGAGGCTCTGGCACGCCGCGGAAACGAACTGAAAGGCGTGACCATCTACTCGGCATTCAATGTGGGTAGGGGAGAGGCTCCCTTCTGCAAACCTGAGTACAAGGATGCATTCTGGACCAACAGTCTTTTTCTCTGCGCCGACCAGCGTAAATGGGTGGCTCAGGGCTATGGCACGATGACGCCGGCCTTCTTGGGTGAGATTCCATTCCTGTTCCGCAGCCGCCAACTGCCATTGGACATTGCTTTTATCAACTGCTCGCCACCCGACGAGAACGGCTACTGCAGCTACGGCATGAGTGCCGACTTGGCTGTGTCGGCCGTTGAGTCGAGCAAGATCATCATTGCCGAGATTAATAAGAGCATGCCTTACTTGTGTGGTGGCGCGCTCATCCATGAGTCACAAATCACTGCTGCCGTCGAGTGTGATGACCCACCATTGGCACTTGAGTTTGGGCCTCCAACGCCCATCGAGGCCGCTATCGGTGCTCACATCGCTGCTGAGATACCCGACGGCGCCACTCTGCAGATTGGTGTAGGTGGTATCCCCAATGCCGTACTCAATGGCATCAAGAATCACCAGCATCTGGGGCTGCACACCGAGGCGATGACCGATGGTGTGGTGCGGCTAATTGAAGAGGGCGTAATTGACAACTCGCAGAAGAAGATAAAACCAGGTGTAAGCGTGGCATCGCTGGCACTGGGTAGCCAGCACATGTATGACTTCCTACATTATAATAAAGGTGTAGAGTTCTACGATGTGGCATGGACCAATGACCCACAGATCATTCGCCAGAACCCCAAGGTGATCGCCATCAATAGTGCTATCGAGGTCGATATCACTGGCCAGGTATGCGCCGACAGTATCGGCACATCTATCTTTTCGAGCGTAGGCGGCCAGCACGACTTCATGTATGGTGGCGCACTGAGCGAGGGTGGCAAGACCTTCATCGCTCTGCCGTCACGCACAGGCAAGGGCAAGGCAAAGATTGTTCCAACCTTGACTCCAGGTGCTGGTGTGGTGACTACGCGTTTCCAAACGCAGTATGTCGTCACCGAGCATGGCATCGTTTACCTGCGCAACAAGAGCCTGGCTGAGCGCGCCAAGGCGATGATTACGATTGCTCATCCCGATGACCGCGAGGCTCTGGAGCGTGCCGCTTGCGAACGCTTTGGCTACAGCTTCCTGCGCCTGAAGTAAAGTGATTTATTTTCAAACCACTCCCAGCAAATCTCACATTTGCTGGGAGTGGTTGTATATCTGGAGAGTGAGATACCTTATTCAAACCGCATGGTGGCGGTGGGGCGGATGGTGCTGATGATGTAGCTGGGGCCCAGTAGGGTGAGATAGGACACGATAATGATGCCCACATTGAGTAGCAACCAGGCAGTAGGGGAGAGGTCGATGGGTACGAATGGCATATAGTAGGCACTGGGATCGAGTTTGACAATGTGGAACCACTTTTGCAGCAGAGCCAATCCCAAGCCGATGAAGTTGCCCCAAAGCAAAGCCTTGAGAATGAGTTTGCCCGTGAGGAAGATAAAAATGTTGCGTATGCCGCCATTGCTGGCACCCAGTGCTTTGAGCATGCCAATCATGCGAATGCGCTCCAACACTATCATCAACATGGCTGCAATCAGGGTGAAGCCTGAAACAATCGCCATGAGCACAAGAATGATAACCACATTCATGTCGAGCATCTGTAGCCAGGCGAAGAACGAGATGTTATTCTGCCGCGTGTTGGTCACAGCATGAAGCGTGTTGTTGTTGGTCTGGAGGGTGTGGCTAGCGAGGAGGGAATAAAGCTTGTAAGCATCATCCTTGACATGACTCACGTCCTTGAGGTTCACACCCACATAATGTCCCACATCGGCCGTCCAGTCGTTAATGCCTTGTATCTGGCGGATGTTGCCCACGATGATGGCCTTGTCAAAGTTGTCAAAGTCGGTATTGACAATGCCCACAATGTGTGCGTTGCGCACTTTCACCTTTTGCTGTATAAAATAGGTGTAAACATGGTCGCCGCACTTGAGCCTAAGCTTGTCGGCAAGCGACCGTGAGATAACCACCTCATTCACATCTGCAGTGTCAGCAATGTGAGGCACACGCCCCTCTACAAGGTTGTCCTGCAGGTAGTGCCAGTCGTAGCCGTCGTCCACACCACGATAGACGATGCCCTCAAAGTCGGTATCGGTCTTGAGGATGGCAGGCTGGTCAGCAATCAGACACATACTTGAAACCAAGGACTTGAATTCTTCATCGCCCATGATGGTCTGGTAGACAGGCTGGGCATTAATGGTTGCGTAGTTGTCATCCAAGCCTATAGCGGCATTGGACACCTTGAGGTGAGCGTCGAGTTGGTAGACCTTGGTTGAGATTTCTTTTTTGAATCCGAGCACGATGGCCACCGAAAGTATCATCACGACGATGGCAAGGACTATGCCTGCCAGCGCTACATTGAGGCTAGGGGTGGCCTGCTTGACATCCTTGCCAAGCCGCAATCGCTGCGCTATAAAGAACGGATAGTTCATAAACAGTGGCAAAATTACAAAATTTGCGCTAGTCGTGAGCAAATATAAAATAAAAAAAGCATGTTTTTTACTTGAATTGTAGAGGCACAACCAAATTTATTAAAAAAATGCCAAAAACGCCAGCAATCTCACGAGAATTAAAAAGAAAATAGTAATTTTGCACGCTCAAATGGATATTTTAAGGAATATATTGCTCGTAATTGTCTCACCACGTGTGGGATGGGAGGAGATCAATGTTGGTGGCATTGCCACTAACCGCATTCTGCGTGTGGCATTCTTCCCGTTGCTTGCAGTTCTTGCCGTGACAGCGTTTGTTCCGATGGTGTATGACAAGACCATCACTTTGTCGATGTCGCTGATGATGGCAATCATCCAGTTCTCGAGCTACTTTTTCAGCTATCACATTGTGTGCTATTTGCTGGGTGGTTTTTATCCCGAGTTAGTGAAAACCAAGGGTGCTACAGCAAGACTTCATGATCTAGTGCTTTACAGCTTGATTTACTTGGTGTTACTGGAAATAATCCACAATGTTTTACCCATCGACTTCACACCGATATTTTTCTTGATGACCTACCTCGTGTGGATTATTAACCGTGGTGCACATTATATGGGCCTCGAGAAGACCCGGGAAATCTGGTTCATCGTTGTTTCATCGGCCATGATCCTGCTGACGCCCGTAGTTATTACAAAATTACTTAGTATGCTGATTATCAAATAATTAAATCTATTTACTATGGCACAAAACAACATCAATATTAAGAACCGCAAGGCGACATTTGACTACGAAATTCTTGAGACATTCACGGCTGGTATCGTGCTGACTGGTACCGAGATCAAGTCGCTTCGCCAGGGTAAGGCGGGTTTGACCGATACCTATTGCATGGTCGAGAACCATGAATTATGGGTCAAGAACATGTACATAGCTGAGTATTCCTATGGTTCATACAACAATCACACCACGCACCGCGACCGCAAGTTGCTGGTCACTCGCAAGGAATTGAATCGTATTGCCAAACAGGCCGAGCAACCAGGTTATTCGGTGGTGCCATTGCGCATTTTCATCAACGAGCGTGGTTTGGCCAAGATGGTGATTGCCGTTGCTCGAGGCAAGAAACTTTACGATAAGCGTCAAAGCATCAAAGAACGTGAAGACAAGCGCAACCTGGACCGCATTATGAAGCGTTAAACACCGCTTTCTTGCCATCCATTCAAGTTCCCCTTAAATTTTCGATTCTCGCGAGGTTGAGCAATAAATCTTCGAAAGTTGCCACTTTTGAATCATAATTGATATTATGTTAAATAAAAGCGCGGACGTTTTCATGAAATAGTCGAAAATCCTCCCCTATAGTTGTGAGAATGATGAGAATTATGTACTTTTGCCGTGATAAAACATTGTAGCACTATGAACAAGTACTTTTCATTCTTAGCAATGACACTGATTGTATTTGGTGCCGTTGCTCAACAAAACATTAAATTGTCGAGTGACAAGTCCGGCTTTGTACGCATTTCTGATGTTGTTCCCGATGTGATTTTGGAGATCCGTTACTTTGGCACCTATAATTTTGTGGGCACTCGTGTCGATGGCTATGAGGCTCCTACTGCCTGGCTTACTCGTCAAGCTGCTGACAGCCTGAAAGCCGTCAGCGATGATGTGAAGGCTTTAGGCTATCGCTTGAAGATTTATGACGCATATCGTCCGCAGTGCGCCGTGGACCATTTTGTTCGTTGGGCTGCCGATTTTGCTGATACAACGATGAAGGCTTACTTCTATCCACGCTTGACCAAGGATGTGCTCTTTCCTCAAGGCTATATTGCTGAACACTCGGGCCACACACGCGGATCAACGGTCGACCTCACCCTGTTTGACATGACCACTGAGAAAGAGGTTGACATGGGTGGGACCTTTGACTTCTTCGGCATCGAGTCCCATCCTTCCTATGTGGACGGACTCACGGCCCGCCAGTACTTGAACCGCATGCTGTTGCGCGATGCTATGCTACGTCACGGCTTCGAGCCTATTCCCGAAGAGTGGTGGCACTTCCGCCTCAGCA
>JAEEGL012399835.1_pt1 | contig 13909 bp, 11 predicted proteins | sample 9134231 | NCBI WGS metagenome assembly JAEEGL01 (sample SAMN16246548, study PRJNA631951) | gut metagenome | biome: gut microbiome; feature: rumen; material: fiber-attached | host: Bos | place: Iran: Karaj | collected 2018-10
CAAGCCTACATTAATTATGGAAAAATGGAGAAAAGTAAAGCCAATGGAGATTTATTCCAAAAGGATTTAAAAGATATGGTTAATGGGTTACAAACAAATATACCTGATGTTGGCATTTATATTTGGGACTATAAAGCGGATTCATCAACAAAGAATACGCAGCACACAATTATTTCAAGTGATTTCCTCGTTAAGTTAGAAGAAGAGAAAAGCATTGCGGATTGGTTAATTGATGCCGTTAATGGAGATGTAAAAACATATGGTCTTCACTTATTAGATAAGTAGGAGGATCAAATGATGGAAGAAGAAAAAGTAATTAAGAAAAAAAGCAAAAAGAGATGGATTATTCCTCTTTCTATCGTTGGTGGTTTGGTTTTAACGTTTGGATTATTATTCCTCATTTCAACTTTTAACACTCAAATGATAGTTGGATTGATACAAAAAGCAACATATGGCAATAATCCGATAAATAGTTATAGTCCTTTTTATGAACCACATAATGGCCTAAAGGATAACGGACAATACATAATCAGCGAGATAAAGTATGATGAGGAATACCCAAATAGTTTTCTAGATATCACCTATTCTAATGAAAATATAAATGAAGAGCGTCCTACATTATTTTATTTCCATGGTGGCGGATTTTTTGCGGGCAGTAAAAATATGGCAGATCCTATGGCTGCAAGTGACGCAACTGCTCTAATTGATGATATATGCGTGCAAGGGTTTAATATTGTTAATGTGGATTATGCTCTTGTTCCTGATTATCACTTTCCAGTTCCTGTTATTCAAGCTAATAGGGCGATTGAATTTATCCATGATCATAAAGATGAATACCATTTAAACATGGATAAGATCATCATTATGGGTCAATCAGCTGGCGCAATTATAACTAGTCAATTAGGAAGCGTTGTTTCCAATCCTGAATATGCAGAATTATTAGGAATTACTCCTAGTATCGATTCTTCCAAAATAAAAGCGTTGGTAATCGATGATGCGCCTTTAGATTACAAATCATTTAGTTTAGCAACAAAATATTTAATTGGTAATTACGTCAAAGGATCCATATATTTAAACGACAGCGAAATTAGCAAATATAACAATATATTGCATATCGACAGCAATTATCCTTTTTCCATAGAACTAGCTGGTGAATATCGCTATGATATGCTTGAGTTAGCCAAAGCGTTGGATGACAAAAATGTTGATCATTTAATCATTGATCCCTACGCTGAAACAAAAGAAAAGCAACCCCATTGTTTTATTTCGCTGGAAAGAAATGATGAAACCGCTAAAAAAGCATTTGATGAGATGATACTGATCTTAAAGCAAAAATGCATTGATTAAATCATTACATAATTAATCTTGGACATTCATTTATTCTAGTGTTTTATGAAATAGGGTGTTTCACTGTATTTTTTAGTGATTTCTATAAGCTTAGAAACAGAGGATCGATGCAATAGTGTCAGTCCTTTTTCTTATTTCAACATTTTTTCCTTTTTGTGTTGTTCATAGCATCGGCTCTAATTGATAAATTATTTGTGTCAGCTCAAGGAGGAAAAAGAAATGAATACTGATAAAACATATGCAGAAAAAGTGGCAGCGGAATATGCTCCAAAAGAAACCAGCAAAGTTGTAGCTCTCAAGAAATTAGATAAAAAAGCCAAAATGGGCGCCAATATCTTTGGCTACACATTTGGGATTATCATGACTTTATTATTTGGCGTGGGAATGTGCTTCTCTTTAAAGGTCATCGGTAGTGGTGAATTATGGCAAGATATCTTAGGATATGTCACCGGGGTTATTGGAATTATCGGTGTATCAATTAACTATTTCATCTATAAGAAAATTCTTGCTAAAGGCAAACAAAAATATGGTAATGATATTATTGCTTTAGCAAATGAAATTGTAGAAGCGTAAAATAATAGTGATGAATAAAAACGAATCCAAATATTTCAATACCGCTTTATTAATGGACGAAGCCCTTCTTCAACTTTTAGAGAAGAAGGATTTTGCCTTTATATCGGTTAAAGAAATATGCCAAAAAGCGGGTGTTAATCGATCAACGTTTTATCTTCATTATGAAACCACCAATGACTTATTAGAAGAAACAATTTAACGTTTAAACGAAAAGTTTGTTTCCTCTTTTCCAAAGGACTTAATTCATACTTTCAAAGGAAAAATATTGACTTCCAAAGAATTTCTAACTCCATATCTTAACTTTGTTAAGGAAAACAAAAGAGCGTATAAATTAATTCATCAAAAACCAGAACTTTTTTCTGCTGATAAAGCTTTCAGAAAAATGTATAAAGATATATTTGATCCAGCATTAGATTCTTTTCATGTCGATGAAAAAGAGAAGAAATATGTCTTTGAATTTTACACGAAAGGAACATTGGCAATTATCCAAAAATGGGTCGAAGAAGACTGCAAAGACGATATTGATTTTGTTGTTAGTTTAATCGCTAAACACACATTCGCAAATGAAAAAGATCATTAATAGAATTAAAGATTTTTACAATAGAGGTAATATAGCGTTTTATATATCGCTGCTTGGGCCTTTTATTATGGGTTCAATCCACCTTGCTTTTGTCATCATCAAGTTTGATTGGATTTTGGTTAATTACTGTATCTTTTCCTATCTCCTGTTTCTGTTTAAAGTGTGGCAGTGGGCAATAGAAAAATATCACATAAAACCAAGTCATTATCTTGCTGGAGCGATTTCAATGGTTATCGTTCTTGCTCCGATGATGGCGGCCTTTGTTTTGACAATTCTATATAAGGACTCTCCTCATTATTTTATTGATTGGTTTATTTACGCTTATGCTTTATATGGCACACTTAAAATGGTTTTTGCCATTAAGAGCTTAGTGAAGAAAGATAAAACAGACAGGCAATATGTCTTGTCATTTCTTGGTTTACTTGGAGCACTCTACACAATACAAATGATGGAATTCAGTCTAATCAAAACCTTCTCCGAAAGTGGAAAAGATGGCTCTATGTATTTAATGCAGCTATTTACCCAAGGTGCTATTTTCTTGTTTTCCATTTTTGTTATTGGATTATTTATTTATAAAGCAATTACTTTAAGAAAAAGTAAAAATTAAGATGGTGTAGCGTGACTTACTGAACCCCTCTTGTTGGACCAAGGAGTAGGAGTGTTTGCTTCATTGTACTTCTATTTTGTGGACAACTGAATTTTTATATGTTATCGTTTTAGTATGATAAAACACTCAATTAGATATTTTAACAATAAGCCTGTTCGCGCAATTTGGGACAATGAAAACTCTTTGTGGTGGTATTCTGCGGTGGATTTTATTTCTCTTTTGGTAAACCCTAATTCACCAAGAAGATATTGGAACAACGTTAAGGTGAGAAACCCGGAGTTGTCTCCGTTTTGTGGACAACTGAAATTATATGCTCAAGATGGTAAAAAATATCTTTCTGATGTAATTTCTGAAGAAGGTGTTAGGCTACTTGTTACCATTATTCCTTCTAAATACAAAAAAGCAATTCTAGATTGGATAAAAGGTTTGCTGGATCCAATCGATGAGCAAAGTAAGAAAAAGGCATATGACTTTTATAAGGCAGAATTAATTGAAGATGATGAGATTGGTAAGACGATTGCTCTTCAAAAGATTCACGCTTATTTATTTGAAGGATTATATCCATTTGCGGGCAAAATAAGAACAAGAACCATTTCAAAAGGTGGATTTACTTTTGCCAATGGTGATTTCTTGCCTCAAGTGTTAAGAGATATTGATAAGATGCCTGATCGCACTATTTCTGAAATAGTGGATAAGTATATTGAGATGAACATTGCTCACCCATTCATGGAAGGCAATGGAAGGTCAACTAGAATTTGGTTAGATTTATTACTCATCAACAGGCTTTCAAAATGCGTTGACTGGTCAAGGATTGATAAAGTGGATTACATGAATGCTATGAAGGCAAGTCCATACGATCCAAAACCAATCCATAGATTGCTTGGTGAGGCTTTAACTGATAACATAAATGATAGAGAGTTATTCCTAAAAGCAATCGATTACTCATATTATTATGAGGAGGAAGAGTGACATGGAAAAAAAGATGAATCCGATTTATCCAAATTCACAGTTCAAGACTTTTTGCTATATCAAAAGCGTAATCACTAGACCAAATATTATTGCAGGTGATTATTCCTATTATGATGATATGGATGAAGGACCTGAATCGTTTGAAAACCACGTCACTCATCATTATGACTTCATGGGTGACAAACTGATTATTGGAAAGTTTGTTGCGATTGCAAGAGGTGTGGAATTTGTCATGAACGGTGCTAATCACATGTTAGATTGCCTAACCACCTATCCTTTTGAAATCATTGATGAATTTAAAGGTTTATCTAGACCGTTTGCTGCTCGAGGTAATCGTGGAGATACCGTTGTTGGTAATGATGTCTGGATTGGACAAAACGCGACAATATTACCGGGAGTCCATATAGGTGATGGAGCTGTTATCGGCGCAAATGCTGTGGTAGCGAAAGACGTTCCTCCCTATGCGGTTGTCGTTGGTAATCCTGCTGAGATTAAGAAATATCGTTTTGATGAAGAAACTATTGATCTTCTTTTAAAACTGAAGTGGTGGGACAAAGATATCGAAGAAATCAAAAAACTAATCCCATTACTTACTGGTGATTTAGAACAAGGTAAGAAAGAACTAAAAGCATTGCTCAAGAAGTAGGGTTTTAAGTTGGCATGCTATAATTGTTACATATGATTATCGATTCCTTTGATACGAGTGAACCAATTCTTAAACTAGAGCATTTTTACGGAGAAAAAGGGCACGTTTTAGATAAATGCCTGGTGATTTTGTCACGCGAAATATTTGCTTATATCCAATCCCGTTATGATCTTAAGCAAGTTGGATTGATCGGTGGTTCCTCTTATAGCGTTCCTATCTATGCCTTTGAATATAAAGGGGAAACCATCGGAGTATATCTTTCACCGATGGGTTCTGTTTTATGCGCTGGCAATATTGCAGAATGCGCTTATATCACTGGTGCGACGAAGTTTGTCATGTTTGGTTCTTGTGGAGCATTGGATAAAGAATTCACCAAAGGAAAATTTGTTATTCCAACTCAAGCCTATCGAGATGAGGGAACATCATATCACTTTATGCCACCTAGCGATTTTGTTGACATCCATAATGCGGATAAAGTCGAAGCAATTTTCAAAAAGTTAAATGTTCCATATGTAAAAGGAAAAGCCTGGACCACCGATGGGTTCTTGATGGAAACAGTGAACAAAGTGAAAAAGAGAAGAAAAGAAGGCTGTATCGTTGTGGAAATGGAATTAGCAGCTTGTCAGGCCGTAGCCAATCACTTCAAACTCGAACTCTATGACTTTTTGCAACCAGGGGATGTTTTAATACCAGGAGATTATGATAAGTCTCTTCTGCATTCTGCTAACCACGATTTATTCAAGTTGGATATCGGACTAAAAATCATTGAAGAGATTTAAAAAGTAATGTTTGGTTTAGAACTTTTCCTGTTGAGTCGATGATTTCTTTGTTGTTGAAAAAGGAGTCAAACCAAATCTTCTTTGTCTTCTCTATGCTTGAAATGATAAAGAGGAACTTCAACTGTAAGTCCTGGGGTTGTACTAAAACTTCTATCAGCACAATTGTCAAAGAGTGATCCAAACTGACATGTCAGGGCTTACTGATACACATAATGTTGTATTTAAGTTGAAATCACTCGATTTAAAATATATTATTTATCATATGATTAATATTGCAATTGTGGACGATGAACCAGAATTTGCTTCCTTATTAGAAAACTCTCTTTTGGAGTATTTCCAGGAAGAACGACTAAAAAAGGAAGTGCCGTTCCATATTGATGTTTATCCCTCAGCCATTCTCTTTTTAGAGAAGTGCAGCGGGTATAACATCATTTTTATGGATATTGATTTGCCGATCATCAATGGTTTAACAGCAAGTAAGGAGCTAAGAGAAAAGAACGAGAACGCAATTTTGATTTATTGCACCAATTATGCTCGTTTTGCTATTGATGGTTATCAGTACAACGCAAGCGATTATCTTGTCAAACCGGTGAACAAACAACACCTGAAGATGACGATGGATAAAGCGGTAGAATCGATTGAATCTATGAAGAAGTCTTCCATCACCATCTCCGTGGATAAGAGCAAGAAAATCGTCAAGTTGGATGACATTGAATTCGTGGAAGTCAAAGGTAAGTTGTTGTACTTCCATCTGACCAAGGATCGTGTCTTTGTCGAAAGAAGATCTTTAAAGGAAGTGTCTCAGGAACTAGATAGCGCTCGCTTTGTTCGTTGTAATCACTGCTATCTAGTCAATGTTGATTATGTCAAAGAATTTGATGAGGACAATGTGGTTTTGACCTCGGGTGACATACTGGCTATGTCGAGAAACAAGAAGAAGGAATTCCAGGAGAAAGTCACTGTCTATCTCGGGAGCCGTTTCTTGGTATGAGCGACTTTATCGTTGGCAAAGTAGGCTCATCACTATTTGTAGAATTCATCATCGCATTAGCGGTTCCCATGCTGATGGTCTTTAACCAGTGCGAGAAGAGAAAATATTTTTATCTTCGTCTTATTCCCCTTCTTGCGGGTTTTATTGTTGCCTCATATTTTCAACCGACTATTTTGTTGTGGCGCAGATGGTATTTTGGTTTCTTGTTGGACTTTTTGATTTTGCTTGCCCTGATGGAATTCTGTTACAAGATTCCAATCAACTCTTTATTTTTCTATGGTGCTGCTGCCTGGTGTGTGCAGCATATCTTTGCCCGCAGCAACAGCGTGGTAGAATACATCGCTAGACAACACCATGTCGATAGAATCTTCTATGATACGACGATTACCTACATGCGTGAGACCATTATGTTTGCTTTCCTTATTGTGATTTTCTATGTGTTCTTCATGCGAGATTTTGTCTTCCAGTTCAATTTCATGAAGAGAGGTAGAAGAAGAATGTTCTTCTTCTCCACCTTCAGTATTGTCATTGTCTATGCGATTTCCAATCTCGCTCTTACTAAAGGTGGTCTTTTCAACATCTATATTCTGACTTACGATATCATCTGCTGTTGTCTTTTCCTCTATATCATCTTCTTCATGAACAAGCTCAACAATCATGAGATGCAACGATATGTCTTAGATGAACTGCAGAAGCAGGATTCCAAGCAACAGGTCATGAGAAAAGAAAACTATGAAACGATTGCCATTCGTTATCATGATTTGTCTAAACAGTTAGCCTTGCTTGAAATGGAAGAGAAGAGTAAATCAAGACAGCATCTCATTCAGGAAGTCAAAGGTGAACTGGATAACTTTGCCGCCTTAGTCCAAACAGGTAACAAGGCTTTGGATATCGTCCTAACCGATAAGAAGATGATCTGTATGAAACACGACATCAAGCTGTTCACCAAAGTCAACGAACACGTCTTGGACTTTATGGATGAAGTCGATGTCTATACGATTTTCTCTAATCTCTTTGATAATGCGATTGAATCTTTAAGAGATGAAGAAAAAGAAAATAAAGTGATCAAACTCAACATTCATCAGAAGGATTCTCTTATCTCAGTGGATTGTCAGAATTATACTTCCAAAGAAATCATCTTCAAGGACAATATGCCTCAGACGACTAAAGATGATCAAACACTTCATGGTTATGGTACTCTTTCCATCAAAAAGGCGGTAAAGAAGTATCATGGAAGTGTCATTTATCGTCTTGATGACAATATCTTCCACGCTTATATCATGCTTCAGAATAACCATGGAAGCACTCAAAAAGAAACCGCTATTACTGAAGGGAATTCTTTATAAGAATTCATTTCTGAGCAATATAAAGATATTGAACGCTGTGTATAATAAAACGGCGTTCTTTTTGTTTTTCTAAACCAAAAACTCAACAAACTTTTTCAGTTTCTTGGATAGTAGAAAATGGAAAAATATTATTATTTTTGATAATTTTTTAAGAAAAACACATAATATTTCGCATAAATCAAGAATTTTATATGAATTTTAAAAGCTTCTTTACAATGCTGAAATTTGTCTAAAAATGTTCGCAAAAATAACAAGTTATTCCGCATTTACGACAAGTTAATCCTTTTCATTACTCTTTTTGTAAGGGTTTTCATTTAATAATTTTACTTGCATGTATTTGCAAGAGAAAAAGGAGAACGTTTTCGAATGAAAGCCAAAAAAATCAGAGTCGCTACGTTGTCGTTACTCGGTCTAGCCATGCTTTCTGGTATTGGTCATACCACCAGTCCTGAAATGCTTGAGCATCATGCCATGCGTCTTGCAGGCAAAACGTATACTGGTAAGTTCTACTCCAGTTATAAGTCTCGTGATGATGTTGTGAAGGCTGGTCAAGCCTTAAATGTTGAGATCAATGAAGAAGGCTACACCCTTTTGAAGAATGATGGTAACACATTACCATTTAAGGGTGTTCGTAATCTTTCTGTCTTTGGCAAAGGTTCTTATAGCCCTGCTCTTTCTGGTGGCGGATCTGGTGCCACTGGTACTGCCGGTTATGTTTCTATCAAGGAATCCCTTGAAAACGCCGGCTATAATGTCAACCCAATCTTATGGGATTTCTATGCTGATGATAGCAGATCCGGTGCTGCAGGTGGCGTCGCTGGTATGTTTGGCGGTTCCAGCTCTATCGGTGAATCTGAGATCGAAAGATATGATGACATGGTCAAATCTTCTTTTGAAACCTATGATGACGCTGCTGTTGTCGTTTTGAGAAGATCTGGTTCTGAAGGTAACGATACTGCGAGAGCCGTTGGTGATCGTACTAATACCCCAACTGATGTTCAGAGACAACATCACTATTTCCAGCTTTCCGAAAATGAAAAAGCCATGATTTCCATGGTCAAGCAGAACTTCGATAAGATTGTTATCGTTGTCAACACTGCTTCTCCAATGGAGATTGATACTTTGATTGCCGATGAACAAATCGGTGCTATCCTCTGGGTCGGTATTCCAGGCGCTAATGGTTTAGATCCATTAGGTAGAGTTCTTAAGGGTACTGTCAACCCATCTGGTAAGACTGTTGACACCTGGGTCAAGAACTACAGATTAGACCCAACCTGGAACAACTTTGGTGATAACTCTCAGACCAATGTTTCCTGGACTGCCAACAACACCTTGACCGATAAGGATGGTAATGCCATCGCCAAGAATTATGACCGTTATGGTTTCAAAACTACCGATGAACAGTTTGACGGCACTGCTGTTAGTCCAAATACGAACTTCCTCCGTTATGAAGAGGGCGTCTATGTCGGTTACAGATACTATGAAACCATGGGTGCTGATGAAGGCGAACCTTGGTATGACGAACACGTCAATTATCCATTCGGTTATGGTTTAAGCTATACCACCTTTGCTTATGATGTGGTCGATCAGCCAGCTGCTTTGACTGGTACTGATGAAGTCAAAATCAAAGTCAAGGTTACCAATACTGGTTCTGTTGCTGGTAAGCAGGTCGTTCAGGCTTACTTCAAGGCTCCATACATAGATGGTGAAATTGAAAAGCCAAGTGAAGTCTTAGCTGCCTTTGACAAGACTGGATTGCTCGAACCAGGTGAATCCGAAATCCTTACTTTATCCTTCTATCCACAGGATGTTGCTTCTTACGACTACAACGATGCCAATAAGAATGGCTTCAAGGGTTATGAACTTGATGCGGGTGCCTATAAGATTTCTATCAACACCTCCGCTCATGATATTGCTAAGGAAATCACTTATAACTTAGCTGAAGGTGTCAAGTTCACTCATGATAGAGTCACTGGTACCAAGATTGAAAACCAGCTTACTGATGGTGCTTTCAATTCCTTACCAGATGCTGACACTTCTATCTTCACTGCGATGACCAGAGCTTCTGCTAACCACATGGTCTTACCAGATCCAGTTCAGCCAGAAGAAACCAGAGTCAACGATAGAATGCTCAAGAAGATCGTCTCCGTCTATAACGCTGCCGATCTTGATAATAACAATACTTTCACCAAGACCGCTTATGGTATTGATGATCCAAGAAAGATTTCTGATGAATTAAAGGCCAAGTTCACTTCTAAAGAGTGGTATCAGCAACCAAATAGTGGCGATAGAGAAGCCCTTTACAAGAAATATACTGAGATGGCCACCATCGATTATGAAGATGAAGATTGGGAAAAGATTCTTAATAATCTTACCTGGTCTGAAGTTCTCACCATGGTTCTCCAGGGTGGTTACAAGACCTCTAGACTTGACTTCATCGGTAAAGGCGATGAAGTTGACTCCGATGGTCCTGCTGGTATCAACACTGTCGCTTATGCTGGCGAAATCAATATTGCCGCTACCTTTAACACTGAATTAGCTCACGAAATGGGTACGCTCATTGGTGAAGAAGGTCTCTGGACAAATGAATCCGGTTGGTATGGTCCAGCCGTCAATACGCATCGTTCTGTCTTCGGTGGTCGTAACTTCGAATACTATTCTGAAGATCCAGTTCTCTCCGGTAAGATGGCCGCTAACGCTGTCTCCGGTGCCAGAGAAAAGGGTATGAGAGTCTATCTCAAGCACTTCGCTGGTAACGATCAGGAAACTGCCCGTATGCAGAACGTCTATACCTTTGCTTCCGAACAGGCTTATAGAGAAATCTATCTCAAACCATTCGAATATGGTATCAAGGAAGGTCATACTGATGGTCTCATGGCCGGTTTCAACTCTATCGGTTTGGTCAGAGCTCATGCTAACTATGCTACTTTGACCAAGATGGCCAGAGAAGAATGGGGTATGGTTGGTGCTGTCGTTTCCGACTACGGCGGTATGGGTAACAACCTCAAGTCCAACACTTCTCCAGTTGAATGCTGGATGTCTGGTTTGGACTTCGACCTTAACTCTTCTCCAAGTGCTAACCAGTGCGGTACTTATGATGCTGATACTAATACTTTAAGCATCGCTGATTATGATGGAACTCAGACTCCTGTCTATTCTTATTGGTATCACATGAGACAGGCTGCCAAGAGAGTTCTCTACATCTCTTCTCACTCTGCTGGTAACAAGAATGAGTTAGACTTAGCTTCTGCTAAGAATGTCACTGTTGATCTTGTTGAAGGTAGAACTGCCAACGTTTCTGTCGGTCCAAATGCTGCTGCTTTAGGTGCTCTTTCTGCCAGTTATGAATTAGCTGCTAATGCTACTTTGCCAGCAGGTCTTACCTTAAATGCTGATGGTACTATCACTGGTACAACTGACGCTGTCGGTACTTATAATGTTGGTGTTGTCTTACATGCTGATGGTTGGGTCAGTAAGCAGTTCACTGTCACCATCAATGTTGCTAACGCTATTTCCTTCTCTGGTTCCTTAAAGCAGGATGCTGAAGTTGCTGATACCAAGATTACTCAGGGTGTCTATGAAATCGGTGATATGCTCCCTGTTTCTTCTTGGTTTGGTACCAACTATTATCCAATTCAGGCTATCTCCATGACCGCTACTGGCTTACCAGCTGGTGTCACTATGGCTACTGATGGTACTTTATCTGGTACTCCAACCAAGGCTGGCACTTATGAAGTCACTGTTAATGTCAGAGCTACCTACAACAATAACAGAAATTTGAACGCCTCCTTTAAGATTACTTTGGTCGTCTTAAATGCTGATGGTACTGTTCCAACTGAAGAACCAGAACCAGCTGCTAAGACAATTGTCAGTGTTACTCCATTAGAAGATGGTACTGGTTATACCATTACCTTCAGCGATGATACCACTATCGTCATCCATAATGGTGAAAAGGGCGATAAGGGTGACAAAGGCGACAAGGGCGACACTGGTGCTCAGGGTGAAAAGGGCGAAACCGGTGCTGCTGGTCAGGATGGTGCTGCTGGTGCCAAGGGCGACAAGGGTGATACCGGCGCTCAGGGTGCTCAGGGCGAAAAAGGTGAAAAAGGCGATAAGGGTGACAAAGGCGACAAGGGCGATGCTGGTGAAGGTGCTGGCGGCTGCGGTGGTTCCATCGCTATCGCTTCCTCTATCACTGGTGCCTTAGCTTTAGGTGGCGTTGCCTTAGCCTTCAAGAGAAAGAAAGAACAGAAATAAGTAATTTTCGGACTTACTTACTCTGATAGTCGTTGTCGTTAAGTAAAAAGCAATGGCACATAGGCTTTGGCTTATGTGCCTTGCATTGTTTAAAGAAAGGTTATAAAAAATGAATAAAAAATCAATTAAACTCTTCAGTATTCTTGCTTTATCCGCGTTTGGGTTGATTTCTTGTGGTAATAGAACTTCTAGTACTGTTCCAACTTCCAGCACTGCTAATAGCTCCACCACTTCTTCTATTGTTGCTGATAGTTCCAGTGTCCAGACAAGCAGCGTCAAAGAAGATTCCAGCGTCAAGGAAAATTCCAGTGTGAAGGAAAATAGCAGTGTTGAAGCTTCTTCCGTTTTGAATTCCAGCGTTGAAGATTCTTCTACACCAGCCTCCAGCATTGATGCTTCTAGTCAAGAGAATTCCAGTCTTGAGGATTCCTCTGTTGAGAACTCCAGCGTTGAACCAGTTGTTCTTCCAGAAAAGGGTTTGGTCATGAACTACAATTATCCAAATTGTCCAAATCCAATCGTCAAGGAATATACTGGCACAGCTCGTAGATTCCAGCTTTATTCTCTCTTTGATGTGAATGCCTCTGGCGATATCTCTGAATCCTTCAGAAACATTCCAATTCCAGAAAGACCTGGTTATCGCTTTGTCGGCTGGTTTGATAGCGAAACCCCAAGTGAAGTCAACTTAGAAAAGACGACTGATTTCACTCAGGCTAAGAGCGGTTTATATAACGTCTATGCTCAATGGGAAGCCATCTCTGGCACCAACACTGCCATCATTGAATGTGAACATACGCCAGAATTGATATCCAAGGCTACTATGGGTTTAGGTTATTCTGGTGGTACTACTGAATGGGCCAGTTTTATTATTGCTGATACCACTGGAACTGCTTCTAATGAAGCCTTCTTAAGTTACTTATATGCCGATGGTTTCTCTCTTGATTTCCGCTTCTATTCCACCAAGAATACCACTGCTACTTTGACCATGAGATATTCCAACGAATTCGTCGATTTGATGTTGGATCAGGATTCCTATCCTATTACCGTCAATGGAACGAGTATCAGTTACAATCTTGAAAGACAGCATGTTGGTCAGCCAAGCGATGTCATGGACTTTGTCGACTTTGATTTAGGCACCATTTCCATTCAGAAAGGTATGAATGTCATCACTTGTACTTCCAACAATAACTACGCCACTGGCACTGGTACCATGCAGGCTATTGCTCCACTTCTCGATTGCTTCAAGATCACTTCTGATGCTGCTATTTCCTATATCTCCAATCATATGTAATTGATAGAAAGAAACAATATCATGAATATTTGGAAAAACAAAAGAACAAGAGCATGGTTGATTACTACATCAGCTGTCTTTGCTCTCGGTCTGACAGTCAATTTGGTTGCCGCAGTCTCCCCTGTGAACAATTTGCTTCAAATTGTTTTAGGTCCTTCTAAGGCCATCACCAAAGAAGGTGAAGTCGCCTATGAAAAAACTACGGAGTCCAAAGAAGAAGCCAAGAAGAAGGGTGAAGAATTAAACAACACCCTTTGCGATGAAGGTATTGTCTTACTCAAGAATGACAATAAGGCTCTTCCACTTGCTGAAGGAGCTAAGATTTCCGTCTTTGGTAAAAACAGTGCCAATGTCGTTTTGAGCAACTCTGGCTCTGGTGGTGGAAGCTCGAAAGATTCTGTTTCTTTAAAAACTGCTTTGACTCAGAATGGATTTGCTATCAATGAAAAATTGATGTCTTTCTATGAATCAAAGTCTAGTGGTGATGGAAGAAGTGAAAACCCATCTATGGATAGTGGTGGGG
>JAEEGL012567170.1_pt1 | contig 13909 bp, 11 predicted proteins | sample 9134231 | NCBI WGS metagenome assembly JAEEGL01 (sample SAMN16246548, study PRJNA631951) | gut metagenome | biome: gut microbiome; feature: rumen; material: fiber-attached | host: Bos | place: Iran: Karaj | collected 2018-10
AGGTCTTATGGGAAAAATCGTTATGAAACTTCAAGAATGGGTTACCGCCGTAAAACTTGAACGCCGTTATTGTAAGGACGAAATTATGTCGATGTATCTTAATACTGTCGGTTTCGGTCATAACGCTTACGGAATAGAGGCTGCCGCAAAGACGTTTTTCGGCTGCAAACCCGAAGATTTGAAACTCGAAGAGGCTTCTGTGCTTGTTGGCTTGTTGAAAGCCCCGACAAAATACAGCCCGAAGTCAAACCCGAAAAATGCTAAAAACCGTAGAAATACCGTACTTTCTCAAATTGAAAAATATCAGACAAAAGTCAGCGAAGATGTTCGTGGTTACAAAATGCTTTCACATTCGGAGTTTGAAAGCCTTAAAGCCTCGGATATAGTTTTGAAATTTTCACAAGATACTCATGTCGAAGGACTTGCACCGTATTTCAGAGAATTTTTGAGAACTACGATGACTGCCAAAAAGCCCGAAAGAATTAATTACGCTTCGTGGCAAGACGATATTTACCATGAAGATTCTCTTATGTGGGAGACAAATCCGCTTTACGGTTGGTGTTATAAAAATCAAAAAGCAAACGGCGAGAATTACAACATTTACAATGATGGTCTCAAAATTTACGTTACTATTGATTCCCGTATGCAAAAATATGCGGAAGAGGCTGTTCGCGAGCACATGGGTATAGGTTACAAACTTCCTAACGGTACAAAACAAGAAGGTCTTCAATCGGTTTTTGAGAGGATTGAAATCAGAAAACATAAAAACAACCGTCCTTTTAGCGCGAGAATTTCAGAGGCACAGATAAAACAGATAATGAATCAGTCTGTTAAAAGAACAGAGCGTTGGAGAATTGGTAGCAAGGTCAATAAACTTGACAGCGTTACGATTATGAAACAGTTTTACACGCCTACCAACATGCGGGTTTTCACTTGGCAGCACCCTGAGGGTGTTGATACGGTGATGACTCCCTGGGATTCGATTCTTTATTATAAAAAGTTTTTGCGTTGCGGTATGATGAGTATGGAGCCGCAATCGGGACACGTAAAAGCGTACGTCGGCGGCATCGATTACCATTATTTTCAGTATGACCACGTAAGTTTGGGTCGTCGTCAGGTTGGTTCTACTTTCAAACCGTATGTTTATGCGGCTATGTTCTTGAATCATAGGGAAATTCAGCCTGACCATTTGGTTGCTAACGTGGAATATTCCATTGACAATCCGGGCGGTATTCCGCCGCATTATACGCCGAAATTTTCAAAATCTTCGCGCGATGGTCAGATGATAAAACTATCAACGGGTTTAGGTCTTAGTCTTAACCAGATTTCGGCTTGGTGTATGAAACAGACTTCGCCGAAAGCCGTTTTGGAGTTGGTGAGAAAGTTAGGAATAATTTCGCCCGTTCCCGAAGCACCGAGTATTTGCGTAGGTTCGGCTGAGGTGAAACTCAAAGAAATGGTGGCGGCTTATTGCGGTTTTGCTAACAACGGTTTTTCTACTTCACCTGTTTTTGTGGTTGAAATAGAAGATAAAAACGGCAACAAAATCAGCGAGTTTTCTTCAACGCACAATCAGGCGATGGAGGCTATTGAGGCTTACAAAATGGTTGAGATGTTGAGGGTTGTAACTCACGGAGGTACGGCAAGCAGAATTTCAGCCTCATACGGTTTTAATATTACGGCTGATTGCGGCGGTAAAACAGGTACAACTAATCTTAACGCCGACGGTTGGTTTATGGGTATAACTCCGCAACTTGTTTCGGGCGTTTGGACAGGCGGTGAAGAGCGTTCCGTTCAGTTTTCTAATGGCGAATGGGGACAAGGTTCGAGACTTGCGATGCCTGTCTGGGGACTTTATATGAGAAAAATTTACGACGACCCCGACTTGTCAAAGATTTACCGCGACGACGTAACATTCACAATGCCGGAGGATTATGAAAAATACGTTCAGGAGAATAGGTCTAACATTCAAAACAATTCCGGTATCGAAAGCAACGTTGACGGCAACGAATTTAACAATTATAACAATAGCGACGATATTCAGGAAGGGGATTATTAATGAAATCGACTTTTGCGGCTTTGGCGTTTGCGGTGTTTTTTTCATCGTGTGTTCATGAAATTCCGTTTTCGATAGACGGGGTTGACACTACTGCCGTTGTCGTGGAAGGCACGATAACAAATGAGTTTATCAATCACCCTGTTTATATTTCAAGACTTTCGGGATACAGCGATACTATAAGAGTGCCGCTCAAAAACGCCAAACTCGTTGCCGTAACCTCGTCTGACAACGGCGCAACATATTATTATCAAGAGACTTCCGACGGACTTTATACTTCGGTAGAAAAGTTCGTCGGCGTTACCGGCAATACTTATTACCTTCATATCGAACTTGACAGCATGGTTATAAGTGCCAAAACTACGATGTTACCCGTTACCCCGCCTGAAAAAATTAAGTACAGCCGAAAAGATAACGGTTATTATTCCATTGATTATGTGGCAGATAGTTATGTTAAGGAAAATCCTGCGAAATACGTCCTTAACCTTTCTTGGGAGCCTAAGAATACGGCAACGCTTTATTATTATTCATTGACAACGACCGACATAGCGCAACTTTTTGCGCCGAAAATGCAGGTTACATATTTCCCCGAAGGAGCGCAGATAATAGAGAGAAAATATTCAATTGACAAAGATTATGAAATTTATCTGCGTTCGTTGCTTGCAGAGACTGTCTGGACGGGCGGCTATTTTGACGAGGCGCACGGAAATCTTCACACCAACATTACAAGCGACAATCCGAGGGTAAAAACCGCCGGTTATTTTTCAGCAAACACCGTTTATATAGATACGATATGGGTGAAGTGATATGGAGTTAGTGGTGTGCTTAGAAGTTTGCACTCCAACTACGCACATTGCAATAATGGCTTCTTCATAGTGGGAAATTGAATTCTAGCCGCAGAGCGGCGATATACGTTAGGCGGTCGTGTTGCCGCTGCAAGCGGCAAAAACCCCCGCTGGATAACGAAAAAAGTGCAAAAACTAAATCATAAAAAATTAATACACAAATTCTTTCTTTAATTTTTCAGGATTGCGTCTCATATCCCAGAAATCGACTATTTCTATGCTGTAATTACTTATATAGTAGATAATTCTGTTGTATTTGTCAATTATGTAACTTCTGAATTTCAACGGCGCATCTTCCAATAAAAGTTCTGTTTGACCCAGTTTCGGGTTGTTTTCTAAAAGTTCAGTAATATGAAAAACTTTTTTCAGAAATTTGGTTTTACTCTTTTTCCCGTATTCGGTTTCTATGTAATCCGCAGTTTTTGAAACCTTTTTCAAGGCGAATTTTGACCATATTACTTTCATGCCGTCTCCAATTCGTATTCTTCCATGCCGAGCATCGCCATAACTTCCTCATTTGTATAACATTCGCCGTTTTCTATTTGGCGGTGTCCTGTCATGGCGCGTTTGATAAGTTCTTCTTTGGGATTTAAATTCAAGAATTCTTTTTCCGTGAGATAATTTTCTAATTCGTCAATCAGCCACGAAATATCTTTGTTGGAAAGCGTCCCGATGATAAAATCCTTAAACTTGATTAATTCGTCTTTGTTCATGATTTTAGAAATTTAAGCCGCCGTAAAAATATGAAAGAAAATTTGTTTTGCAAAATTTTTTACCCACTAATCTTCTTTACCGGCACTTGCGCCGCCAAAAATCCGATTACCGTTACAACAACAAAACTTATGATTATGTCAACAAATCTTATTTCTACGGGGTAATAATCTATTATAAACGAGCCGTCTGAGGGAAATGTCAGAAGGTGAAATTCTATTTGTAACCAGCAGATTAACAGCCCTCCAATCAGCCCAGCAACCGCCCCTGTCAGCGTTATAAGTCTGCCTGTATTGGCAAAAATGCTTTTGATAAATTTTTCGTCGCCGCCAAGATACGAAAGGGTTGCAATGTCGTTTTTCTTGTCAATTATCAGCATTGAGAGTGCGCCTGTAATATTGAAAGAGGCGATTATGATGATAAAAGTCAGCATTACGATGATTGAAAGTTTTTCCGATTGCATAACTTTATAAAGCGTGTCTTGCTGTTGATAACGGTCTTTTATGAGAAAACCGCTGCCGAGAATTGTTTTTATTTTTTTTATTGCAACATCTGTCGGGACGTTTTTGCGGCAAGAAATTTCTATCGACGAATACTCGTTAGACTGATAATCTAAAATGTCTCTGACAAATTCTACGGGAGCAATTACGTATTTGGAGTCAAAGTCCTGATGAATGTGAAAAATTCCGGACGGCGTGATGTCCGTTTTAGTAAAAGCGTTGTAAGGGTTTGTGACGGAGATTTTTTCGTTTTTTTTCGGCGCGTATATTCTAAGGGGCGGAAAACTGCCGAGCGTTATGCCGAGGTTGCCCGCAACATCGCAACCGACTATGGCAAACGGTATGTTAGAAACCGTATCGCGCAAAACATAATCGCCTGCGTAAGTGCAGTTTTTGATGTCGCAAATTTTCTCGTAATTGTTGGAAACGCCTTTTAAAGTGCAGATATACTGATAACTGCGGTATTCAAAAAGTGCAGTTTCTTCTATTGACGGAGATACGAAAGAAACTTCTTCAAGTTGTTTTAATTCGCTGAGTTTGTCCTCAGGGAGTATAAACGTTTTGCCGGTTTCTGCCGTTATTTTTATGTCGGGGTCAAATTGGTTTATCATACTTCTTATCAAAGAGTCAAAACCGTTGAAAACCGATAAAATTACAATCAGAGCCGCGCTCATTCCCGCTACACCAAAAACGGAAATCAGCGATATTATGTTAACAAGGCTCATTCTGCCCGAAAACAAATATCTGAATGCAAATTTTACGGGTAATTTCATTTTATCGCTTTTACTATCAGTCCCGTGCCTTTTTCGTGTGTTGTGATTGTGTCAATCCAATCGAGCAGAAAAACAAACGGATAAACTATGATGTAATACGGAATAAGTAAAATAAAAAACAATTTTGAGGCGTTGACCATCGTAATAGGCCATTTCATTGATAATGTCCAAGCCAAAGAGCCGGGTTTACCATACGAAAACTTGGCCTCGGTTTTTGAAAAGCCTGCGTTTTTGAGTTTCGTTTTTATGTCCTCGATGTTGTAACCGTCTCTTACGTGCTCGTCTATAAAAGAATGTTCGCCTTCGTGGTGAACGTCAGAGCCGCCTTGGTCTGAGGGCGTGGAAATCAGCAGTATACCGCCTTTTTTCAGACTTTTGTTGATATTTTCAAAAACTTTTACATCGTCTTCTATATGCTCCATAACGTCTACCGAAAGGGCAATATCGTATGTATTTTCTCTTTGAAATTCTGTTAAGTCGGCATATTCAAATTTCACTCTGTCAGAGCGGTGTATTTGCTTAAAAAAATTGTTGCAATCTTCTATTTGTTCTTCTTTTACGTCAACGCCCAAGATTTTAGCCTTTTTGAGATATGACGACATAAAAAAACAATACTGTCCGTAACCGCTGCCGGCATCAAGAATTTGTAATTCTTCCTCGCGGCGGTTGCAGAAGTGTTGTTTTATTTCTTTTTTGATATACCATGCTCTCAGAAGTAGCAAATCGAGAAGCCTGTAAAATAATTTTCTTAAAAACGGTGTTTTGTTGAAAACTTTTCCTAATGAGCGTTTTACGGGGTCGTATTGCATGATTTTATTTTTTATCCTTGTCCAACAATTGCTGAATTCTTTCTGCGTAGTCCAAAGTTTCGTCTTTGAGGAAAATCAATTCGGGGATTCTCCTCAACTGAAAACGGATTTTTTTAGCGGTTTCAAAACGGATTTCTTTTGTGTCTTCTTCTATCTTTTGAAAAACTTCGTTGCGTTTTTCATTCGGAAAAATAGATACAAAAATCCTTGCTTCGTCCAAATCAGGAGTAATTCTGACCTCCGAAACCGAAATCATTGCGCCCGTATAGTTTTGGCTGTTGATAAGGAAATAATTTGCTAACTCCTTTTGTAAAAGTCTGCTTATTTTGCTTTGTCTTGTAGAGTCCATTATTTATAAATTTTCCACAAAGGTAGAAAATTTATAAATAATAAACAAAACTTTTTTAAAAATCGCCGCCGTCAAAACTGTTGTCGTCTCCGCCGGCATCGTCTCCTGCTTCACCGCCTTCTTCGCCCTCAGGACGTTTTTCTTTCATACTGTTGATTTTGAAAGATATACCGAGGTTCCACATCGGAGCAACGCGGTGTCTTTCGGTGTAGAGCCAATATTCAGGCGTATCGGTAGTCTGTTTGCTTGTTCCCGTATTGAGCATATCTCTCATGCTAAAAGATACCGAAACTTTCTTCTTGAAAAAACTCTGGCGTATTGCAAGTCCTAAATCAAGATTGCCTTTGTTTGAGGAGATAAGGGTCTTGTTGCTGCCGTTGTAGCGCATATTGAGTTGTATTTTTGTGGTTTTGCCCGGTGAGAAAGACAAGGTTTCTTTCGTGCGCCAAGACTGACCGTCCTGATAACGCATTTCGCCGTTGTAATTACCTCTGATATAATATTTTCTGACTTGAAAATTAGCACTCAGTCTTATCCATTTTGTGATGTCGTAATTGCCGGTTAATTCAAGACCGAAATTATTGTTTGTTGACAAATTTTCAAATCTCGAAATCAAAATGCCCGAACCGTCGGAGGCAAGTGTGCTGACGTTTTCTGTTGCACCGTTAGTATGACGGTAAAAAGTTTCCAAAGCAACAAAAACTTTGTCAAAATTCATTTGATAGTTAAGTTCCATAACGTCAGTGTATTGCGGTTTTAAATCGGGATTACCGACTCTGCGCGAATACTCGTCAGAATATGCAGGGAAAGGGTTAAGAGCCTGTTCCCAAGGACGGCGTATGCGGCGTGAATAGCCCGCTTGAATGGAATTTCTTTCGCCGACGGTTTTTGAAATGTGAACCGACGGAAAAAGGTCTAAACGGTTGATTGAAAAAACTGAATCCGAAATACCGTTTTTAGTATCCATTTCACGGTAAGTGTATTCACCCCTTAACCCGAGTTGAAGCCCAAAAGTTCCAAACGTTGCAGAAAATGTCGTATAAGCCGATGTAATATAGCGTTTGAAATCCACATCGTTAGTAAATTCGGGATTATAAACATAACTATCACTCGCCTGAATGTAATCGTCATAATCATAATCGGTTACGGCATCATTGAAGTCTTCTTGAAAACCTGCTTCAAACTTGTTGCCGTTCTCGTAAGGTCTTGTATAGTCAAGATTGATTCTGCCTCTGTGCGTTACTTTGCCGTTGCCGATTTGGTGTCCTGTTGTGGTGTCGGCTTTGTTTTCGCGGAGTGCATTCTGAACAAAAATATTGTCAGCATCGCGGTCGTTGTACGAGTAAAAACCGTTGAAAACCAATTTGTGTCCTTTGCCCGCAAAATTATGCGTGTAAGAAAGGTTGGTGTTGAAATAGTACGATTTTTCGTCTTCGTCGGTTTTTGAATCTACGTTTTCATGGTCGGAGTCCGTGTTGCCGGTTTTAACGTAGTTTTTGTATGTGTTATGACCGTCAACATCGCTGTTAAAAAGTCCGCCTTCAATACCGAAATTAAGAAGGTTGTTGTCGTTCATGTAATAGTCGAAACCGGTTTTGAGACCGCCGCCGCCGAATCTGCGTTTGTGGTGAGCCTCTTGATAAACGTATTTGTCGTAATCGCTTTCATGCGTTATACGGTCTGAGAGGGACTCAAAGTCAAAACCTCTGTTGTTGTAATGTCCGCCGATAAAATAATTGATTTTGTTTTTTCTGCTGTTGAAAAGGAAATCTCCGCCGTAGCGTCCCTGACTTCCAACGTTGGCATTAACAACGCCGTTTATGCCTTGAACCACGTTTTTCTTGGTAACGAGGTTGATGATACCTGTTGTGCCTTCCGGGTCGTATTTTGCTGACGGATTGGTGATTATTTCGATATTGTCAATCATTGCGGCGGGAGTTTGTTTGAGAACTTCTGCTGCGTCAAGAGCGGTAGGTTTGCCGTCAATCAAAACGGTAAAATTGCTGCTGCCGCGCAGCGAAACATTACCGTCAATATCCACGTCAACGCTTGGCACACCTTCAAGAGCGTCTGCTGCGCTACCGTTGTCTGCGTTGATGTCGGTAGAAAGGTTGATGACTTTTTTGTCGATTTGATAACTTATGTCCTTTTTTTGTGCGGTGATTTCCACCTCTTCGATTTCGGTGTCTGAGGTTTCGAGTTTTATAACGCCGAGGTCAACATCTTTGCCGTGAACAGAGATGTCTCTTATAGTTTTTTCTTTATAGCCGATAAAAGAGGCTTTTAAATAATAAATACCGCTTTTTATGCCTTCGATTTTAAAAACTCCACCTAAGGAAGTGATGGTTCCCGTAATAAGAGAATTGTCTGTTTGATTGTAGATTGCAACTGCCGCATATTCAACGGGTTGGCTTGTGTTGTTGTCAATAATTTTGCCCGAAATTGCTGCTTTATCTTCCGGACCGGCGTAAGCAATGCCGAGACACATTATAAAAAGTGTCAAAAAGGAAAAAATTGTTTTCATTCTTTGTTTGATAATATTTTTTTCCCTTTTTGACGGTAGTATTTTTGAAAGGTTTAATTTATTTTACAGAAAAATCCAAAACTTTTTTATCTTTTAAGAAACCTTCTATTTTGTCGCCGATATTCAGTCTGCCGACTCCTTCGGGTGTGCCGGTAAAAATCAGGTCGCCTGTCTTTAAGGTTACAAATTGTGAAATGTAAGAAATGATCTTGTTGCACGAGAAAATCATATTTTGAGAGTTTCCTTTTTGAACTTCGTTGCCATTGATTTTCAAAGAAAAATCTACGTCGTTGATTGTCTCGAACTCTGTTTTCGCAACAAAATCTCCTACGGGTGCCGACGAGTCAAAACCTTTTGACAAAAACCACGGCAACCCTTTTTTGCGGGCTTCGTTTTGAACATCACGGGCTGTAATATCAAGACCGACAGTGATTTCGTCATAATAACGGCAAGCAAATTTTTCCTCAATACATTTGCCCATTTTGCTGATTTTTATAACGAGTTCCGTCTCGTATTCCACCTGAGAAGAAAAATCGGGGAGATAAAAGTCGTAGTGGTTTCTAAGCAAAGCGGTTTCCGGTTTTATGAAAAAAACCGGATTTTCTTCCGCCCGCATTTTTATTTCTTCGTTGTGTTTCGGATAATTCGCAGCAACACAAAAGATTTTCATTTTTTTTATTTTTTGGTCAAAGTGAGTGAGCCTGTTGAGAGACCGTTGAATTTCATAGTGGTTGTGCTTTGGAGTTCGCCACTGTAAGTTACACCGTCGTCGCCTTGACCGGAAAACTTACCGTCAGCCTCGGTAAAAGTGTAAGTGATTTTTACATTTTGAGCAACGGGATCTGTGTTTTTGGAAAGAGAAGGCATTTTGAAATATGTCAACGTCATATCAGTTGTTGATGTAACTTTCAATGTTACAGTGCCTGCGCTGTTGTTGCCTTCCCAAGTTGACGAAGCAAACGATGCTGCTGACAAATATTTTGCTGGATTTTCAGGCTCTTTGCTATTGTCTTTTTTGCTGCATGATGCCAAACAAATAACCGTCATCAAAAAAACGGTAAATAATGTTGTGATTTTTTTCATTGTGATATACTTTTTAATAGAGTTAGAAAACTGCGCAAAGTTAAGATTTTTTTTTGAAAACGTTGCTTTCACGTTTAAAAATTTTTATTTTTGCATTCAAAATACTACACAAATGAATATCAAACAACTTTTCTTAAACGTCTGGCCGTTTGTAAAACCTTACAAATGGCTTGTTTTGCTGACACTTATTCTAACGTTTATTTCGTCGTTGGCGGCTCAGGTCAACGCCGTGGTTTTGGACAAAACCGTTGACGCAATTAACGGACTTCTTCATATTGAAGGCGGTTTTCAGTGGTCAGAGGCTACGAAAATCCTGACAATCATTTCGATAATTCTTCTTGGTAAAGAGGTTTTGGTGGCTGTGATAACTTTTGGTCAGAGGTTTTTTGGCGAAAAGTTAAAAATCTTTGTTTCAAGGGATTTGGCAAAAGCAATTATTGAAAAAGTGCTGACTTTCAAAGTGGCTTTTTTTACAAAAGACGACAACAAACCCGGCATGGTTCAGACCCGAATCGACAGAGGCGTTAATTCGATTTGTATGACCGTCAACAATTTTTTTCTTGACATTCTGCCGGCCGCCACGAGTGCTGTTATTGCGCTGATTCTCATGTTTTTGGCTAATGTTTACGTTGGACTGACTGCGCTTGCGATTGTCCCCGTTTATTTTTACATAACCTATCGTCAGGTACAAAAACTAAAAGGTTGGCGCAGAAATATGCGCTCAAATCACGAGGCAAAGTCAAACGGAATTATGAACATAATTCAGTCGATGACGGTCATAAAAAGTTTTAACAGAGAACAAATCGAAAACGACAAACAATACGCACTTCAACTTCAACTAACTGACAACGAGATGAATACGCGACGTTATAGTTTTTTGTTCAATTCTTTGAAGACATTTACCGAGCAAATCGGCACGGTTTTGATTATCATTTTGACGGCGTATCTTGTTTTAATTGATTATCCGGGCATGACAATCGGCAAAATTATGTATCATATTATGCTTTTTGCTAACGTTACTTCTCCGATACGGCAGTTGCATTTTATTTACGACAATTTGAACGATGCAATGATTTACGCCGAAGGCTTTTTTGATATTCTTAACAACAACGAAGATTGCGAAAAATCAGGAGGTTATCGTCCCGAAAAAGTCAGAGGCGAGTTTGAAATTTCCGGCGTTGACTTCACGTACCCAAACGGCACAAAGGCTTTGACGAATATCAACATGAAGATTCAGCCGGGGAAAATTACGGCGTTTGTGGGGCTTTCCGGCGCGGGCAAAAGTACGATTGTCAATCTTTTGGACAAGTTTTACGAGCCTCAGACGGGTTCTATAAAACTTGACGGCGTTGACATCAGGGACTGGGACACGCGGTTTTTGCGTGAAAACATCGGTCTTGTGCTTCAAAAGAATCACATTTTTGACGGTTCGATTGAGGAAAATATCCGTTACGGCAAGCCGGATGCTGACTTTTCGGAAGTGGAAGAGGCGGCAAAAAAGGCATACATTTACGATATGATTGTTAAAATGCCGGAGGGTTTTAAGACGAATGCGACAGAACTTTCAGGCGGTCAGCAGCAGAGGATTGCGATTGCGAGAATGTTTTTAAAGAATCCGCCGATAATTTTTCTTGACGAGCCGACAGCAAGTCTTGATGCCGTTGCAACAGAGCAGATAAAAAATGCCATTGACGCCATAAAACAGAACCGCACGGTGGTAATAATTTCACATTCGATTTCGCAAATTATTGATTCAGAGATGATTTACGCTTTGAAAGAGGGCAGGGTTGAGCAGCATGGCAACCCGGATGAAATTTACCGTCAAGGCGGAATTTACAAGGAGATTTTTGACGCTTCGGCGCGGAGTCTTAATATTGACAAAATTATTAAGACGAGAAAGGGTTGAAAAAACTTCTCATGTTTATTCAATCAACATGATACCTTTCTCATGTCGATTTTTTGACGAAAAATCAACATGAGAATTTTTTTATTATACAAAAAGCACTAATTTTGCGATATGTTTTCAAAAGATACCGATATGATAAAAGATATTAACAAACCGAATAACGATTTAAAGAAACTGCCGCCGGAAGTTAATCTTGAAACTCCCGAAATATTCCGTGCCTGCATAAAAGCAAACAAGGCTCTTGCTGAATTGAAGGGTTGTTGTATGCGGTTGCCTAATCCAGAAATGCTTTTAAACACTGTTATTTTGCAGGAAAGTAAGACTTCGAGCGAAATTGAAAATATTGTTACCACTCAGGACGATTTGTATAAGGCAACACTTGACGAGATAGATAAAATCAGTAATCCTGCGGCAAAAGAAGTGATTTTGTATAGGGAAGCAATATATAAAGGTATTGAACTTTTCAAAAATCGCGGCATCATAACTGCAAATATGCTTATTGAAATTATGCAGACTTTACGCGGTACGCAAGAAGGTATCAGAAAAATTTGCGGTACAAAAATAGCAAACCCTGCTACGAAAAAAGTTGTCTATACACCGCCTGAGGGTGAAACTCTGATTCGCGAAAAACTATCTGATTTAGAGAAGTTTATAAATGATGATGACACTGAATTGGACACTCTTGTAAAAATGGCATTGATTCATTATCAGTTTGAAGCAATCCATCCTTTTAGCGACGGTAACGGCAGAACGGGCAGAATCCTTAATATTTTGTACCTGATAAAAGAGGGGCTTTTGGATATGCCGATTTTATATTTAAGTCATTACATTATTGTTTATAAATCTGTTTATTATAAACTGTTAAATAATGTAACGCTTGATGATGAATGGGCGGATTGGGTTTTGTATATGATAAAAGCGGTTGAAGAAACTGCTAAATATACACTTAATCAAATAGAAGAAATTTTGAGGTTAAAGAACGAAACCGAGCAAAAAGTAAAAGAAGTTTTACAAAGTAATATTTATAAAGAGTTGACGGAATTGTTGTTTATGCACCCGTATATCAAAATTAAAGTTTTGGAAGACAAGGGAATAGCAAAGCGGCAGACAGTTTCGATATACCTTAAAAAACTTTCCGAAGCAGGTATTCTAAATCCCGTGAAACTTTGGAAAGAAACCTATTATATTAATACTGCATTGTTTGATTTGCTTTCAAAAGGCATTGAAATGAAAAACTAAATTTTTTTCTCATGTTTATTCAATCAACATGACACCTTTCTCATGTCGATTTTTTGATAAAAAATAAACATGAGAAATTATTATCGGGCGAAAAACGCAAAAAAAATGCAATTTTCGCCCGATAATATTTTGTTGTATTCGTCGGCGGAATACATTTTGAATAAGGACGAATACTTGAAAATTCAAAACCGTATAGCCGTTTACCAGTCCGAAACGAAAACTAAATCGGCGGTATGGCCTATTTTGATAACTGTTTTCGGTGTAGCCGGCGGCGAATACGCAAATGCTATTAACCAGCAAATAACAATAACGGATTTGATGTGAAAAAAACATTTTGCGATTTTCGGCAAAAGTATTATTTTTGTGCTGTAAATCAACAGCAAAAAACATGAACAATCCCGTATATATATCGTATGCTTGGGCTAACGACAACAATCCCGATTTGGAGGTAGATGTTAACCGTTTGTGCCGCGTTATGGAAAAAAACGGTATTTATTATAAGCGCGACAAAGAAAACCTTTGTCCCTACCGTTGGAGTATAAACAAAGCCGAAGAAGAAATCGGAGAAGGTTGCGCCGTTATCGTGGTTATCAGCGAAAAATACATAAAATCACTTCACTGTATGCACGAATGGCATTTGATAAAAGAAAACGGAAGAATTTGGCAGAGAGTTTTTCCTATCGTTTTAAAAGGTGCGGATTTGACCAACAAATCTAAATATAAGGAATATTACAAATTTTTTACCGACCGCAGGGACGAACTTGTTGAACAACTCCGCGAAGGTATTATTCCGCTTTCGCAGGCGGAAACCGAGGCGGCGCGTTTCGGTTATTATATCTCCGACCTCGCTGAAATGTACCAATATCTTACCGATTATAATACCGCGAAATCCGTTGTCCGAGAAAATGATTTTGAGTTGGTAATCAATCAGTTGAAAAAACATTTGGGTGTTTTTGACTCTAAGATACAAAAACCGGAGCCTAAACCGGAACCGAAGAAAGACTCTAAACCCAAAAAAGAACCTAAACCTGAACCCAAAAAAGAAGAATCTCAAAAAAAAGACGGTTCTGTTTATGACGGTTTGACAAAAAGGCAGACTTCCTTGTTGCAAAAA
>JAEEGL014764197.1_pt1 | contig 13909 bp, 12 predicted proteins | sample 9134231 | NCBI WGS metagenome assembly JAEEGL01 (sample SAMN16246548, study PRJNA631951) | gut metagenome | biome: gut microbiome; feature: rumen; material: fiber-attached | host: Bos | place: Iran: Karaj | collected 2018-10
GCTTTCATCTCAAGAAGTACTTGCGTATTCGCGTCAAACTCGCACACGGCATTGATACTATTTAACAAAATCTTTCTGTCGGCCATCGGCTAACCTCATTACGCAGTTTATGCGTTTAGCGCTAACCAGAATCGTATAAACTAGGAGGTAAAGCACATTTGAAGGTATCATCATGTACGAAATGTTTGACCTCCCCAATGAAACAGAGCTTGCCCAGATCATTCTGGAGGCAAAGAAACAGCCGCGCAAGACCGATAACACCATCGATGTCAAAGACATCTTCCCCTTCAGTACGCCGAAAGCCAAGTCCAATGTCGTTTCCGACAAGACTGGTGTCGTGAAGCCGAAAGTTGACTTCCGCGATTCCGACGTGGCAACCGCTTGGGAAAAGTTCCTCGGTAATATGAAGGCCAAGAAGTCCGAAACCAAGACCGACGATTTCGGTCGTCTCGAAGTGAATAACGGTGAGAAGGTTCCGTCAACCGAAAAGATTGTCAACACAATCAAGGCTCTCAAAACCACTAAGGTTACCGGACTCAACGGCAAGAGCACTTCCGAAACTGAAGTCCTTGGCGTGTTCAAGGAAATGGCCAAGACATCTGCTACGAAGCTTCCGGACAAGACTGGCGTGGTTGAACCAAAGGACGGTCTTGGAAAGATTGACAAGAAGCCGAAGATCGTGGATGTGTCTGGTGCCACCGTCGTGGTAAAGGATGCAATCCCCTCCAGCACCAACAAACCGGTTGACAAGACTGGTGCCGTGAAGCCGAAGGATGGCCTCGGAAAGATTGACAAGAAGCCGAAGATTATCGATATGACTGGTTCTACCGTTGTGGTGAAAGATGCAATTCCGTCCAGCACCAACAAGCCAGCCGATAAGAGCGGCGCAGTCAAGCCGAAAGACCTCGTGACCGCCAAGTCCGCTAAGTAAGGTCGCCAATGTCAAACTTGACCGAACAGTTGCAGCAGCATGCAAGACGCTTGACGCGAAACCCTGTGCCAGTGCATCAGGGCTTCGCTCGTCTGCGTTTTTCTGAATTTCCGGTCAACTATGTCGAACGGCGTACCAGCGTAACCGAACCGTACACAACCGACGCGCAAGAGGTGGTGAACGCAAACATCATGGACTGGGTTTGTCCCGGACTTACTTGTTCCCTGCAGAAGGAAGGTCACTACAAGTTCGTGACCAACATCCCTACGCAAGAGGACAACCAGTACGACGACACGATTTCGATCGCTATGCTTGCCGACAACCGCTACGAGAACTGGTGGGCGATTACTCGCTATATGGAAGTCGTTATGAGCGGCCAGACCGACGCCGACCCGGTTCGAGATCCCCACCACCGCGTTTACGGCGTTGACCACAGATATCGAAACCGCTTGACTTATCTCCAGTGGATCGATATGCATATGGCCGACGATGTGGCTCAAGAGTATATGATTGTGCGTCTAGAACGCTGCCGTTTTACAGCAAAGTCTCCGCTTAACTTCAAGCCGGGTACTCTACAGCCGGTTACCTTCAACCTTAGCATAAAGTACGAAATTCAGCACATTATCCGATTACCAGACCCTAACGAACTTATGGACGCTATCTGCATATCGTCCGGTTCAGACAGTTACTACAACCAATAGAGGTGAGAGATGGCTACTAACTATATGCGCGGCACGACCGCTGGTATAGGTGACCCGACTAATCGAAAGGCTTCCGGTGATGCCTACCTCGCCTACTATATGGAAAAGTTTTACGCGTCTGCACGTGGCCACTTGCTCAACAAGTATCATGTAGGGTTCTGGGGCGAATATGTGTCCGAAGCTCTCCGTGTTATGGACCGCAACGCATACGCCGACAAGTACACGATTACGAACACCAAGACATTCAAGAACACTGGCGACCTACACTGGAAGGCTGCTTTCAACAACTGGTGCGACCTTTTTTACGACCGCGCCAGCAAAGTCCTCAATATGTATTGGGCTTGCGAATCCGCGTCGGTTCTCGGTAACACAGCAAATGTACAGCGATTCGGTTCGCTAGACACGACGAAACAGATGCAATATCCTCTCGTCACTGGAGACAACGGTCCGAAAGACTTGCGCTTGACTATCGTAGACGACCCGTATATGATGTGGTACCAATTTTTCAATGCGCTCTTCAATGTACAATACAGTCCGCTTGTCCTAAAGGCACGAAGCACTTGGCATAAGATCAACATCGCCATCGATGTCTATTCGGAATCGACCACGATGCAGCGCAGCAGCACTGGGCAACCGGCAACTGAACAGAAACCATACATCACCGACATTGCTCTAAACCAGATGTTCGAATTCAATTCAGCCGTATTGAAGAATTCCCCTGATATGAGACTAAGCTACAGCGAAAACAGTCCGTATAAGTTTAATGTAAGTTTCAGCTATCCGAACGCGTTCCACGGCACTTTCAAGACGCAGCTACGCTATCTCCGCGACAACACTCGCGACGGTTCCGACGAGAACGCGCTTGATAAGAAGACCGACTACAATTCCTACAGACATTCGTTCTACGAAGAAACCTACAAGTCACTGCAAGCTACCAAGAAAGCATATACATACGAGACATTCAATCCAAAGGAATACTATTCAGATTACGGAATGCGAATGTTCAAGAAAACGGACGATTAAAAGAAGACCCGCACGATGTGCGGGTTTTTTCATCACTTCACCATGGTCTCGACACGCTGCCGGACATCCAGCATCTTCTTGGGTCCGTAGAACTTCACCATCGATTCGTACTGGTTGTACAGCTTCGCATTCGTCCGGCTCAGGGGAATCTCTGAAATGAACTCGTCATACAGCGTGTTAACCAGTTCGGAACTCAGCTTGAAAGCCTTGTCCTCAAGAATTTCCACACCCCAGAACTCGGTACTGTACGGAGTGTAATATAGGCCGTTTCGACCAGTTGCAAGCTGCGGCGGCATCTTGACCTGTTCACTTGACATACGGATTCTGTCGAACCGTCCGCACACATACTTGAGATACGAGTCGATACGGTTATCCATAATGATGAGCGGGTCAGTAAAAGCGCGATCTCGAATAATCTTGGAACAAACCTTTGCATTGATGTTGGTTACCGGAATACCAGCCACCGCAAGCATCTGGGTACATATTTCCTCATAGGTCATGTCCGGCTTGTAGAAGGTTTCCTTGTAGTCGCGGTCAAGGAATGAGAACGGATACTCGTAGTTGAAACCAATCATCGTTAGATGAGACAGCTGGATTCCTCGCCAGCGCGTCATTCCCATCGCCTTGCAGAAGGTATCCACGAAGGTGCTGGGCATATGCGCCTTCATCGCGCTGACCAGCTTCGACGGCGAATTACCCTTGTTAGCAAGCACCGAGAACACGGCGTCCTTCTTGAAGGACTCACATACTGCCTTCCACTCTTCCTCGTCCTCGAACGAATTCTTGTTTAGCGGGAACTGGATAATTCCGTTCTTGGTATTCTTGATACGAACCCGGTCATAGGGAATATAGAGGAATCTCGGATTGTGGTATTCCGTGTAGTTGATCTCAATCGGGGACACGACCTTCAAGATAGCGACCGTCCGGTTGGACAGCATATCGTTGAACAGGTCGAGCGGTTCGCCCAGCTTGGCCGTCGCCAAGAAGTGCACCTTCTCGCCGTTCATATTGCGTCTCAACGCCTCAATAACGGCGTCGAGGCTGTAGCCCATAATGTAGACCGTTTCCTTAGAATCCATTATCCTATTTTTCCGTCATTCTGGATGTACGGCAATATGTACTCTTCAAGCCATCTCTGACCGGGGAACTCGAACACGATATCATAGATGAGACCCTTGTCATTGCAGAACACAACGGCCGGCAGCTTGTGCATACCCAAGTCCGTATAAATCAAGTTCTTTTCTGGGTCCGGTTCTATGACTGACCGTACGCATCGTACCGGGTCATCAAACAGATTGTACTTGTTGAACCACGCGAACATATCGCTGAACGCTTGCTTGCAAGACGGACACTGGTCATTCTCGTCGTAAAACACGAACACCCACATAATCACCCTCTGACGGGAGACGAGGTCGCTATAAGCCTCCTTTCCGTATTCCAGAAGGCGTTTGCTAAGAGGCTCATATCCACCGTGAATAATGGCAGCGTTACTGCAGCAAGACATATTCCGTAAAATCCTTGGTTAAACCCTAAATTATAACATTTAGAGGCGAACATCGTAGTGGAAGAGTTTTCCCATATTCTTTTCGTTCGCTATGAACCAATTTACACCCCTAAGACGGCACCATTCCTCGGCGGCCGCCCATTTCGCGTGGTTAACCATAACATCCATCAGCTTGGTCTCGTAGGAAACCTTGCGCTTGCGGTATCTCTCCCAAGCAGCCTCGTCGGCTTGGTTGGAAGGCGGTTTAGGCATCTTCGGAACCACGGAATACGTCGTAGGCTTGATTTCGATAAGGTACTTGGACACTTGCTTCGTATCCTTGTCGGTTATTTCTACATAGAGGTCTGGCTTGTAGATGGAAAGCTTCTGGTACTTGGGTGACATATACGCGATCGATATCGGAGGGGGTTCGTAACCCCACATCGTAATGAGGGGATGCACATCACACAGAACGAACATCTTCTGTTCCCACTCCGACTTATACTGGGGAGTAGGCGCATTCGGCATATACTTTTCCGGATGCAGCAAGGTATATGCACCTTTCTTGCAGTCTCTGTAGTAGTTATGTGCCATTACGCCTCCACAGCTGCCTTGTACATTCTCGCATAGTAGCTGGCGAGACTTTCATCCGCCTTTTGTGGTGTAAACTGGAAGTAGGAAATCTTCTCAGACCTAGTCTGGTCGAAATCACTTTCCACCGTATAGGTCGCCACGAGAGCTGGTGTCTGGACGGAACCGTCCGCAGTCGGATAACCAGTCGGGTCATCGGCATAATACGGCTTACGGACGGAAGACTCGTTCATACCAGTATTGGACGAAGAATAGTCGCCACTGAGCGATTCGATAGAGTCAAGCTTCTCGGCAACATACTGCAAGTACGCCTCGGAGGTCGCATAATTATTCGAGAAACGCACAAGCTGGTACATGTGCTCGACATAGTAGTTGTCGTCGGACTGAGAAGACATACTGCCAACGATACTTTTCAGAGTGTTTTCTTCGAACTTCGAAATCTTCTTCGGACCGGCCATCACCTCGTTCTCTGTTTCGACCGAATAGGTAAAGTTGATGGAGTCCTTGATGCTGTTGTCTAGAGGTGACTCCGCAGACGGATGCAAATCGGCGAATGTGAACGGACGGTTGGTATCGTACTCCTCGGCCTCAGCTTCGGCCTCGCTAGTGTTGTCGTCCTTGTTCTTGGCCTTCTTGAACTGAGACATCAGCCAGTCCCACGGATTTTCCAAGTATAGCTGCCGCAGAACACTTTCGCGAGCCGTCGGAGCTTCCAGTTCCATAGCGATGCAGCAAGTATAGATGTCTGCCTCCATAGCGCGACGCCAGTACTTGTCTTCAAGCCGCAAGTCCTTGTATAACTGTTTCGTACGATTCTTGATCTTTTCAGAGAGGTTCGGACACGCGAGTTCAAGGCAACCAACCCACCCCTTGTAAGTCTTTATCATATCGACCGCTGACATTCCGTAATACTTGTTTCCGTTATCGTATTCCTCAGTATACACAAAGAAACACTCGAACGGGCCTACCATATCGATGAACTTATTGACATTCATCTTCTTGGTAAGAAGCTGGGCATACTTCTTCATCAAAACACGGAACGGCTTGATAATCAGGTCGTAAACATACACAATCCAAGCCTCGATGAGGTTGAACAGTCCATTGATGAAATTCTTGACATACTTCGTGATCATCGTGTCAAGGCCGAACTTCAAGTCGGCAACATTCAAGAACGAAAACTTTTCGTTGATGCAAGCGATAACCGCCCAAGGACGACCCTTTGTAGAATTGCCATCGGCGTCTTCCGTACAACCAGTCAGATTGGCTATAACATTTGCCAAACACGGACACTTGGCCATATACTTGCCGAGGTCATCCCAGTTAATCGACATCGAGAAATTCAGCAAACCAGTAAGCTTGTCCTGTATCGCGTTGATTACATCCAATATGCAATGTCTAACCGCCTCAGTAAAGTCTAGCGTGGCATCCTCAAGACGCTCGCGAGCCGCATCGATCTTATTAAACAGAGCGAACGCAGCCTTGACAATCACATCAAGCCATCCGTCAATCGTACCACCCCACATTTCAATGAAGTGGCACACATTCTTGACAAAATCAGGTTTCTGAATCAGCTTGCCTATCGATGCGCCCGAAGTGATTCCGTTCATCACGGACGCGACCTTGTCCATACTGGCAGTAACGCCGCTCATTAGGAGCTTCACCGATTGCGGCAGCTTGCCCATAATGTACTCATACAGCATATCGCTGCAGTCGACCGCGTTAATGCGCTTGGTTGTCGCGTCTAGAGCGGCGGCCGCTTTTTCGACGCCACCAGTAAGCGTACTGGCAAGACCGTCCACACTTGTCATGAAGGACGGCTTCAGAGGATATCCAGAATCGTTACCAGCAAGTACCGACGATGTGCTGGCAGTCGGCGTAGACACTACGGCACTATTGACCGACGACTGCATACCAGCACTGGCTGCGTTCCTCGGTTTTTCGCAATCCATTTTCTTATTAGATGAATCACTCATAGATCTACCTACTCGTTATAGTCGTCCGCGCTGAAGTTAGGCATAGCGGCACGGAGGTTAGGAATATCGAACTCGTTGGGGGAAACCACCGGGATGTCGAAATTATCCGCCTTTGTCCGTATATGCGTAATCAGTTTATCCAGAACACCAAGCTGGTAGCTATTCGGACAGTTGTCCGTATCGCCGACCAGCATAATCACAACCGCATCAACATTCGCCTTGTCGCCATCTATCGTCGCATTACTGTACGCGCCAGCATCGTTGTCAATGTCGATGAACTGATAGAGGCCGCTGTTCTTGAGCGACTTCTTGTCACCATTTTCTGCAAGCACTTCTGGCGCACCGTCACGCTGCCCAACAAGGAAATGGGCATTTGTGTTAGTCGTCGTAAACTTGTTCGCCATAACCGGGAAGCATTCACCTTCGGTATGACATACCAATATCCGCTTGACTTGCTTTCCACTGCGCTGAATCATCTTGTCGGTTCTCTCGATAGGAACCTTCATAACGGTCTCGCCGCTCTTGTTCACGATGTCAGTATACGGCAAATTATCGTCAAACGGTTCAGTCAAAGCCGGTGCCTTCGACGTGTCATCCTGATGAGGCTGGCCATTAAACGCGTCTACCGTCGCTTGGGAAATGTGAGAAATCTGTAAATATTCGCTTCCTTGTCCAATACCGGTATTATCGCGGTTACCACCCACTGGCATACAAGTAAAGATGTCAATAGTAGCCTCTGTAAGGACATGGTGAGTATTTGCACCAGCACCTTCCTTCGCGCCTTGCCCAGCTTGTCCGTGCGCGACTGTCGATTCGTATGTGACGAATCCAGACGCGTCCCACATAAGTCCAGAATTGTTACCGGGATTCACGATGGTCGTAGTATGCGTCTGACGGTTATGCGTGTAAAAGAAACCGTCTTCACCAAGATTGCCCACTGCTACATCGGGGTAACTGTCGGTATATTCCGCCGGAAGCACATCAGGTGTCGCCGATATTCCGTAATAAGTTCCACGGTTGATATCGCCGTCCTCGAATCGTACGCGCAAGTAATAACCCGGCTGAGGGACTTGCTGGATTCCGCCAACTATTGCCGGATATACATACGGCTGGTCTTCATCATCCAATTCGTCGGTGACACCAAGAATTCTAGCCATCACGGCCCCGTTGTGCATCGTATCGACGCTACCCGGTACCACGACCGCCAAGTAATCTACATCAGGTAACTTGTTATACATCCCCATACGACACCTACTTATTCATCTTGTCGGACTCGACCTTGCAAGCCTTAGCGATTTCGTCCAGTTTCTTCATAGTCGGGTCGTAACCGTTGATACCCTCGCTATTGGAAACGAGCGTGAGAATCGTCAGATGGTCTGGCTGCTGCGTGAAATGGGTCGAGCCTAGCGCACCGCCAGAGACCTTGGTATCCTTCTTAATTCGCTTGGAAACGACAATGTACTCATCGGTATAGTACATATCCGGTCCTTCAGTACCACCGTTCTTCGCCGGTTTGAGGGAATAGACATAGACTCGGCTACCGACCGCCGGTCCCACGCAGTTCGTCAACCCGATGGCCATAAGCTTCGAATACTCAGTCAAGTGGCGAAGCCGAATCTGTTCAGCCATACAGTACGAACTGTGTACATTCTTCGGGAAATTGTTGACAACCTTGATATCGCCGTACACCGACTTCGTGTCGGGCAAGCTGAATTTTTCGGCAGTCTGCTTGGCGTTCATCGCGCCGTAGTGCTGCATAAGAGAATCATAGCAGTCACCGTAGCAGTTCGACACATCGGCCTTTCCCTTGGAATCAATATTAGACGCAACGATGTTTGGGAACGATTCTGCAAGGTTGTCACCCTTGTTGGTCATTCTCTCTTCTTGATAATACAGCCAAGCCTCGCTGTTCGTATTCGAGTCAACGAACCGAGAGCTTGCCGTCGATGTCCTTGCGTCTTGAGAGTAGATGCAAGCCATCGGCGTACTCACCTTTTTCGATGTATTAAGTGACGAAATTATAATCGACTGCGACACGATATCATAAGTCCAGAACATATAATCGCCGACCATTGCGGAATGGTCTACGGTCGTACGGAGCTTATCTACAAGGTTGCTGTTCACATACCGCCAAGTCATAGTGTCGGTCAAATTAGCGGCATCGCCGGTGATGAGGTTCGTGTAAGGCATAATGCCTTCATACGCCTTCAATGTATCAATGAGTGCATCCAAACTGGAACCCTTGACCGCATTCGTGGTCTTCTTCATCAGTTCCGGCGAGTTCATCTTCCAGTTGAACTTGACCGCGACCGTACCCTCGTTAACGAGCGACTGGGACGCCGATGTAATGAGGAACATAAAGCCGCTTCCATCCACGCCTTGATAACCAGTATTGAGGAAAACAAAACGGCCAAAGCAACCGCTATCCAACTGGAAGTCGGGCTGGTTCGTTACAAGCACCGTTGCGGAACCATACGGAAGCTCGTTGATCGGTATTGTTATCGACAACTCGTCCACATCGTTCGCATCAAAAATACGATCATTAAGAACCACAGTCACACTAAAGCTTGTGCCGACTCCGCTAGCCATTATTCATCCTCTTTAACTTCGTTGTACTTCATGTGCCAAGTAACTACGCTGGTCGGGTCCGGAAGGATATAGTTGTCGTCGCCGACCGCTTCCGTGATGACACCGTTGAACGCGTCGCTATAGCCGAGCCAGTCACGGTTACCCCAAACCACATCCTCATTCGCTTGCTTTTCGGCCTGTACAAGTTCGTTTCCCTTATACCCCTTCAAAACTAGCTCATTGTGGATAGCTTCGGAAGCAATTCTAATGGTTCCGCGAAGCTGCATCGGATTACGGATATCGTTTGCCGCAGCGAACGCCTTATACATTGTCGGTGTACCATAGAGGTCACCGATGACACGGTCAAGACGACCGTTCTGAACCATCGGAATGTGGAACATACCGGCGACATTAAAGTTGTCCTCTCGGATTCTCGGAAATTTCTCATCTGCTGATGCCATAACCGCTCCTTACTTCTTCTTGCCGTTAATTCCACCCGCGTCTTGATTCTTATCAGTCTTGGGGTCGCCACGCGGAATCCATTCGTCAAAGACCTCGCTACCGAGGAACGACATAAAGTCCTTAGTCGGACCCGGCTGCATCCAGTAGTCGAAATTGACATCGGCGGACACCCAAAGCGGCAAGTGAGTTCCGTCCTTGGAAATGAACTGTTCCTTGGATGCCGTAATCTTTACCGATGTAAGGATAACCGGTTCCAAGTCGAGATAATGTCCTACGGTAATGCGTACCGGAAGCGGGTTAGCGGTGATTTCGCCACCGAAGAAAGTGTTGATGCTGTTGTACGCGCTTACCGCACCGCCAGCAACCTTCTTCATCAAGTCCTTAGAACGCTGCCAACGAGTGCCGGACGAACTAGATTCGGACTTGTCGCTTTCACTCGTCTTTTCAGTATTACCGCCGCCTTCGTTGAGACCGAGTGCCATCGCGGTATTGTCTGAATAATAGTTCGCAGTGTCGCGAGCCTCATTTGAAAGAAACTCACGGTTAGATGCCGTAGTTCCGCTGTCAGTGGCTATTCCCCAGCTGTCAGCCGCCGCATCCATCGCAAAGTTACCGATTTCCTTCATCGCGTCCTTAGCCGCGTCGAGAGCCTTGCCGCCAGCGTTCATAATACCGTTAATGGCCGCGTTAATAATCGTCGCCGAATCCATATCCATCGGACGCACATAGGTCATCATGATCAAGCGCTTGATGGAAATACGACACATCTGTTCCTGTTCGGGCAAATACCACTTGAACTTCAGCGGCATATTAGCACCGATTTTGGTGCTTGTAAAATGCTTGATAGTCGTGCTACCAGTCGAATTGTTGTTCATACCAGCAAACGCCATAGAAGATGTCGCCAGCTTATCAACCGCTTGCAAAGCCGTATTCGTGGAGCTGGCAAACTTGCCACCAACACAAGGAACCAACCCAACAACACCGCCAGAGCCATCGCCGGTAAGCAAGGTATTCATCATAGAAAACCCAGTCTTATTACTCGGCTCGCTCCAGTTGGCAGTCACATTGATACTCGGTCCAGCCGCATTGCTCACATCCAAGATGCCGTAGAACGGTTCATAGATGTTGTAATTGCTGGCAGCCGCACATGCGTCTTGCATAGTGGTTCTGAACTCGTCAAGAATACTCTGGAAACCACCCATATAAGAGCGACGCGCCGGACCGTCCAACACTTGAATGCGGACAACATTCGGCTTCGGCAAAGCCTCGATCATTCGTCCAGAAGTATGGCCAATTCGCTTCTGGTATTTCTTAACCTCGTTCTTCTTTACCATACCTTACTACCCCATTAGAGCACCGTTAATCGCTTCACCAGCAGCCTTAGCTTGTTCAGCGTTGGCGTTCTTGACTTCTTCACTTGTCATCGCCTCGATAAAGGCATCCTTCATCATATTCGCGATTTCCTTATTCTTGTCGGCGTCGGACTTGCGCGTACCAGATACGCCGTCGCCAGTCGTCGCGTTCGGTTCGTTAGTATTTATCGTGGAGCCAGCGGCCAGCTTGCGGTCACCCTGATACAGTGCGGCGGCCGTGCCGAACCCGGCGGAGTTGCCATTGATGTTGGCTAGGCCAACTTGGTCTTTAGTAAGTCCGTACATGCTTGCACGACGGATAGCCTTAGTAGTGTCGGTCTCGTTACCAGCCCAATGAGCAACTTCAGCAGCAAACGACTGACCAATGGAAACTTGGTTAGCGTCGTGCGCGTTCATGAAACCAGAGCCAGCACCCTTCAGCGCACCTTTCAAACCACCAGTCTTCGCGCCGTTATAAACACCCTTAGCCATTCCGATTATTTCAGGAACCGCCAGCGTATTTACAAGCGCGTCAGTAGCACCAGCAAGAGCCGTGCTCATCGTATCCTTGATGTTTCCGGTTTTCTTCCAGACATCATAGGTGTTCTTTGCACCGTCTACAAGGCTACCGATTCCTTGAACTATCGGTATCTTCTTACCAATGCCCATAGCAAGCTTACCAGCAGACTTTGCCGCGCCAACGGCGGACTTTCCAAACTTTACAATAGGAGATTCAGTTACGGCCTTTGCAGCCAAATTACCGACGGCCTTCACACCAGAAGCAATCGAATTGCCGATCTTTGAAAAGATGGAACCAACCTTGCTCTTTACCGCGCTGGCCGCCTTGCCAACCGTACTGTTCTTGATGGCGTCCTTCCAACCAGTCAAAGTCTTCATAAATGACGACTTCATTTCACCTAGCGTCTGTCCGACGGCTGTCTTCATCCCCTTGAACTTTCCGACAACTGAATTTTTAACACCACTTATCATCGACTTGAAGCTAGTCCCAAGTTCGGACACCTTCTTAGCCAGCTTGGTATCCTTTATCCAAGACGTAGCCTTGTTCCAAGCACCAACGAACGACTTGCCGACCTTGCTCCACTGAGCCTTGAGACCGCTCATCCAACCCACGGCGAGACCGCCTATGGCACCTATGGCACCGCCGATAAGGTTGCCTAGGAATCCCGGCAATCCTCCATCAGCGTTTCCAACGGTGGCCGTATTTTCTTGGTTCAAATACTTGTCCAACGCCTGAGACAGCTTGGTCATCGTAGGCTTCATCGTATATTCTTGATAAGCCTTGCTTTCCTCGTGGTCGATTATAGCCTGAGCGCGGTCAGTCTCGTCTCCAGCGATTCCGGCCTTGTATGAAATGTTGTCATCAGATTCGGTTACCGAACTGGGCGACGGCGTAGCGGTCTGCGCGGCACCCACATTGGAAACGCCGCCTTGCACAACGCCGGAATTCGAATCGGTCATAACAACGCCGTGGTTAATAATCAGCGTACGGATGGAGCTGTTTCCGCCGATCATATCCCCGGTGATGTTGCTGCCAAGCGACAAACTGTTCTGGCTTGACGCCATCGCTTGCTGCGCCACGCCAGACTGGCCATAGCCAGCCGTTGACGACGCCGCGTTGCCCAACCCGCTCGTATTGTCGTTGAACTGCTTGAAAAGCTCTATAATGGTAGCTTGGTTAGCCAAGACCGCTTGCATCGGGTCTTTCTTGGAACCGTTATTCTCCTCGTGGAAGTCAACAAGGCTCTGGTGAGCCTTCGCGGCCTCTTGTTCGGCATAAGCCTCCAATACACCAGCCTTTACAGCATTTTTGATATCCACAGTAGCCATTATACGCCCCAAATCGGTTACTTGCAGTTTATATGATTTATGGCATCAAAAAAGGCGGAGCCTTGCGGCTTCGCCTAATGAGCACCGTTAACTGAAACCTACTTAGATCTACTGGTAGGTAGACTTATGTGATTTCCTACCTTGCCCATTACTGGGTAGGCCGTAACGGCACTTAATCAACCGCATCTACGCTATATTCCTAATATGCATCAAGCAACACGGTTGATTTGCCTAGTCCTACTTTCTTACGGAAGAGCCTTAACACGGTCGGCATGTCAAACTAGGCATAACTAAATATACATTATTTCCATTAGTAGATTTAAGTATATTTCGTTAACTGCTAACAACCCAGCATTGTGGACAGTTCCTGACCCGATTCCTCTTCTTCCCCTCCGTAGAGATGGTTGAATTTCTCTACGCAGTACTTCTTGACCTCAAGAAACTCCGGTATGAAAAGCTGGTCGCAATCCAGTATCGAAGTGTTGATCATGTCGGATATGAGGCACTTGTCCCTAACAAGAGCTATCTTATCATAGACTGGAAATATACTGGTCGAGACGAAAGGGATAGGAGACTCGGACCTCCTTACCGCATTTCGGGCAAGTCAATCTCGCAGTAATGATAGTCGTCAAGCTTGCGCTATTGATTTCCTCGAACATCTTGGTGGCTGCAGCCACATTCATATTCGAGAGATAGTTAATCTTGTCATTGAGCGTTTCACACTCCTCGATTTCCAGCACGACTGCGGACTTGATGATTTCGCGAAGGTACGAAGGCATCGGCTTTCCGATATCGCGCTGGTAAGCGGTAACCGCCTCGTCGACCATACGGTCGTGGTATCTGCGCCTCATGTACACATCGCATTCGCGTCCATCCGGAAGACGGAATGCGTAGTAACCGTTAGCATGCTTTGCCAAGATCGCATTGACATCGCCGACGATGGTGAAATCGAGGTTGTAGAAACTGACACTGAATCC
>JAEEGL015223171.1_pt1 | contig 13909 bp, 10 predicted proteins | sample 9134231 | NCBI WGS metagenome assembly JAEEGL01 (sample SAMN16246548, study PRJNA631951) | gut metagenome | biome: gut microbiome; feature: rumen; material: fiber-attached | host: Bos | place: Iran: Karaj | collected 2018-10
ATTATTATCAAAATTATTATATTGATCAAATGTTGAATTATATTTAGTTCTAATATACATTCCATTTGGAATATCTTTTTGATTATTTTGATTATAATTAATATTTGATTGAGGAATATTATTCATTAAAAATTCTTTATTAAAATTATTTTGATTTAAATCATTATTATACTTATTATTAATTTGATTATTAAAATTTCCTGAATTAAATTTATCTTCTAAATAATTTCTATATGATTCTGGATTTTGAGAACTTCTTAAACTATTTGTATTTGGAGGTGTATTTAATATATTTGTTGAATAATTAGCAAAATTATTTGAGAAATTTAAAGAATTTAAATCTAATTGATTTTTCATGTTTAATTTATTAAGATCTGAAATTTCATTTGTTTGATTTTTTTCTAAACTAGAACCTCTTGAATTCATTTCATAAGTATATGAATTTTGTCCATATTTAAAATTAAGAGAAGGAATCATTTTTAAACAAATAATTTATTAAAAAAACTTCTTTAATAGAATTTAATTATTTTTATAATTTATTTTAACATTAAAAAAATATATTTGAAATGACATATAAATATATAATTAATAGAATACAGAAAACAATAAGATAAAAATCAATAACAATCTTATTTAATTAAAAAGCAATTATTCATTTATAACTTAATATTAACAAATATTATTTCTTTAACTAATTTTATATCAAACTTAAAATAACGGAAAAAAAATAAAAAGAAAAAAAAGTTAAAAAAAACTTTATAATTTTAAAATCTCAAATTTCCATTAAATTAAATATACTAAAACCTACAAAATATATTTATCTTAAAAAAAAAAATTTATTTTTTTCCTTTAATAATTTTATATCTAAGAATACTTCTTTTTTGTCTAAGTCTCATAACTTTATATCTATCAAAATCATATAAATTACATCTTTTATTTCTTCTTTCTATTTTTATACAATATATTTACAATTCTTTTTTTTTGTTTTATATTTGTTTAAAAAAATATTATATTACAAAATATATACAAAAATTCTTACATAATTTACTTTATAAGAATTAGTTTTTTATACATTGTTTTTAATGTTGGAAAATATTGTATTTTCATCTAATTTATTTTTTAATTCATCATTTATTTTAGAAATTTCATTTGAATTTAAAGTAATCAAATTCATTAAACTATTATAATATTTATTTCTCATTTTCTTGATTTTTTCATTATTAATTTGTCTAATTTCTTCAAATGATTTTTCAAAATTAGATTCAAAATTAAATTCTTTCTTTTTTTTAATAGAACTTTTAATTCTTTCTAAAAATTTAATATCTGAAAATCTTCTTGATTTAAGTTGATAAATTAATTCATTTGAATATTTATCAAAACTTTTTTTTTTAGAATTTAAGTTAGAAGAAGAAATTGAATGAGGAATATAAATTCTATTACTTGGAATTTTCATTAAATTTTTATAACTTAACTTTTTAATTTCATTATTTTTATTTAAAACATTTTTTATATCAAAACTTCTTATTTTTGTTGTTAATTGAGTTTTAATTTTTGTAGATTTTTGAGGATACATTATAATTGCACAATTTTCATCATATGAAATATTTGAATTTGTTTCTATTATATTTTCAGATTTATTTTTTATTTCTGGTAATAAAATATTATTAACTTTTTTTTTTATTTTTATTTTTGTTTGTAATAATCTTTTATCTATTCTCTCTTTTAACATTGATAAATTTTGTTTTACATATTTTAATCCTAAATCACTTGAATTATGAATTAATTTCTTTTTTTTAATAAAATTTAACTTTCTATGATTATTATAATTATAATTATTAATTTCAATATTTTTATTTTCATTTATGCTATTATTTTTATTTTCTAATTTGTCTTTTTCTTTTTTATATTGAATAGACTTATTTTTTTTTGATAAACAATTATTTTTAAAATATATTTTTTTATCAAAATATTTTTTAATTAAATCACTATTATTAATATTTTTAAGTAATGAATTTCTTGTACTTTCTTTATTTGATTTATCATTAGAAAAACATGTCTTAGAAATAGAATATGACATTTATTAAAAGTAAAAATAAGATTTTATTTTATTTCATAAATTCAAAAAATATAATATAAAAATATTATATAACTTAAAAATTTAATAATTTTTGATAATAAAATAAATTAAATAAATTAAATATGTCACACCTATATATATATACATAATAAGTAAGTAACTATTTTTTTGTATTTTTTGATACAAAATCTTTATCATAAATATCTTTATTACAATCATTAAACTCACTACTAATTAAATAATTATCAAAATTAAATAAATTATATTCTTTTTTAGAATCATTAAAAATTCCATTATTTTTACTATAATTAATATAATTATTATTATAACTAGAACTCAAATTTTCTTTAATATTTTTATTATTCATATTATTTAAAGGTGAAAAATTAAAATTAATTTCTCTTTTTTCTAAAGAATAATTAAAAGAATTGAAAGAAGAATTTTGAAAATCAAAATTATCATCTTTAGGAGTACATAAAGGAGTTGGTACTTGAAAATTATCATTATTTTTAATAGCAGGTGTAATTTTATTATTTTGACTATTAATATCATTAAAATATTGTTCTGAAATATTATTATTAATAAATGCACTTTTTATATTTTTATTTATATTTGATTTTGGGATTTGAATTGGAAATAATTTTTGTTTTTTATCTGATAATTTTAAATTATTTTTATTATCATTTTCTTTTATTAATTCACTATTATGTAATGTAGGAAATGAATTTATACTTTCTGTATTATTTGTTAAATTTATTTCTGGAATTTCAATCTTAAAAAATATTTTATTTTTATCTTCTTTTATATCATTACTTTTATTTTCTTCTATTGAATTATCAATCTTACTTTTATGTTTAATTGTCTCTCTTATTTTCATATCATTTTTTTTCTTATTTATAAAAAGTTCTTTATCACTTTTAAAAATATTTGGATAATCATTTAAATAAAATTGTTCCTTTATTTTTCTTTTAGATAAATTTTTTAAATATGTACTTATAAATTTTTCTGGTGATTTTTTCGAAGAAGTAATTGATAGTTTATTTTTTTTATCTACAATAACTAAAAAAACTTCTAAATCACATAATAATGCTAATTCAAGTGTTTTTTTTATTAATCCTTTTTTTCTTTTGTAGAATGTAATTTGACTATTTAATTTATTTTCAATTTTTATCATTTGTATCTTCCTTTTTCCCATTTAAAATATTAAATTTTACATTATCTTATATAGAAAATCAAAAATATTTTTATACTTTTTTTATAATATTTTAAAAACAAATATTATTATTCTTATTTTCAAAGAATAAAAATATATAAATGAATAATTAAATATTTTTAAAATATAAATTAGTTTTTCAACAAAATATCTTTAAGAAATTGAGTTTTTAACTAAAAGAAAATTTCTTCTTTTTTGAAAAAGATTTCTCTTCAATATTATTTTAAATTAAATTATGCTATTATTAGTCAATTTTATTTTTGATTTTATTTTTTTTATAACTTAAATTAAAGTATAATATTGAATAATTCATTTTCTTTGATATATTATTAGTTAAATTTCATTGTATTTGTATCTAATTTAAAGTATTTAAATTAAATTAATAAAATATTTGGTGTAAAAATTCTATTATTTCATACATTATTATATTTATTTAAAAATATTCCTTGTTTTGAAAAATTGATTTATATGTAAAAATATATTAATTAATAATTTTTTATTATTTATTAAAATGAAATTATAATTAATTTATATATTAATGAAACATTATTATTCCAAAAAAAAAAAAACAAACAAAAAGAAAACATATAATAAAAAAAATAAAAAAACAAAATAAAAACCTAAAATAAAACTTAATTAAAATCAACAGTATTTAAAATACTTAATTTAGTTTCAATTGAATCAATTAATAAATAAGCAAATTTTTCTCCTAATTCAGGATCTTTTTCAATACCTCCTTTTTTTTTTAATAATTTTTCATTCTCTTCTGCATTTTTAGATAAATTTATTGCATTCAATTTAAGATGATTAACTTTATCATAAATATTTAAATTAGGAGTATTAAATTTATATCTTTTAATTTTACTATCACTTTCATTATTTCTTTTATTTTTTTCTTTTTCTTCTCTTTCTTTTTTTAATTCTTCTAAATAATCTTTTTGTTTATTTTCATTATTTTGTAAAGTTAATTTTTTTCTTGATATTGATAAAGATAAAGGAATTCTTTTTGGTTTTATTATTTCAAAAGATTTATTTATTGAATTATCTTCTATATTATCTAATTTTAAATCCCAATTATATTTTAAAGGTTTATTTGGATCTCTTTTTATTAAAAGAATTCTATTTTTTTTATGATTATTTAAAGTATCTTTTATTATTTTTTTTTCAGTTAATTTTAATATTTTATCTTCTCTTTCTTTTTTTAATTTTAAATTTATATTTGGCTTTTTTTCACTTAAAATTCTTTCAGAATAAACTTTTTGTGTTTTAATTTGACCTTCAATTTTTTTTCTTTTTTTTTCTCTTTCAATTCTTAATTTATTACAATTTATTTCTGATAATTCTCTAAAATGAGAAATATAATTTGGAATATAATTATTTTCATAAAATTCTTTTTTAAAAGATTCACTTCTTTCTTTTAAATCTTTTTGATATTTTAATTTTTTTTCTAAATAATTAATTTCAAATTCTTTTATTTCATCAAAAGGAATTGAACGCATTAAATATTTTCTTTTTTTATTTTCATTTTTAATTAAATCTTCTTCTTTTTGAATAAATTTTTCTTTTAATTGATTAAATAAATAATTATTTTCATTAGTATTTATTTTATCTTTTATATGTTCTTCTACTTTTAATCCTTTAAATTTTTCATCTTTTATTTTTTCAATATTGAATCTTGTTTCTTTATCTCTTTCTTTTAATTTTTTTAAATATTCTATTCTTTGTTTTTTTTCTTCTTCTTCTTTTAAATCAATTTCTTTTTTTCTTTTATTGATTATTGAATCAATATCTTTTTTCATTTTTGCTTTTCTTTTTTTTGATTCTTCTGAATATTTTTTTGCTCTTATTTCTGCAATTTCTTTTTCTTTTTCAAAGTTAATTAAAAATAATTTAATTTTATCTTTTTTATTTATATTTGAATCAGTATGTAAAATATCATTTATTTCATAATCTAATTTTTTTATTTTTTCAGTTGTATCAATTGTTTTTGATTCAATTTCTTTTAATTTATCTTTATTTATATTTTCATCTACAACTGTTAAATTACTTTCTTTTTCTATTAAACTTTTACTTTCTTTTAATTTTAAAATTCTATTTTTTAATTTATTTTTTTGTGATTTTAATTTTTCTAAAATTTGATGGTTCTTTTTTTCTTCATAATTTTGATTTCTTGATTTTATTTTTTTTCTGTTTTCTTGATTGATTTTATCAAAATTATCTTTTCTCATTTGAGTTATCAATAAATGTTTATTTTCATTATCTGATTCACTTTGATTTGAAAAGCCATTATTTAAATTATTATTATTATTATTTTTTTTATTATTAAGTTTATGGATTTTTGATTTTAAATAATCATTTGTTTCAATTCGATTAAAAAATTTATCATCTTTTTTTATATTTTTATCTTCATTATTTGAATTTATTTCTTTTTCATTATTATTAAAGTATGGAAGTTTATTTTTTTGGTTTTTTTTTTCATTATTTTTTTCATTATTTAAAGATATTTGAGTTGATATTTTATCTTTATTATTTTTTGAAGGAGACTTCATTTTTTAAAATTAGTAAAATTAATATTTAATTTATTGAAATAAACATTTCAAAAATAAATATAAAGGAATTTTTCATTTTATAAAAAAAAATTAATAAGTATAAATAAAAAATAATTTTAAAAAGTTGAAAAGTATTTTTTTAATTTAATTAAATGAAAAAGATAACAAAAAATATTAAGAACATAAAAAGAAAAAATAAAGCAATTTCAGCACCAATTCTATATAATACAATTGAAGATACTGTTTTTCTTACACAAAAAACTTCTTTGGAATCTTTACTTTATTTAATTAAATTAAATCAAGTTAAATTTTTTTCTAATCCAAATAAAAGAGATGATAATAATTTCATTATAGAATTTTTATTAGATTTTAAAAATATTTTATCAAATTCTTTAAATAATCAAAAACAACAAAAAGAAAAAATATTAAAAGAAGTAAATAATAATTTTTATAATTTCATAATAGCATGAATTTCATATAAAAGAAAAACAATATTCAAATACATCAAATTTAAATTTTGATTATGAAATTGAACAATTAGAAACTTTAAATTTTTTAACTGAAAATGAAATAAAAAAAATAGATTCTTTGTTAAAAAGAGTAAAAGATAAAATAAACCAATTAAAAAAAATTGAATTAATACAAGAAGATAAAAAAGAAATAATTTTAAATACAAATAAAGATATTACTCGAATTCAAAATGAGTTAACAATAAAATTATCAGAATTAAAAGAAAAATTTGATAATTTAAAATTTATTGAAGAACAAGATAAAAATGAATTAGATTTCTTAAATAAAAAATTAAAGAAATATAATGAAATATTCAAATTTGGAAAATATGATAAAAAATATATAGATACAGAACAAATAATAGAAGAAGATAAATATGAAGAATATTCAAAAAGTAATTGTAATGTAACTAATTCTATAAATAGATATTATAATAAAACTCAAGATGAAATTAATAGTTATGAAAATAATGAAGATACTGAAAAAAATAATATCTTTTCTTATTCTTTATCTAATAGAAGAAATAAATTTAATAAAAATTCCAAAGTTATTAATCTTAAACATAATTTTAACGTGAATATGAATATTAATGTAAATCTTAATGTAAATAATAATAATAAAGATAAAGATTTCAATATTAATTTAATGGACAATATTAAAAGTTCTAAAAATGAGAAAATTAAAGAAATTTTTAAAAATATTCCAAATTTTGATTTTAATGTTGTAAATTTAAATATGAAATAATTCTTTTATATAATTTATGATAATGGAAATAATTTATGTAAGGTAACAATTATTTGACATAATTTTTTTATTTTTTTGAAATTTAAAATAGTCAAATTAACTATTGTTAAATAAATAAACTAATTATTATTATTAATAAATATAAATTATTTTAAAAATAAATTTTAAATAATAATCAAGTTATTGAAAATTTAAATTAATCAATTAAAATAATTAACATTCATCTATTATACAAAATAAATTTCATAAAAAAAACAAAAATTCAAAACAATAAAAACAAACAAACAATATTAAATAAAATTTATGTTAAATGATAAAATATTATTAAATTCTATATAAAATAAATTAAAAAATTTATAATATTTTTTTAAACACATTATTATATTGCAAACAAGAATATACAAAAATCAAAATTTATTTTGAAATATATAAAAACAATCTTACAAAAAATTTAAAATTAGCTTTTACTAAAAAACACTTCATCAAAATATATATAAGTGGAATTATCTTCTAAAAAATTTTGAACTTTCATAATAATATCTTTATTCGTAATAAGCCCTAATTCCAAAACTTTTTTACACTTATTTATAATTTTTGACTTTACTATTACAGAAAATAACCATGACACATCATAAATATCAAAATTATTTATATAATTTATATATTTTAAAAAGTCCCTAATTCCTGTTTTATTTAATAAAATATGATTTACTAATTTATTTCTATATAAGGAAATTTTTTCTATTGATAATTGATTATTTTTTATTAATTGTTTAGGATTAAATTTATATTTTTTTCTTTTTTTTTTTGATTCATTTAAATATAAATTTTCATTATTATTATACTTATTAATCATATTAATTAAGTAATCAAATGCATAAAAATATCTCATAATTTCTTTTAATTCACAATCAAATTTATTATTTATTATTTTTCGAACACTTTTAATTATACAAGTATGAAAATGATTTTTTAATTCTTTCGGAGGTCTAAACAAAATTTATTTTTAATTTAATTTTTTAAACTTACTTTTTTATAATTTGTGAATAACGTTTCCATTTATTTCCTAAAAAAGAATGAGCTTCAAAAAATAAAAATTCTTCTTCAAATGACCATGATATTTCGTTTTTTCTATTTCTTTTTCTTAAAATGAAACTATGGCCTTTGTTTAATAATTCATCTTTAAGTACATTAGAATTTTGGAAGGACATTTTTAAAATAAAATACAATATTTTTTTAAGTATACTTTTATTTTTATTTTGATTAATATTTGAATACTGAATTTAATAAATTTTTTTTAATAAAGATTGTAATTAAAATAAACTGTTATATTTTTATATATATATATATTTTTAATTTTGTGTATTTTTTATGAAATGTTTTGTTTAATTAATGTATATATTTAATTTTCTAATATGATTTTAATTGATTTTATTCTTTGTTGTAATATTCATTTATTAAATATTTTTGATAATTATTGTTATAACTTAGTAATATAAAAAACTGTTTATTATAAATTAATCTTTGTTTTTTCATTTAAACATATTTATTTATTTTGTATTAATCATTAAATTATTTCATATATATTAAAAAATCAATCAAATTAAATATAATTAAATTGATAATAAGTAATTTAATAAAATTCATCATTATAAAAAATTTAATTCGAAAAATAAATATAAATATATGGTAATATATTCTAATTTAAATTTAGAGTGAAAAACAAATAAAAACTAATAATAAATTAAAAAACAAAATATATTGAAAATTAAAAAAAAATTCATAAATTCAAAAGAAAAAATAATATTTTCATATATTAAGACTCTTTTCAAAAGAATAATAAAATCTAAAATAAAAACATAATATAACATAATTTTTAAATTGTTTATTAGAATTTTTCAGACATTATAATATATTATCTGATACTAATTTTATTAATTTTTTCCTTTATATTATAAATAAAAATGAAATATAATCTTAAAAAATTATTTTATATTTAATTAAAAAATAAACAAAACTTAAAAAATAAACAATGCGTAGAAAACATTTATCTTCACAACAAAAAAAAGCAATTGCGTTAAAAGGAATTGATATAGAAAAAGTAAAAAAAAGAATAATGAAAGAAGTATATTCTTCAAATGAAAATAAACAAAATTCAAAAAAAGAAATGAAAAGAAAACCAAATATAATAGAACAATATGAAATAGAATATCAAAATTATTTAATTAATATTTTTAATTCTAAAAGTGTTTCTATGATGATTTTTTTTATAAAAGAAACAAATAATTTACCATATGAATTAAAAGTATTAGAAAACTTTTCAAATAAAATAATATCAATAATTAAAAAATTAATGATGAATGAATTTGAAATTTCTTTATTCACTTTAAATATTGATTTTTATGGATGGATTGATGAAAATAAAATTTATAATCCAGAATTATATTTATTATTCTTAGGTTTATATTCAAAACAATTAACAAATGATAAATGTAATATTTTTTTTATGAAATTTAATTCAGAAAATGATAATTTTGTTGAATATTATCAAAAATGGGAAAGTAAATTAAATAAAAGAGTATTTAATTTAAAAGAAATTGGTAATAGATTTAGATTTTTAAATCAATCACATAATTCTTTTTGTCAAGTTAATTTTATTGATTTTGATTCTGTTGTTGATAAAATAATAAGATTAAGTCATCCTTATGGAGAAGAAAATCAAGGTTCAAATTTAAAAGTTTATATTAAAGAAGAAAAATTAATTGATAATTTAAATAATGAAATAAATGAAAAAAATAATGAATTTACTTATCATTTAAATGATAATAATTCTAATACTAATTTAATTAAAGATAATTCTTCTTTTAATTTTAATAGAGAAAGTGAAAAAAGTTTTATTAATCATTTTAATCAATTAGAAGAAAATTATATTTCTAAAAAAGAATTTAGTTTAGATAATTATTATTTATAAGACAACAATCAAATAATTAATTAAGAGAAAATAATTTTAAATGATTTGGTTGTTTTATTTCAAAAAATAATAAAAACTTGTTTTAGAAAAAAATTTTCATTTATTAAAAATTTTATTTTTTTTTTAATAAATTATATATTCAATTAAATTTAATCAAAATATAAAAATAAAATTTTTATTAAAATAAAAAAAACAAAAAATTAAAAAATAAAAATATAAATTTTAATATAAATAACACTCTAAATAAAAAATAATAATTAACCAAAAGACATTAAATTAATTTTTTTTATTAACAACAAAATAAAAATTAAAATCATAAAAAAAAATAAATAATTATTAATCTGACAAAGTATTTGACGCCATCCCTAAAATAATTAAAGTTTGAGCAGAAATATAAGTAATCATAACAATAAAATTTCCAAATTTAGATTTTTCAACAAATAAAAGTTTAGCAAGACAAAAATCAGAATATGAAAAAAATATTGTTCCAAAGAGACAAAATAATCTTCCAAGAGAAAATTTTAAATATAAATTAAAAATAGCAAAAGTATCAATTAAACCTAATATTGACATATATGAAATTCCTGGAATTGTCATTTTATGTTTTTTAAATCCTTCATAAAAAAATGTACTAAATAAATAATTTACAAACCAAACAAAAAATGTTAATATTAATAAAAGAATAAAATAATTCTTTTTATATGATATTTTATCATTTAACTTAATAAAAGAGAAAATATAACAAATGTGTCCTATGAAAAAACTTATTATTCCAAATAAAATAAGAGGAGAGTCATTTGAACAAATTAAAAATAAATCTCCAATCCAACCTAAAATCATTCCTATTTGAAGATAAAAACTTTTTTTTAATTTATTAGTTAAGTTTTTATATAAAAAAAATAAAATAGGCATTATTAAAGTTTTTGTAATTATTCTTATATTTCTATTTTTTTGTGTATAACATGAAAAAAGATGAATTGTAGAATTTAAAATATGGAAAAAAAAAAGTGTTAGAGATAAAGTAAATGAATCTTTTTTTTGCATTTTAATTTATAATTTTATACAAATGTTATATTTATTTTTTTTTTATTAAAATATATATCATAATTTAATTGATGTTTTGTCATTAATGAATTTCTCAATTTCAAAAATTAATAGAATTTTCAAATATTAGAAATTATTAAATATAATCCAAATGAAATTTTAGATTTTTTTAATTCAATATTTTAATTCATAGAATCTACAATTTACTTTAATTATAAAATATACTTTAAAATTAAATTCAACTATAGATGAAAATAAGGACTTAAACTTAATTAAATCAAATCTATATAAAAATATATAATAATATAAAAAATATAGACAATGAAAAATAACAATCTTAAGAAAATATAAAATTTAAAAAAACTATAATTGATATTTAAGAAAATCAAATTCAAATTTATAGTACTTCTATAATTTCAAATAAATCTCAATTAAAAGAAATATCATTTCATTTTATAAATAATCTATCAAAAATTAATATGATGAATTAAAATTGAAATTAAATAATTCAAATAATTTAAATATCAAATTATAACTTAATTAAATTTAATAAACATTAAAAAAAAAAGTTTTCTTTAAAAATAAATTTTTTATTTTAATAATTTAAAAATAAAATTATAAATGATTTATTTTGAAGATTGGTGGAATGTAGGAGAAAATTGTTTAGAAACAAAATATTCAGGATTTTTAGCAGACGATAAAAATATAGATGACATTTGTATATCAAATGATGAAAGTTTAAATGAATTTATAGACAATATTTCAAATATATTATTTCAATATGATGAAACAACAAAAAAATATGAATCATATCAAAATAATAAAGATGTTTTTCTTAATAAAAAAGTAACAATTGATTTTAATAAAAATTTATTATTTATTTTTCCTAATGCAGAAGTTAAAGAAATTCAATATTCTCAACTTTTTCAATGTTATATGATAACTTTTTCTGAAAAAAGTGTTGAAAATCATTATTATTGTGCTGCAGTTGTACAAAAATTTTTAAATGATAAAAATGATATTAATGATATTAAATTTCAAATTATGAATGAAAAACCTCCTTTTATTAAAACAAATAAACCTATTAATAATAATGATGATTATTAAAATAAATTTAGTTTATTTTATTTTTTTATAATAAATTATTCTAATTATATTATATATTTTCATTATTGAATTACTCTTATGATTAATTTAAAATACTCCCTTATATATATTTTATATTTATATATTAATGATTATTATTACTATTTACATAATTTTAGTCATATTTTTTTTTCATTTGATAAAAGGGAAAAAATGAAATTTTTTTTATTATTATTTTTTTTAATCAAAACATAAACATTTTAGAAAAGATTTTTTCTTAGTTTTAATTTGGATTTCATTTTTGTTATTATTATTATCATTAATATTATTATTTTTATTATTTTGAATTATTACTTTATTGTCGATTTGACTTTTAATTGATTTATTTTTTTCAAAAGTTTCAACACCAAAAAATTTATTTGGAATAAATAAATCATTACAATCTTCAGTTTTGATATTAATTTCTTTAATAATTTTTTCTAAAGTTTTATTATCTTTATTTAAAATTATATTATATAAATTTTCCATAATTAAAATTATAATAGATAAATTATCTTTAGCACCTTTATCAATAACTAATTCAATAATTGACTTACAAATATTTGATAAAATACTTTTATAATCTAAATTATTATAAATTCCTTTATTTATAGTATAAAAAACATATTTACACAATTCTTCATTTCTTACATATTTAAAAATTTCAGAAGAACCAATTAAAATAAAATCCATATAAGAATTAATTTCTATTTCAATAACATCAGGTTCAGAAATAATAATTCCTTTATTTTTAATATTAGTTTTAATATCAAAATCTCCAATTGTTCTACAAAAAGGAAAATTAATGGAATAAATATAATAAATATTATTTTTTTCAATTATTTTTCCATTAAATTTTTCTATTCTTTTTTTTTCATTTACTTCATTTGGAATATGATCAATAGATAAATTATTAATAAATTTACCTAATTTTGAACTTATAATACTTCTTAAATTTCCTAAATTTCCAATATAAATTTTATTATCAAAATTTAAAAGAATTTGACAACATGATCCAGATTTTTCATAAGAAATTTCTTTTATTTTATTATTATTATATTCATTTAATAATTTTTTATCAATATTAATAAAACTATTTTTTATTGTTTCAATTGGATTTTTTATTAATTGGGTATTATTTAATATATTTTCACTTAAATTTTCTTTTAAATATTTTGATATATTTACTCCCTTATGTCCATCATAAATTCCAAAAAAATGTATTTTTTTATTATTTTCTTTATTAATTTTATTAATTTGAATTTGTAATTTATGAAAATTTTCTTTTTTTCTATTTTTAAAAGTTGTACAAATAAAACCAAAAAAATTTCCAAATAATTTATCATAAATTATTTTTTCACTATGAGTTCTAAATAACATTTTCATTTCTTCTTTTTCAGGATCTTTCTCAGTTTTTTTCTTATTTATACTATCATTTATTTCATTTTCTTTCTTTTGAATATTTAAAAGAACTTCACTTATTTCATCTTGATAATAATCATTACTATTTGAAACTATAGAAACATTTAATTTATCTTTATAAAAATTTTCCAATTTTTTTTTTTGAAAAGTATTCTTTATTTCCAATTTTTTAATTGGTTTTACGTCAGTTGTAAATATATTTTTTGTATTATCAATTATTTGAACATTTAAAAGTTGATTAGTTGAATTTAAAT
>JAEEGL017037051.1_pt1 | contig 13909 bp, 9 predicted proteins | sample 9134231 | NCBI WGS metagenome assembly JAEEGL01 (sample SAMN16246548, study PRJNA631951) | gut metagenome | biome: gut microbiome; feature: rumen; material: fiber-attached | host: Bos | place: Iran: Karaj | collected 2018-10
GAGGCTGAGGCACTGAAGGCTGCTCTTGAGGGCGCAGGTGCTGAAGTTGAACTTAAGTAACAAAAAAAGCCTGTAAAACAGGTGACGGTTAGGAACCCTTTCCAGCATTAAAGGGTTCTTAACCTTTTTGTGTCTTTATTTTTATAAGTTCTACTAATCCTTTTTTCAGATGTCTTCAACAGTAAACCAAAGAATAAATTTCGCTACTGCCAAGAATCCACTCGAATATCCTGATTTCTTGGACGTTCAATTGAAGTCATTCAAAGACTTTCTACAACTTGACACCCCTACAGAAAAGCGTAAAAAGGAGGGCTTGTATAAAGTATTTGCAGAGAACTTCCCCATCGCTGATACAAGAAACAATTTTGTCCTCGAGTTCCTGGACTACTATATAGATCCTCCCCGTTATTCTATACAAGAGTGTATAGAACGTGGACTAACCTATAGTGTTCCTTTGAAGGCGAAACTTAAGTTGTATTGCACTGACCCAGACCACGAAGACTTTGATACCGTTATTCAAGACGTGTATCTTGGTACAATTCCATATATGACACCGCAGGCTACTTTTGTAATCAACGGTGCCGAACGTGTGGTTGTTTCTCAACTCCACCGTTCACCAGGCGTTTTCTTCGGACAGAGTGTACATGCTAATGGTACAAAACTCTATTCTGCTCGTATTATTCCTTTCAAGGGTTCTTGGATAGAATTTGCAACGGATATTAACAACGTGATGTATGCTTACATCGATCGTAAGAAGAAATTGCCTGTAACTACACTTTTACGTGCCATCGGATTTGAAAGCGACAAGGACATCCTTGAGATTTTCAATTTGGCAGAAGAGGTGAAAGTAAGCAAGAAGAATCTGGAGAAAATCAAAGGACGTAAATTAGCTGCCCGCGTGCTGAAGTCATGGATTGAGGATTTCGTCGATGAGGATACTGGTGAAGTAGTTTCCATCGAGCGTAACGAAGTCGTGATAGACCGTGAGACTGTGATTGAGGATAAGCACGTCGAAATTATTCTTGACTCTGGCGTTCAGAATATTCTTGTACACAAAGAGGAGGCTAATCAATCAGATTTCTCCATTATATATAATACACTACAAAAAGATCCAAGTAACTCTGAGAAAGAAGCTGTACTTTATATCTATCGTCAGTTGCGCAATGCAGATCCAGCTGATGATGCTACCGCTCGAGAAGTAATCAATAGTTTGTTCTTCTCAGAAAAGAGATATGACTTGGGTGATGTGGGTCGTTATCGTATCAACAAGAAGTTGAACTTATCTACAGACCCTGATGTTAGAGTACTGACAAAGGAAGACATTATCGAGATTATCAATTATCTTGTTGAGTTGATTAACTCAAAAGCAGATGTTGATGATATTGACCACTTGAGCAACCGTCGTGTTCGCACTGTAGGTGAGCAATTGTCTAATCAATTCTCTATAGGTTTAGCCCGCATGGCTCGTACCATTCGTGAGAGAATGAATGTACGCGACAATGAGGTGTTTACCCCAACAGACTTGATTAATGCGAAGACCATCTCTTCTGTCATTAACTCATTCTTTGGTACCAATGCACTTTCTCAGTTTATGGACCAAACTAATCCATTGGCAGAGATTACCCATAAACGTCGTATGTCTGCTCTCGGTCCTGGCGGTTTGTCAAGAGACCGTGCTGGTTTCGAAGTGCGTGACGTACACTATACTCATTATGGTCGTCTTTGCCCAATTGAAACTCCTGAAGGTCCTAACATTGGTTTGATTTCATCTCTTTGTGTATTTGCGAAGATAAATGATTTAGGATTTATTGAAACTCCATATCGCAAGGTAGAAAATGGTAAGGTGGATCTTAATCCAGATGACCTATTGTATCTTACCGCTGAAGAGGAAGAGGAGAAGATTATAGCTCAGGGCAATGCTCCTCTGGATGATGATGGCAACTTCACTGGCGATAGAATACATGCTCGTCAAGATGCCGATTTCCCTGTAGTTTCTCCTGATCAGGTAGATTACATGGACGTGTCTCCACAGCAGATTGCCTCTATTGCAGCAGCGCTGATTCCATTCCTCGAGCATGATGATGCTAACCGTGCATTGATGGGATCTAACATGATGCGTCAGGCAGTACCTTTGCTGCGCACAGAGTCTCCTATCGTTGGTACTGGCATTGAACGTCAGTTGGCACGCGATTCCCGTACACAGATTGCTGCAGAAGGTGATGGTGTTGTAGAGTTTGTTGATGCAACAACCATCCGCATCCGTTATGACCGTACAGAGGATGAGGAATTTGTTAGCTTTGATCCAGCTGTAGTAGAGTACGAGATACCTAAGTGGCACCGTACCAACCAAGGTATGACAATTGATCTTCGTCCAGTTTGTGAAGCTGGTGAACGTGTTACAAAAGGACAGATTTTGACAGAAGGTTATTCTACAGCAGACGGCGAGTTGGCGTTAGGTAAGAACCTGTTGGTTGCTTATATTCCTTGGAAGGGTTACAATTACGAGGATGCTATCGTTCTAAATGAACGCATTGTTCGTTGGGATATCATGACTTCAGTGCATGTGGATGAGTATGCGTTGGAGGTACGTGAGACTAAACGAGGCATGGAGGAACTAACATCTGATATTCCAAATGTGAGCGAGGAAGCTACTAAGGACTTGGATGAAAGAGGTATTATTCGCGTAGGTGCTCATGTAGAACCTGGTGACATCTTGATTGGTAAGATTACTCCAAAGGGTGAATCAGATCCTTCTCCAGAAGAGAAACTGTTGCGAGCTATCTTTGGTGACAAAGCAGGTGATGTTAAAGATGCTTCATTGAAAGCAAACCCATCATTGAAGGGTGTTGTAATCAAGACTCATCTGTACTCTCGTGCTATAAAAGACCGCTCAGCTAAGCAATCGGATAAGGTACTCTTGGAGAAGATTGACAAGAAATTTGAAGAGCAAGTTGGAGAACTTCGCAAGATATTGGTTGAAAAACTGCTTGCCCTCACAGCTGATTATACTTCTGAAGGTGTTAAGGACTTTATGGATGCAGAAGTAGTGGCTAAGGGTGCTAAGTTCACAGCTGCAACATCCACTAATATGGACTTCAATGCCATTCAGCTAAGTGGTTGGACTAAAGATGAGCATGTGAACTCATTGATACGTGCCTTGGTCATGAATTATATCAAGAAATATAAGGAGGCTGATGCCGTATTACGTCGTGAGAAGTTCAATATTACAATTGGTGATGAACTGCCTTCAGGTATCATCAAATTGGCTAAGGTCTATATCGCTAAGAAGCGTAAGATTGGCGTTGGTGATAAGATGTCTGGTCGGCATGGTAACAAGGGTATCGTATCACGTGTGGTTCGTCAGGAAGACATGCCGTTCCTTGAAGATGGAACGCCAGTTGATATTTGTTTGAACCCATTGGGCGTGCCTTCACGTATGAACATTGGGCAGATCTTAGAAGCTGTTTTAGGTCGTGCTGGTAGAAAGTTGGGCGTTAAGTTTGCTACTCCTATCTTCGATGGTGCTTCTATCGACGATTTGAACGAGTGGACAGATAAGGCAGGCTTGCCACGTTTTGGTTCTACAACTTTATATGATGGCGAAACTGGTGAGCCTTTCGAGCAGAAAGCAACAGTAGGTGTGACTTATATGTTGAAGTTAGGTCACATGGTTGACGACAAGATGCATGCACGTTCTATTGGCCCGTACTCACTCATTACCCAGCAGCCTTTGGGTGGTAAGGCACAGTTCGGTGGTCAGCGCTTTGGTGAAATGGAAGTGTGGGCACTCGAAGCATTTGGTGCTGCTCATATTCTGCAAGAGATCCTCACCATTAAGTCTGATGATGTAGTAGGCCGTTCAAAGGCTTATGAAGCTATTGTCAAGGGTGAGCCAATGCCTGCTCCAGGAATCCCAGAGTCATTCAATGTGCTGATGCACGAATTGAAAGGCTTAGGACTGAGTCTACATCTCGAGTAATAAATCATTGTCAACGATCAATATTCTATAATATATGGCTTTTAGAAAAGAGAATAAGGTAAAGAATAGTTTCTCAAAGATAACAATAGGATTAGCATCTCCTGAAGAAATCTTGGAGAATTCATACGGTGAGGTTTTAAAACCTGAGACCATTAACTACCGTACATACAAGCCTGAACGCGATGGTTTGTTCTGCGAGCGTATCTTTGGCCCTACCAAAGATTACGAATGCTATTGCGGAAAGTATAAACGCATCCGTTACAAAGGTATTGTATGTGATCGTTGCGGTGTTGAGGTTACTGAGAAGAAGGTCCGCCGTGAACGCTGCGGTCATATTGCATTGGTAGTGCCTGTAGCACATATTTGGTATTTCCGCTCACTTCCTAATAAGATAGGTTATCTTTTGGGAATGCCTACTAAGAAACTCGACTCTATTATCTATTATGAGAGATATGTGGTGATTCAGCCAGGTGTGCTGGAAGGTCAGGTTCAACAATATGATATGTTGGAGGAGACTGAGTATGTTGATTTGTTGGACAAGTTGCCAAGTGACAATAAATACTTGGACGATTCCGATCCTAATAAGTTCATTGCCAAGATGGGTGCTGAGGCTGTCTATGACATGTTGGCTCGTCTTGACCTTGATGCTCTTTCATACGAGTTGCGTAATCGTGCCGAGACTGATTCTTCTCAGCAGCGCAAAGCAGAGGCGCTGAAACGCCTGCAAGTGGTTGAGTCTTTCCGTGCATCTAAGGGAATCAACAAACCTGAATGGATGATAATGAAGATTATCCCTGTAACTCCTCCTGAATTGCGTCCGTTGGTACCATTGGACGGTGGCCGTTTTGCTACATCTGACTTGAACGATTTGTATCGCCGTGTAATTATACGTAATAATCGTTTGAAGAGACTGATGGAGATTAAAGCTCCTGAAGTGATTCTCCGTAATGAGAAACGTATGTTACAGGAGGCTGTTGACTCTTTGTTTGACAACTCTCGTAAGGCAAGTGCTGTTAAGTCTGAATCTAACCGACCACTTAAATCATTGTCTGATAGCTTGAAGGGTAAGGTCGGTCGCTTCCGCCAGAATCTGTTGGGTAAGCGTGTTGACTATTCAGCGCGTTCAGTAATTGTGGTTGGACCAGAATTGAAGATGGGCGAGTGTGGTTTGCCAAAGTTAATGGCTGCTGAGCTTTACAAGCCATTTATCATCCGTAAGCTGATTGAAAGAGGTGTTGTTAAGACAGTTAAGAGTGCTAAGAAGATTGTAGATCGTAAGGAACCTATCATTTTTGACATTCTTGAACATGTAATGAAAGGTCACCCAGTTTTGCTGAACCGTGCTCCTACTTTGCACCGTCTGGGTATCCAGGCATTCCAGCCCAAGATGATTGAAGGCAAGGCAATTCAGTTGCATCCATTAGCATGTACGGCATTTAATGCTGACTTCGATGGTGACCAGATGGCTGTTCACTTGCCTTTGAGCAATGAAGCTATCTTGGAAGCACAGTTGTTGATGCTGGAGCCACACAATATTTTGAACCCAGCAAATGGTGCTCCTATTACCGTTCCTTCTCAGGATATGGTATTAGGTCTTTATTACATCACCAAACTGCGTAAGGGAGCTAAGGGCGAAGGCCTTACCTTCTATGGCCCTGAGGAGGCTATCATCGCATACAATGAGAAGAAGTGCGATATTCACGCTATCATCAATGTGGTAGTGAATGATGTTGATGAGAATGGCAAGGTAGTCAAGAAACTCATGAAGGAAACTTCTGTAGGCCGCGTTATGGTTAATCAAATTGTTCCTGATGAGGCAGGTTATGTTAATACTGTCATCTCTAAGAAGTCATTGCGTGATATTATTAGTCATGTAATTGAAGTTTGTGGTGTTACCAAGGCTTGTGAGTTCTTGGACGGTATTAAGAACATGGGCTATTACATGGCATTCAAGGGTGGCTTGTCTTTCAACTTGGGTGATATCATCATCCCAGAAGAGAAAGAGAAGCTGGTCAACAGAGGTTATGAAGAAGTTGAACAGGTCATCAACAATTATAACATGGGTTTCATCACCAATAACGAACGTTATAACCAGGTGATTGATATTTGGACACATGTTAACTCAGAATTGTCGAATATCCTGATGAAGACCTTGTCGAATGACAAAGATGGTTTCAACTCTGTTTTTATGATGTTGGATTCTGGTGCCCGTGGTTCTAAGGAGCAGATTCGTCAGCTTTCTGGTATGCGTGGTTTGATGGCTAAGCCTCAGAAAGCAGGTGCAGAGGGTGGCCAGATCATTGAGAACCCTATTCTTTCTAACTTTAAGGAAGGCTTGTCTGTGTTGGAGTACTTTATCTCAACCCACGGTGCCCGTAAGGGCTTAGCCGATACTGCGTTGAAGACAGCCGATGCTGGTTACCTGACTCGTCGTTTGGTGGACGTGTCTCATGATGTCATCATTAATGAGGAGGATTGCGGAACTTTGCGTGGTCTTGTTTGCACAGCTATAAAGAATAATGACGAAGTGGTAGCTACTTTGTATGAACGTATTTTGGGCCGTGTGTCAGTGCACGATGTGATTAACCCAACTACAGGCAATTTGATTGTGGCTGCTGGTGAGGAAATCACAGAGGAGAAGGCACAAGAGATTGAAGATTCTCCAATCGAGAGTGTTGAAATTCGCTCTGTGCTAACTTGCGAATCCAAGCATGGTGTCTGTGCTAAGTGCTACGGACGCAACTTGGCGACCAGCCGTATGGTTCATAAGGGAGAGGCTGTAGGCGTTATTGCTGCACAAGCTATCGGTGAACCTGGCACACAGTTGACATTGCGTACCTTCCATGCTGGTGGTACTGCTGCCAACATTGCAGCTAATGCAAGTATTGTTGCTAAGAACAAGTCTAGACTTGAATTTGAAGAATTGCGTACCGTTGATGCCGTTAACGAAGCTGGTGAGGCCACCAAGATTGTAGTAAGCCGTTTGGCAGAAGTACGTTTCGTTGATGTCAATACGGGTATTGTTCTTTCTACACATAATGTACCTTATGGTTCTACTTTGTTTGCTAACGAGGGTGAAACTGTTGAGAAAGGCAAGTTGATCGCTCGTTGGGATCCATTCAACGCTGTAATCATCACTGAAGCCGCTGGTAAGTTGAAATTTGAAGATATGATTGTGAATGTCACTTACACAGTAGAGACTGATGATTCTACAGGATTGAGCGAGTCTATTATCATAGAATCAAAAGATAGGACTAAGGTCCCTGTTGTTGGCATTTATGCTGAGGATGGCGAACTGATTCGTACCTATAACCTCCCTGTAGGTGGACACGTTGTAGTAGAGGACGGTCAGAATGTCAAGACAGGTGATGTGTTGGTTAAGATTCCACGTGCCGTAAGTAAGGCCGGTGATATCACTGGTGGTTTGCCACGAGTAACCGAGTTGTTCGAGGCTCGTAGCCCGTCAAATCCTGCAGTGGTGTCTGAAATCGATGGTGAGATAACCATGGGTAAGCCAAAACGTGGCAATCGTGAGATTATCGTTACCTCAAAGGCAGGTGATGTAAAGAAATATTTGGTACCACTGTCTAAGCAGATCTTGGTACAGGAGAATGACTATGTCCGTGCAGGTACTCCACTGTCTGACGGCGAGGTAACTCCAACGGATATCTTAGCTATTAAGGGCCCGACGGCAGTACAGGAGTATATTGTCAACGAGGTGCAGGATGTGTATCGTTTGCAAGGTGTGAAGATTAACGACAAGCACTTTGAGATTATTGTTCGCCAGATGATGCGTAAAGTACAGATTGACGAACCTGGTGATACCCGATTCCTTGAACAACAGATTGTTGATAAACTGGATTTCCAGGATGAGAATGATCGTATTTGGGGCAAGAAAGTGGTAGTAGATGCTGGCGATTCACAGACAATGCATGCAGGTCAGATTGTTACTGCTCGTAAGTTACGTGACGAGAATAGTATGCTGAAGCGCCGTGACATGAAGCTGGTGAAAGTACGTGAGGCTATCCCTGCTACTTCAACTCAGATTCTACAGGGTATTACACGCGCCGCTTTGCAAACCAAGAGCTTTATGTCTGCTGCATCATTCCAGGAAACTACGAAGGTGCTCAATGAGGCTGCTATCAATGGCAAGACCGATTATCTGGAAGGCATGAAGGAAAATGTTATATGCGGTCACTTGATTCCTGCAGGTACAGGTCAGCGTGAGTTCGACAAGATCATTGTTGGCTCTAAGGAAGAATATGAACGTATTCAGGCTAATAAGCGCACTGTTCTTGACTATGATGGAGATGAAGCCTCATCTCGACATTTAGATGATGCTGCATTTGGTGAATAAAACCTCATGATACTAAAAAATGGAGGGCGTATGTGTTTAACATGCGCCCTCTATTGTTATAAAACATACCATAAATTATCAACTTTTAAGATTCAGGTAAAAAAACCTGAGATTTACTGCCGTTTCCTGCGTGGAAAGTTGTAACTTTGCTTCCAAATTGTTTGCTTATGACAATAAGAGGTTTTTTTTCTTTTCAAGAGAATCATTTCTTTTGGCTAAACATCATAGCTATGGCTTTGGTGGTTTTGCTAGTCATTTTTGGTGTTCTCAAGGGATTAGACATATATACACATCATGGCGAAGCCGTAACGGTTCCTGATGTGAAAGGAAAGAGCTTCCTAGAAGCCCGTCAGATACTGGAGCAATCCGAATTAAAGTGTGTAGTGGCCGACTCCAATTATGTAAGTACATTACCCGCTGGCTGTATTCTCGATTATAATCCCGCAGCAGGTCAGAAAGTAAAACGTGGGCATATCATTTATCTCAATATCAACACCCTTAGTGTTCCACTAGTTAATGTGCCAGATGTGGCTGACAATAGTTCGTTGCGCCAGGCTGAAGCACGACTTTTGGCAGCTGGTTTCAAAATCAGTCAGGTTGAGCCTGTAGATGGTGAGAAAGACTGGGTGTATGGGGTGAAGTACAATGGTCAGCGATTGATGTTGGGCGAAAAAGTACCGATTAACTCCACTCTCTCTTTGATGGTGGGCAGTGGCACTGCTGTAATAGATAGTCTTGGTATCGATGATGCTGAGATAAAACCAGAACCCTCCAAACAACCAGAGAAAAAGCCGACTTCTGGTGATGATTCTTGGTTCTGATTCGTTTGACTATGATTGATAAAGAGTTAGACCTGGAATTAGATAATGATGATTTGGATGATATCGAGCCGATAGTCTCCGAACCCCAGCTATACGAGCATTTTCGTGTGGTGGTCGATAAGGGACAAGAGATGGTTCGTGTGGATAAGTACCTCTTTGACAAGATAACCAACGCATCTCGTAACCGCATTCAGAAAGCAGCAGATGTTGGCTATGTCATGGCGAATGGTAAATCAGTTAAGAGTAGCTATAAGGTTAAACCTTTCGATGTCATTACTCTGATGTTGGATCGTCCTCGATATGAGAATGAAATCGTTCCGCAGGACATCCCACTCGATGTGGTCTATGAAGACGATGCTGTAATTGTGGTTAATAAACCTGCTGGCCTAGTGGTGCACCCGGGGCATGGAAATTGGAGTGGAACGCTGGTTAATGCTATCGCTTGGCATTTGAAAGATACCAACTACGATGCCAATGATGTGCATGTGGGACTTGTTCATCGTATTGACAAAGATACTTCGGGCCTATTGGTGGTTGCAAAGACACCTGATGCCAAAACCAACTTGGGCAATCAGTTCCTACACAAAACTACCAAGCGTCATTATAATGCTTTGGTATGGGGCGATATGGAGCAGGATGAAGGTACCATAGTGGGCAATATAGGTCGTAATCCAAAGGATAGAATGCTGATGGCAGTATTGCCTGACGACCAAGGCAAATATGCTGTTACCCACTACCGTGTATTGGAACGCTTTGGTTACGTGACTTTAGTGGAATGTATTTTGGAAACTGGACGTACGCATCAGATTAGGGTACACATGAAGCACATAGGGCATGTGTTGTTTAACGATGAGCGATATGGTGGCAACGAAGTTCTGCGTGGCACCCGCTTTGCTAAATACAAGCAGTTTATCAATAATTGTTTTGAAATATGTCCCCGTCAGGCACTTCATGCCAAGACATTGGGTTTTATTCACCCGGTCACAGGCAAGGAACTGTTTTTCTCTTCCGAATTACCTGCTGACATGCAGGCTCTCATTGAGAAGTGGAGGGGTTATACGATAAATAGTAAATTAATGGAATGAAAAGAATTATTGCAATTGTAGCAGGTGGCGACACCTCTGAATATCATGTATCCCTGCGCAGTGCACAGGGCCTCTATTCCTTTATCGACAAGGGAAAATATGAATTGTACATTGTTGTTATGCATGGCCTCGATTGGTACGTTCAGCTCGATGACGACAAGCGTGTGAATATAGACCGCAACGACTTCAGTTTTACTTTAAACAGCAAGAAGGTAAAGTTTGATTTCGCTTATATCACTATCCATGGTACTCCTGGTGAAGACGGATTGTTACAAGGCTATTTTGATATGCTCCATATCCCTTATTCCTGTTGTGGTGTATTGGCAGCTTCCCTTACTTATGATAAATTTGCATGCAATCAGTATCTCAAGTCATACGGCATCCCTGTGGCTGAGTCTATTCTCTTGCGTGCAGGACAGCATATTGATGATGATCGTGTAATTCAGGATATTGGTCTACCTTGCTTTATCAAACCCAGTCTGGGAGGTTCTAGTTTTGGTATTACCAAGGTAAAGACACGCGAACAGATTCAACCAGCCATCGTTAAGGCTTTTGAAGAAGCCAAAGAGGTGGTAATAGAATCTTTCCTTGATGGAACTGAAATCACCTGTGGATGTTATAAGACATCTACTAAGTCGGTTGCTTTCCCCATCACCGAAGTAGTTACCACCAACGAGTTTTTCGACTATGATGCAAAATACAATGGTCAAGTAGATGAAATTACACCAGCCCGTATATCTGACTCATTGCGGAACAGAGTACAGCAAGTTACTTTGGCCATTTATGATATTATAGGTGCCTATGGTATTATACGTATTGACTATATTATTACTAAAGGCGATAAGATCAACTTGCTGGAGGTCAATACTACGCCTGGCATGACGGCCACCAGTTTCATCCCCCAGCAAGTACGTGCTGCAGGTCTCGATATTAAGGATGTGATGACTGATATTATAGAGGAAAAGTTTAAGTAGCTAAGCTTATCTCACCTGATAAACTAAAGACTATGACTAGCGAATTTGACGAAATACGACCTTATCTGGATGAAGAGTTGCCTCAAATATATGAGGAACTGATAGCCGACCCTGCCTTCGTGAAAATTGTAGGTGGCGTGTTGCCTTTCCCTTTTGAGGTAATTGCCGAGCGTATGCGCTCCTGTAAGACTAAGCTTGAATTCCAAAAAGCCTTCTGCTACAGGTTTCTTCGAGGACTTGCCGATTCATCTACTCAAGGTGTTACCAGTAATTTGGAGACCCTGAAGGATTCCACTTGTGCTTATACTTTCATCTCTAATCATCGCGATATTATCCTCGATTCTGGCTTCCTTTCTGTGTTGTTGGTTGAGAACGGGCTTGATACGGTAGAGATTGCTATTGGAGACAACCTGCTCATTTATCCTTGGATAAAGAAACTGGTTCGCATTAATAAGTCATTTATTGTCCAGCGAGCACTAACCATGCGTCAGATGTTGGAATCATCAGCTCGTATGTCGCGCTACATGCACTATACCATTAATGAGAAGAACCAGTCCATCTGGATTGCCCAGCGAGAGGGACGTGCCAAAGATTCCAACGACCGAACCCAGGAGAGTGTACTGAAAATGTTAGCTATGGGTGGTGAAGGTGATTTGGTTGATCGATTGATAGAAATGAATATCGTTCCTTTGTCAATATCTTATGAATATGACCCTTGTGACTATCTGAAAGCTCGTGAGTATCAACTCAAACGCGATGTGCTGGATTATAAGAAATCTACTGCTGACGACCTTAAGAATATGGAAACGGGTATGTTTGGTTTTAAAGGTAGGGTGCATTTCCATGTAGCTCCTTGTATCAATGACCAATTGCGTCAACTTGACAGAAATCTTAGTAAGCAAGACCTTTTTGCAAGCGTATCGGCTATTATAGATCGTGGCATCCATGCCAACTATCGTTTCTATCCTGATAATTATGTTGCTCATGACCTGCTGAATTATTCAACTCGCTTTGCCAATCGTTATACGAAGGAAGACAAGGAGCGTTTTGAGGCCTATTTGGCACAGCAGATTGATAAGATTGATATTGCAGATAAAGACGTGGGCTATCTTCGTCACATGCTCTTGTTAATGTATGCTAACCCACTAATTAACTATTTGAGGTTAGGGATTTAAATCACATGGTTTTATGAGAATGTTTCAATGGTCAATGGCGTTGTTGCTGGGGGTGTCTTTGTTGGCATCCTGTAGTAAGGATACCTATCATTATCCCTCTGTTAAAGAAGAGTTTTTCAGCGGATCAGCCAAATCTGACAGTTTGTTGGAATATATCATTACCGACGATGGAACGAGGCATGTGGTGACTGAATGGGGTGACCAGCATGCCAGATTAAAACCAGATACTCTATATCGTTTGATGGGGTACTACGAAGAACTTTCAACAGATAATGTGAAAGTATATTCTTTTGTCAAAGCTATCTCCCCTAATCCAGTACCAGCAGATCAATATGCCGATAGCGTAGCAACGGCACCCATCATCTTGCATAGTGCTTGGATGGGTAACCAACATATCAACATCGTGTTGAGTGTTAAGGAGGGGGGCAAGAAGCATCGTATCGTTTTTTTGGAAGAGGGAGTTACCCCTGCTGATGCGTCTGGCGTAGCCCATGCTGCATTCAGTATTTACCATAACGATGGAGGTGATACAGAGATTTATCAAACCCGTGCATATGCCTCATTGCCTTTATTGCCTTATGTGCAGCCTTCTGTGAGTCAGTTAGATATAACTCTCCACTATTTGGACTATGAAGGCATTGTCCGTGAATATTCTTTTGTTTATAAACCCTAGATTATTTGTGTTATGAAATTTACTTTAATTGCATTTCTCTCCCTTTTGCTCGGCGCTTGCCAGCCTTCTGATATTGTTAAGACTATTCATGCAGAAGAATTTGCGCAATACATTACCGAAGAAGGTGTGCAGTTACTTGATGTTCGCACACCTGAGGAGTTTGAGGCAGGCCATATTGAAGGAGCCGTGATGATAGACTATCGTACAGACCCCGAAGGTTTTGTTCAGAAAGCTGAGGAACAACTTCAGAAAGACAAACCTGTTGCCCTCTATTGTCGTGGTGGCAGACGTAGCCATATGGCTGCTGAGTTGTTGCACAAGGCTGGCTTCAAAGAGCTCGTAGAGCTGCAAGGTGGCATTCAGGCATGGCAGGAAGCTGAGAAACCTACTGAATGACGTTCGTAGTAATAGCTTCTATGACTTGTTCAGGCCTTTGCTATGGGGTGACGCAATAATTACTATCACTCATCGTAGCGTCTGCTACGGGTCATCGCAGTATCTGCTTTACCCCTATAGTAGTATCTCCTTTCACTCATAGGAGATACTGCGTCGTGCGAAAGTAAAGTCTCCATTAGGTGATAGTAAGCATTCCTTTCAAAACATGTCAGTTTTGGGTAAAAAAAATAAAGCAAATTTCGCAGTTTCCTGAAAAATGCGTATATTTGCACGCAATAAATTCTAAAAGCTTTAATTATGTCATTTATTGCAGACAAAGTAGTGATGGACGGATTGACTTACGACGACGTATTGTTGATCCCTGCCTATTCTGAGGTTCTTCCAAACACCGTTGAACTATCAACAAAGTTTACCAGACACATTGATTTGAAGATTCCTTTTGTAACAGC
>JAEEGL017121697.1_pt1 | contig 13909 bp, 14 predicted proteins | sample 9134231 | NCBI WGS metagenome assembly JAEEGL01 (sample SAMN16246548, study PRJNA631951) | gut metagenome | biome: gut microbiome; feature: rumen; material: fiber-attached | host: Bos | place: Iran: Karaj | collected 2018-10
GAGGATTCGACTGTTATGATCCTGGTCGATTCCATCAGCCGTAAGTATTACACCGGGGAAACGAGCTGGCTGTATGATATTGATTTTGAAAGTCTCTGTTGTCAGCGCGTCAGAAAAGTTTTTCTCTCCGGCAAGTATGCCTATGATCTTGCCCTCCGCTTTTCCTTTATCCCGTTCCCGGCGGGGACCGTTGTCACCGAGCCGGACATCGACCGTGCACTCTCGAAAATGCGCGAGCAGCCCGGTACAGGAAACGTCTATGTCATCACCTGTTTTTCAGATAAAGAAAAAGTTCTTTCCCGTCTGAATGACCGTAAGGAAGGAGGCAGCAATCCTTGAAACAGATCATTCTTCTTCACATATATCCCGATTTGCTGAACCTCTACGGCGAATACGCGAATCTACTGATCCTGGCGCGTTACCTGAAAGAAGAAGGCGCCGACGTCGCCGTCCGATCGGTCCAGCCATGCGATCCCATCCCGGAGAACGCCTCCCTGCTCTATCTCGGCTGCGGAACAGAATCGGCTTCCCTGCGGGCGCGCCGATTGCTTCTCGACGAGCGTGACACTCTGAACGGTTATCGGGAAAAAGGCACGCCGATCCTTGCGACCGGCAACAGCTTCGAACTATTCGGTAAGACGATTTCCGACGATCGATTCGGAACCTTCGATGGCCTGGGGTTTTATGACTATACCGTCAGCCGCACGCATGAAAAGCGCTATCTGGGAGACGCCGTTCTCACGTGTCCTTTCTTTTCAGACAAGGTGATCGGTTTTATCAACAAGTGTTCCTCCGTCACCGACGTTGTTTCTCCGCTCTTTGAGGCCGAGATGGGACCGGGAAACGATAACCTCACGCCGGGAGAAGGGTTTACCGACGGGAATTTTTACGGCACCTCTCTGATCGGTCCGCTTTTGATCCGGAATCCCGCTTTCTGCCGTTTTCTCATGGATAAAATATATGAAACGTCCGGCTTTACCCCTTCGGCGTCCGCTTCGATGTCGTTGCAGAACAAGGCGTACGCACTGGCGCTCTTTGAGTTGTCGGCCCGCCTTCAGGAGGAGAAAAACAAAAAATGAAGCCAGTGCGAACTGTTCTTTTCGACCTTGACGGCACCCTGACCGATCCCGGCGTCGGTATCACCAATTCGGTAGCTTACGCATTGTCCCGCTTCGGCATCTCAGTCCCTGATCGAAAGACGCTTTATCCGTTCATCGGTCCTCCTTTGGTTGATTCTTTTATGGAGCATTTCGCATTCTCGGAAGAGAAAGCCAAAGAAGCCGTCACATATTACCGTGAATATTTTTCCTCAACCGGTATTTTTGAAAATAAAGTGTACGACAGCGTACCTGAAATGCTGACGATTCTTTCCGGTTCCGGTCTGCAGCTTGTCGTCGCCTCCTCGAAACCGGAACCGTTTGTCAGGAGGATCCTGGATCATTTCGGACTGACCGACGACTTTCTTTATATTGCCGGCTCGGAACTCGATCACCGGCGGGTGAATAAACATGAGGTGATTGAATACGCTTTGTCCTCCTCCGGAATTACCGACAGAGAAGCTTCCGTCATGATCGGCGACCGCCATCACGATATCGAGGGAGCGAAGCTGTCGGGGATCCGGTCTGTCGGCGTTCTTTACGGTTACGGTACCCGCGAGGAGCTGGAGGAAGCCGGCGCCGATCATATCGCCGACAGCGTTTCCGCGCTGACCGAACTGATTTTGTTGCTGTCTCGTCTTTGATTATTTCTAAACAAAATGACATCGCCGGCCGAGAAAGCCGGCGATGTTTCTTGCCCGGTATCTACCGCTGCTGAAATCGTTTCTTTTATCCGTTTGCCGCGTCTAGCATATTTTCGATAAAGATGCCGTACCCTCTTTTGGGATCATGCACCAGAACATGGGTGACTGCGCCAATCAATTTCCCATTCTGAAGAATTGGGCTGCCGCTCATTCCCTGAATGATACCGCCCGTTCTGGCAATCAACGTTTCGTCGGTTACCGTTACGATATAGTTTTTATTGTCGCTGCCGGCTCGGTTGATGCAAGATAACTCGACGGAATACGATTGTACCCCATCGTCTCCCAGTGTACAAAGAAGCTCCGCGCATCCCTCCGTTACCTCCTGCCTTGAAGCGACGCGAACTACCCGGCTTTGATCCGCTGACCAATCGGTCAATACGCCGAAAACACCGCACATGGTATTATCCGATACGATCCCGAGGCGTTCCGGACGTAAAAAGCCTTTGATTTCGCCTGGTTTTCCCGCTTCACCTTTGATAACGCCTCCGATCTCAACGCTCATGACGCTGCCGCGCAAGAGAGGCATCAGTGCGCCGGTCTCAACATTGCATATCCCGTGACCGAGCCCTCCGAAGGCGCCCGTTTCGGGATCCACATAAGTCACGGTTCCAATCCCGGCCGTACTGTCGCGAAGCCAGAGCCCCGCTTTATACGTTCCGTCGACGTCATCACGAAGCGGCGTCAGGAGGATTTTCAGCGTTTTCTGATTCCGTTCGACCGTCACTGAAACGTCACGGCCGCCGCTCTCATTCAATAACGTTAAGAAATCGGATATACTGTTTACATCCCGGCCATCGACAGACAGAAGGACGTCATTTATCTTCATTCCGGCCTGAGCTGCCGGAGAGACCGTCTTCCCGTCCGAAGGAAATGAGGAAAACCCGACGACAAGGATCCCTCTCGTTGAAAATTTCACGCCAAAAGCACTCCCGCCCGGACAAAGCATGAGCCCTTCGTAACGGAAGGTTTCCCGCTGTACCTGTTTATCCTCCCGTCCTGCGTAACCGATCACCGGCATCGCCGTCAGCCAAACCGCCGCCAACATCAGCACACAAGCGATAAACCGAATACGCTGTGCGCCGCCTTTTTTCTTGATTCGTTTCTTCATCCCTTTATACCCGTTCCTGTCTTTTTTCTGAATCACATCGGATCGTGGATACAAAAAGTATTTTGAACGATCGCCGGTTTTTTATGTGTAACAATTTTTAGCGCCGAACGGTGTTTTTTCATTTTTGATTCCGTTTTTTATTACTGTAAAAAAGAAAGAACGTCAGAAGCAGCCGGTCGCTTTTCTACGTTCTTTTGGTAATGAACGGGAGGAGCATGCGTCACAAGATGTTCCTTTCTCCCGAAATCAAAGGCTGTCGCGCATTTTTCTTTTTTACTCGTGAAACTGTGTCCGCCCCAATCTCCGTTTCCGAAAAAAAGAGACAGGAATCCGCTCGCCTTTTCCCATTTTCCTCATCTGATAAGTGCCTTTTTTTCCATATAACATAGCCTCCCTTCCTTTGATACCAACCGCCGTCTACCGGTATCGCACTGCGTATCTGTCGCGGAGGCAAAATTACCGAACCGTCCCAGAGACGGTTATCGCTGAAACGGTGACAAATAAGGAGATTTCTGCCACGGTAAAAAAACAGATCGGAAACCAGACTGAATCCATTCTCATCTTCTGACGCGACCGTCAGCTCCGAACGGACGGTACAGGAAAAACGGACGGCCTTTTCCCTGACTTTCTCGTATAACCGCAGGTAAAACGACGACAGCGCTTCTTTTCCTTGTATTCCGTCTGGAAAAACCGGAATGGAAAGCGAAATCGTGCAGGTCGTCTCGTCAGGCAGGGATATGCGTTCTCCCAGTATCTGTTTAAGTATTTTCGGCAAACCGGTGAATCCTCCTTCTTTTTTCTTGACAAAAAACAGTTATGGGCTTATAATCAAAATAGCATCTTACGGCAGGATGTCTAATTACAGTATATGCCGATAAAGGGTACATCATGAAAATCAATATGGAATCCGATTATGCGCTCCGGATCATGCGATGTCTGGCCAAACATTCCGGATTGACCGACGCCAAAACCATTTCCGCCTTGACCGAAGTGCCTCAGCGTTTTACTTTGAAAATACTCGGAAAACTTGTCAGCGGAGGCGTCGTTTCCTCCCAGAAGGGGGCGAACGGCGGTTATCAGCTGGCGCTGCCGGCCGACCGGATCTCTCTCCGTCGGATCATTGAAATCGTTGAAGGACCGCTTGCCATTTCCCGGTGCTTATCGTCGGATTTTGTCTGTCGGCATGAAGGAGAAAATGGTGACTGCGCCTGTTTTTTCAACCGCGTTTTTGATGAGATCAACGCGATGATCGCCGAGAAACTCGACGGCATCACGGTCGCCGATTCCTTATGAATACCGAAACGACCCGTCCGGCTGCGACAGATGATACCGACCTTCTGGTCAGTACGGCTCAGCTGGCAGCGCTCATTCTTCTTGAGAGCGGCGCCGAAACCTTTCGCGCTGAGGAAACCGCTTCAATCCTTTGTCATGCCGCCGGACGAAGCGAAGCCGAAGTCATTGCCCTTCCTACCGGTATCTTTATCACCGTTGATCGCCGGGACGGCGGGAAGGTCACTTCCGTCGTCCGTATCAAAAAGCGTACGATTCACCTCTTCCGCATAGAACAGGTCAACGCTCTTTCGCGGGATTTCACCGCAGGCAAACTGACGCTTTCCGAATTGAACGAACGTCTTTGCCGTCTTCGCGGTGCCAGGATCTACCGTCCTCTGGCCATCGCGGCGGCCGCCGGCTTTTCTTCCGCCATGTTCTCCCTTTTGTTTGAAGAAACTCTCGGGCTGACGGTCCTTTTCGATATCGCCGTAACGTTTCTCTGCGCCTTTGCCGCACAGTCGGTCTGCTTGCTTCCGCGCCTGAAAAACGCGTATCTGTTTTCCGTAACCTTCGTTTCCTCAATGCTCCTGTCCGCCATTGCCGTCGCAGCCGTACACCTGTCAGGCATCGGCAATCTCAGCTGTATTATCATCGGTTCGATCACCCCCCTTCTGCCGGGCATATCCCTGACGAATGCTATCCGCGATACTGTTATGGGAGATCTCGTTTCGGGGACGACGCGAATCGTCGAGACTCTTCTGATCGCCATCGGGATCGCCTGCGGCGTCGGCGTAGTGCTGTTTGTTTATGTCACCCATCTCGGAGGTGCGATATGAACGAAACGGTCCTCCTCCTGATCCGCGATCTCGCGGCTTGTTATCTTGCCGTTTTCTTTTACGGTATCATTATGTCGGTCCGGATCCGTCCTCTGCTCATATCCGCCGTCAGCGGCTCACTGGGTTACGTCACTTTCCGGCTGATTTTTCTGACAGGACACGAATGGCTGGGATACCTTGCCGCCTCTTTTCTTATCGCCGTTTCTGCGGAGATCCTGGCGCGTTTCTGTAAAATGCCGGCCACCATGTTTGTTCTGCCCGGTATCATACCGCTGGTACCTGGCGTGGGCCTCTACCAAACCATGCTTTGCCTGGTCCGGAACGATCTGACAGGATTTCAGTCGTCAGGTGTGAAAACGCTCTTTATTTCCGGCATTATCGCCGTGACAGTCGCCGTCGTGAGCGGCGCGGCGCGCGCCGCCTTTCATCCTCACCCGAAAAAAACCACTTCGGCCGGATCGACCTGATCTCCCCTATGCGGATTCGCCAAAAGGCCGTTATCCGAGATCACAGTTCTCCTCTTTGAACGAAACCGGGTCAAACGAAAACCGCCTGCGGAATGAGTCCGCAGGCGGTTTTATTGTTTCTTTATTTCTGCCGAACCGGATTCGGTCAGACGTTCTCATTTTTCAGCGCGTCGATCGGATTGTCGTTTTTCAACTTGGCCGTCGCGTAGAACATGGTGGCGAAAACCACGGCGAAAACACTTCCGATGGCGATCAGAACGCCTTCCCACGGGATGTAAAAGCTTCTCTCCAGTGCCGTCAAAATGATCCGATAGATGGCGTACGTCATAAGAAATGAGGCCGGCAATCCGTACAAAAGACTCTTTAATCCGAAAATCAGACACTCAAAGTTCATCATTTTCCGGAAGCCCCGATCCGACAAGCCGATGGATTTCAGCATAGCGAATTCCCTTCGCCGAAGTGCGATCGATGTCGAAACGGTATTGAAGACATTGGCTACGGCGATCAGCGAGATCAGAACGATAAATCCGTAGGAGAATACGTTGATGATCTTGACCTCCATCCTTCGCATTTCCCTTGCGTCCGCTTCGTCCGTCACGTAGATATTCAGACCGCTCTCCGAAATCTTTTTTTCCAATTCGGATGCGATCAGCCGGTGCTGAGGTGCCTGGAGATAGATCGAAACCGGAAATCCTTCTTTCATATAATGACCGCCTACACATTCGATCATACTCATCGGGTAAAAGATCGCACCGTTCGTGGAAGTCATATAAAAAGGGAGTTTATGTACAATATCTTCTATCCGGTACGTAAAGCGATCGACGGCTTCTCCTTCGGACAGGACGATCGCTTTCGTCAGATCGTAGGTGTCAAGATTCTCCGGGTCTTCCCTCTTTATAATCTCTTCCTCCGGGAAATAATAATACTGCCGTCCTGAATCCGTCATTCTGTTCCCCACGTAATAGTATCCGTCCGGCAGACGGTCGTGGATCTGGATCGTTTCGGCCGTAACCGGCAGCGATGACGGCTTTATCAGCTGGCATTGATGCCGCTTCATTCCGCCGGCGCCGTCGGATACCTTTACGACCGGTTCGTTGAAAAGAAGTCCGCGTGGAGATTCCGGGTCGAAATACCTATCTTCGTTTATGCCGTTATCTCGACAAAGCTGACGAAAGGTCACGTCGTCGATAAAGCGGAGATCAAGCGGGATATCGGTCGCGTCGTCTCCGATGCCTGCTACACCGAAGAGCGCTTGTGTGTCCGCGGTCAGTGTATGTGCTGGGAAATAGACGTCGAAATTCCGCTTTCTCTCTCCGGCGAACTTTTTCACGCCTTCGATATTCGCGGCAAGCTTCATAAAGGCTTCGGACTCCGAAATTTCATACCCCCTGGCATAAATGTCGTAATCACCGACGTTCGCCGTCATTCCTTTGACGAGAGAGGCCAGATAAGAACAAAGCGATGAAGAGGAAACGAAGAGCGTGATACTCATAAACAGCGAGATCACGGTGCTCCGGTACCGCTTCCGGTTTCGTTTGAAATTTTTGGAGGCAAGCAATCCCTCAAAGCCGAACAGTTTCTGCGTTAGCCGGGAGGTCTTCACTGTTTTTCCTGTGATCTTAACGTCCTTTGATTGGCGGATAGCGTCGATCGGCGAGATCCGGATTGCCCTTCCCGCCGGAATCCAGGCGGAAATCAGCGTCGTGACGAGGCAGACAAAAACGGCAATCGAAAGCGCGGCCGGATTCAGTACCAACCGGATCCTGGTTCCGACGCCGTTGCTCATAATAGCCGCAAAGGCGTCCCGCAGGGCGTACAGCGTGATTCCTATCCCGGCGCAACCCACGACAAGCCCGACGGGGATCCCGATCGCCGACAGCAGAAGCGCTTCGTAAAGGACCGCTGAACGGATCTGTTTTTTTGTTGCCCCGACCGATTTCAGAATACCGAACTGCCGCGTCCGTTCGCTTACCGAGATAGAGAAGGAGTTATAAATCAGTGAGACCGCGCCGAAGGAGATCAGAAAGACGAGGATCGCGGCAAACCCGTATAAAACGTTTCGGACACCTTGATTGCCGATCACGCCGTACAGTTCCAGCAGGTCACTATGTATGACCAGCGTGCCTCCAAGCTCAGTCACTGACCGTTCAAGTCGTTCCAGAGTCTGCATACTCGGATGCTTCATCGTAAAGAAGATCCGACAACTTCCCTGACCGCCGCCGGCTGTCAGGACGGTATAACCGGGGAGCGAAAAAGGCTCTATCTCATAGTCGAGACGATCGTAAAAACCAACGACCGTATAGGTACGGGTCTCAATGTCCGTCAGCGTTTCATGCGAGCCGGGATCGTAAGACAGATCACTGTGTCCGCTCTCGCTTTCCGGACGCTGACCGACCGAAAAGGTCAGCGTATCGCCGAGTGAATAGACGACGCCGGCATTCGTATACAGGTGGTTGGGGATCAAACACTCTTCTTCCGTTTCCGGCATTCTTCCCTCGGACAGGCGGATCTTGACAAGATTCTCAAAACCGGGCTCGAACGCCTCGAACAGGAGATACGGCTTGTATTCGTTTTGACTGCCGAATTCCGCCCATCCGACACGCTGCCACACGGTGCTTTTTTGAATATCCGATTGCGGGAGTGAGTCGATCTCTTCCCGGCTCAGGCCGCTGACGTATCCCTGAAATGCGCCGACGCGTTCCTCTTCCGAGCGAATCATATACTGCAGGCCGCTGTATGCGCCTTCTATCACCGCCGTAAAGAGCGACATGGACAGAACGATCCCGATGATCGTGACCAGCGTCCTCACACGGTTTTCTGCAAGAGAACAACGCGTAAAACGATGAAGGATATTCATGACGATATCCCCCTGATCCGCTCGTCGCGGACAAGCCGACCGTCCTCGATCGCGAGAATCCGATTGGCCTGAAGGGCGATCGTTTCGTCATGTGTAATGACGATCAGCGTCTGGCCATAACGGCGGTTGGATAGTTTGAGCAGCTCTACGATCTCCTGACTGTTCTTGCTGTCGAGGTTTCCGGTCGGTTCATCCGCGAGCACCACCGCCGGCGCGTTCATCAGTGCCCGACCGATCGAGACGCGTTGCTGCTGTCCGCCCGAGAGTTGATTGGGAAGAGTATTTCGTTTGTCCTGTAAAGACAACGTTTCGAGAAGTTCGTTCAAACGGTCCTGATTGACACGTGCGCCGTCCATCAGAACAGGCAGCGTGAGATTTTCCTCCACGTTCAGCACCGGGATCAGATTGTAGAACTGATAGATCAACCCGACATAACGGCGACGAAAGATCGCGAGCTGTTCTTCGTTCTGCGCATAGACATCCTGTCCGTTCAGATACACCTTGCCGGAGGTAGGACGGTCGACGCCGCCGATAATATGTAAGAGTGTCGATTTCCCGGAACCGGAGGGGCCGATAATCGCGAGAAAATCTCCCTTCTCAACGGTAAACGATACGCCGTCGAGGGCTCTCACCTCGGTTTGTCCAGTTCCGTAGATCTTGGTCAGATTTTCGATTTTCAGGATTTCCATCGTATTTCTCCTTTCGGTTTCTGAGTCCAGTATAGCAAAGAAAAGTGACACTTCGGTGACTGAACGAAAAAATCGTCCGTATCGAAGTGTCAGAGGTCATATAACGTTTTTATAAAATCGCACGGTAAACCGGGCGCCTCCTTCCGGACGGTTGGCGGCAGCGATCGTTCCGTTCTGTTCCGCCACGATCTCCCTCGCCATGGCAAGCCCGATGCCGACGCTGCCGGCCGAAGCGTTTTTGCCGCGGTAAAACCGTTCGAAGAGATGCGGAAGATCATCCGGAGCAAATCCGTCGCCGTCGTCCTCGACGAGGATTTCGGTAAAGAGCGGATTCTCCGAAGCCGTCAGAACGATCCGTCCTCCCTCCGGCGTATGTTCCACCGCGTTGCGGATCAGATTGCCGATCGCTTCAACCGACCAGACAGGATCCCCGATAAAAGACTCGTCTTTCACTGTGAGAACAAGCTCCTGTCCCCTGACCTCCATCGGAATACGGAACGGATCGAGCGATCTGTACAGCAGCTCGGAGACCGGAACCGGCTCCTTCCGGAAATCGACGACGGAAGCGTCGAGCTTTGCCATTTTGAGGAGCGCCTCGATCAGCCATTCGGTGCGTTCCAGCTGCTTTTTCAGATCGCGAACGAGAGAAAGCCGGCGCTCAAAGGGAAGATCGTCATCGTTTAACATTGTCACAATCAGATTCATTGCCGTCATCGGCGTGCGCATCTGATGGAAAAGATCTGCCGTCACGTCGGTGAGACGCCTTTTTTCCCTTGCAAGTCGTTCATTCTGCTCTTTCAGACGGACCGTCATTTTTCCGATCTCACTTTTGAGAATCGAAAGCTCGCCTTCCTTCTCGTCTCCGATCAGAACGGATTCCCGTCCGTGAAGGATCCTGTCCAGGCAGCGGCTCAGTTCCGCCGTCTGCTTATAGCGGCGGGACGTAAGGAGCGCATGAAGGATCAGAAAAAAGAGGCAGGCGATCCCGACGATCAAACCGGCCGTACGACCGACGAGGAAAAAGCCGATCGCGGTCAGCACCGCGGACCCTGCCAGATACAACGCCGCCTCGAAGCGGTAATCCGCATTTCGGAACAACTTCATCTCAGTCCACCCGATAGCCGAGTCCGCGTACCGTTTTGATAAGCGTCGGGTTTTGCGGATCGTCCTCGATCTTTTCCCGCAGGCGCTTGATATAGACCGTCAGTGTATTATCGTTTACGAAATCTCCCGCCGCGTCCCAGATGTCTTCAAGCAACTGATTTCTTGTCAGCAGCTTTCCGCGGTGATTAAGAAAAAGAATCAGAATCCGGTATTCCAGCGCCGAGAGAACGATCTCACGGCCGTTTTTTTCCACGGTTCCCTTCTCGGTATCTACCGTCACCGGGCCGAGGGAAACGACGGAGCGGTTCCCGGCGTACCGGCGTAGGACATTATTGATGCGGGAAACCAGTTCCCGCGGCCGGAAGGGCTTGGCGACGTAATCGTCGGCCCCGCAGTCGAACCCCTGCACGACGCTGCTTTCGGTTCCGGAGGCCGTAAGAAAAATGACCGGCCGGTTTTTTTCTCTCGCCAGCGAGCAGACCGAAAAGCCGTCCCCGTCGGATAAGGACACATCTACGAGAAGAAGGTCGTATCGGCGGTTTTCCAGTTCTTCCGCGGCGGCTTTTTGCCCCGATACCGCGCGAACCTCCATTCCTTCTCCCGAAAGATAATCGCAAAGCGAGCGGACGATTGCCGGATCGTCCTCCACCAGAAGCAGCTCTGCCATGGCCGTTCTCCTTTCGATTCCTTCGGCGGATTAAGCGTTAACTGTCAGAGATCGGCCGATCCGGAATCACAGCCGGACGGCTCCTCTCCCTTTCCCTTTTTCAGTTCGTGAAGTTCCTGCATAAAGGTTTCAACATCCTTGAATTCCCGGTAAACCGACGCGAAACGGACGTAGGATACGTCGTCGAGTTCCCGCAGCTTTTCCATCACACGGTGCCCGATCTCGGAAGAATGGAACTCCGTCTTCAGCGTATTTTTCAGATCGGCTTCTATTTCGTCGACGATTCGGCTGATCTGTGCCGTCGTGACCGGACGCTTGTAACAGGCCTGAAGCATCCCGGTCAGGATTTTGTTCCGATCGAAAAGCTGCAGCGAACCGTCCTTCTTGACCACGACCAGCGGCGCGGTATTGGTCAGCTCATAGGTTTCATAAGTGGTAAACCGGTTCTTACACTGCAGGCATTCTCTCCGTCTACGGATCCCGCCTCCTTCTGTCGGACGGGAATCGACCACTTTGCTGTCGGCAAAACCGCAACGCGGACATTTCATATTCTTTGTATCCTTTCCCTTTCAGATCATCGGCTCAGCCGATCCGTTAATATTGTACCACAAAAAAAGAAAATTGTAAACTCCTTTCTTGATCTGCCTTTCGTCCGATGCCGAAATCATTTAAAATGTTCGGCGAAAAGGATAAACTATGTATTACGTCAAAGATCACCCGCAGGACGAAAATGACTTTTCATCCGATAAAATATCGAATAATATCGTTCTATCCGCATGAAATCCGTAAAACACAGTGAGGGACACAGGCGAAAGAGCCATCGATCATTCACGCGCTTTTTTATGATTTCGGTTTTTTTCGCGCGCATTCCCTTGACCTTCCGGCCATTTCGTGTTATACTGATTTGAAGTATCCACTCAGAAAGGAAACGACCCATGACGCCGGAAGAAGCCGCCAAAATTCTTCGCTCCTGTATCCATCCGACCGCTCTTTGCCGTGTGGGTTTTCGATATGATCTCTATCCGGAGCAATATTTTCCTCTCGCCGTATCGGATTCGCTTTTTCTCGCCGTAACGGAACAGGATTTCCAGTTGGACGGGTATACGGTCCGGCGATTGACTGATATCGTAACGGCGGAAGCGGTACGCGGAGCCTACCTTGCCATCCACAAAGCGGAGGGATCGCTTTCCAAATTGTTTGCGCCGCCGGTCCTGCTCGACAGCTGGCGGGCGGTTTTCACTTCTCTAGCCTCTTCGGGAGAGTATATCATTGCCGAAGAAAATGCGATCCGTCCTTCCGATTCCGTTTTTCTGATCGGGAAAATCCTCAGGACCGGCAGCAAAGGTGCCGAAATGCGCTGCTTTGATGCCGACGGCGTCTGGGACGGTGAGATCACGCCTATTTCTTTCTCTCGCATTACGAGCGTTACTTTCGGTTCGCGTTATATTTCTACCTACGCCAAATACATAAAACCCTTTTCGGGCCGATAAACAACACCCGTCCTCCTTTTTCAGGGCGGGTGTCCGATTTCAATAAACTCTATAAAAAATTTCATACTGTATTCACAGTCAAGCGCTATAATATCACTGTATATTTTTGACTTTGATTTATGACTCGTCGCCGGCCGAAGCCGGCTTTCCCATTTCATGAACCTCCGAAAGGAACCATTTTTCATGCTTGAACTTTGCAACATCACCAAGGATTACCCGATCGGCGGCGGAAGCGTCCGCGCGCTGCGCGGCATATCACTGTGCTTCCGTAAATCGGAATTCGTATCGATCCTCGGGCAGTCCGGCTGCGGAAAGACCACGATGCTGAATATCATCGGAGGACTCGACCGCTGCACGGAAGGCGATCTGCTGATCAACGGAAAATCCACGAAAGATTACCGGGATCGCGAATGGGACGCCTATCGGAACCATTCGGTCGGATTCGTGTTTCAGAATTATCATCTTATTCCTCATCAGACCGTTCTTGAAAACGTGGAGCTTGCACTTTCCCTTTCGGGCGTAAAAAAAGCGGAACGCCGGATACGCGCCCAAAAAGCGCTTGAATCAGTCGGGCTGTCCTCACAGCTCGATAAGAGGCCTTCCGAGCTGTCAGGCGGTCAGATGCAGCGCGTTGCCATCGCGCGAGCCATCGTCAACGATCCCGATATCGTTCTGGCCGACGAACCGACCGGCGCACTCGATTCCGAGACAAGCGAGCAAGTGATGGCCATTTTGAAAAATATCGCCCGGGATCGGCTGGTCATCATGGTCACGCACAATCCCGATCTTGCCGCACGTTATTCAACCCGGATCGTGCGAATGCTCGACGGTGTTATTCTTTCGGACAGCGCGCCTCTCTCCACCGAAGAATATGAATCCGAAAGCCAGCTCGCCCGGGAGAGAAACGAAAGACGGAAAAGACAAAAGCTGCCCTCGATGTCGATCCTGACCTCCTTCGGCCTTTCGCTAAGGAATCTTTTTACCAAAAAAGGACGGACGCTGCTGACCTCTTTTGCCGGGAGTATCGGTATCATCGGAATCGCGCTGATATACGCGGTATCTCATGGAATGACAAGTTTTATCCGCAGTGTCCAGGAAGATACGCTCTCCTCTTATCCGCTGACGCTGGAGGCCAAGCATGTCGATCTTACGTCCCTGATGACCAGTTTCATGCGGGCGAACAGCGGTAAGATCGAGCACGGCAGCGACAGCGTTTTTGAACGATCCGCCCTCTATGATCTTGTGAATGCGATCAGTACTATTGAAACCAGGACCAATGATCTGAAGGCATTTAAGCAATATCTCGAAAACGCGACAGCCGCCGATTCCGAAGATCCTCTGAAAAAAGCCGTCAGCGGCATCCAGTATACCTATGATATGGAGCTGCAGATCTATACGACCGATGTCGACGGCGATATCATCCTCGCAGACACGCAGCAGCTGCTTCGCCAGATCATTCGAAGTTATGTCGGACAGGTTTCTTCCTCCGCTTCCCCCGGATCAGCCGCAGGCGGGACAGGACTGTTCTCCATGATGGCGTCTTCCTCTTCTGTCAGACTGTGGCAGGAAATGCTTCCCGGAGAAAAAGGTGATCCTGTCAATCCGCTCTTATACAAAC
>JAEEGL010415697.1_pt1 | contig 13908 bp, 15 predicted proteins | sample 9134231 | NCBI WGS metagenome assembly JAEEGL01 (sample SAMN16246548, study PRJNA631951) | gut metagenome | biome: gut microbiome; feature: rumen; material: fiber-attached | host: Bos | place: Iran: Karaj | collected 2018-10
ATGGCCCAGATATCGCGCAACCATTGTAATATTAGCTCCATTATTAATTAATAAAGAAGCACATGAATGTCTAAAGTCATGTATTCTTATTTGTTTAATATTTGCTAATTTAGCATTTCTATTTTTTCTCACTCTTATAGTATCTGGATGAATAGGATTTACATCACCAAATACAAACCAATCATCATCGAATCCGTAGTATTTATTAGATTCTACTTTTAATTTTTTCAAATCACTTAATACTGGTTCTGATATAGGAATTTGCCTTGTACTAGACCTCGTTTTAGTAGATGTTATTTTCCATCTACCTTTATCACCTGAAATATTTATTACATTTTTTACCACAGATATTTCATTCCTTTTAAAGTCAATATTTTTCCATTGAAGACCTCTTACTTCACCTCTTCTTAATCCACAAAAGTACAAAGTTTCAAACAAACACTTAAATCTTATATCATCTTCTACATTAATAAATTTTTTAAATTCATCATAGTCATAGAAGTCCATTTCTTTCTTGATTTCATTAGGATTATTGAATGTTCCTATTTTAGAATAAAGAGAACTAAAGTTAATATCATACCACCTAGCACCATAATTTAAAGTAGCTTTTAGATACTTTAGTACATCATTTTTAGTACCTGTAGCTAATTCTCTAGAATTCATTTCTGCTTTCCATTTTTCAATATCATATATGGTTAGTTCATCTACTTTAATATTAATTATTGAATCAAAATATCTTAGTCTTTTCTCATAATTATATAAAGTTGTTATTTTAACTTTATCTTTTTGATATTCATAATGCGCATGAAATAAATCTCCTAAAGTAATATTAGAAGGATTTACAGAATTTTCTTTTTCAGTATAAAATGCCCTTTCTGCTTCTTCAGCTTGTTTTCTTGTTTTATACTTTCTTGATTTAATTCTTTTCCCATGATAGCGTATTTCATATACCCATACACGCCCATCTCTTGTTTGTTCATTCTTTGATACTTTACGAACTGCCATACTACATGTATCTCCTTCTATTATGCTATTTTCTTTGCCATTGATAAAATATAATCTTCATCTAATCCTATATAATCTAATACTAATTTAGTAGGTACACACTTTGTCATAGAAGGTGGTAAATACTTACCACTATCTATAATCTGCTTCTCTACTTCTTTTCTAATAATGATAGCATTATTTTTTCCACAATGACATATTTTTGATATGTCATCTGAATTAATCCACACTTTTGATATTAACTCTACCATTTCTTTATAATTCACTTTAATCACCTTCTCTATTATTATTATTTATTTTTAATAAAAATTTAATTGATGCTGAATTATTAGTAGTGACATTCTTCAAATTTATGTGGATACATGCTATTTAAATAATCAAATATTTTATTTGCATAAAGTGTTACACACTTAAATTCTTCAATAGCATATTCAACTAATCCAAGTGAACATCCCGCGTCTGTATAATCACACATATTAGTTTCGAGGTTCGATTCACTTTCAAGTAATATACATAACACTTCTAAACATTTATGCAGAGCTTCATCATAGTTTTTATTATCAACAACATTGAATCCTTCTACTTGTTTACAAACAATAATTCGAAGTTTATTTACAATGCAAATACACTCATTAACAAATTCTTCAACAGTTTCTCCATCAACGTGTGTATGAAAGCCTATTTTTCTTGACTGATATGGTAAATAATAATTATAAGTTAGTTTATCGCAAAGGTAAACCATGTTTTTTAATTTTCTGTAAATATCATTTAGCTCACTAACTTTGTAAGCAACAATTATATTTTCTAATTCTTGTACTTTACTTTTTAAAGACTCAATTTCATCTTGCGCTTTAAGTAATTGCTGTCTTTCATTTACAATAGCATTTTCCTCACTAATATCTATTAATTCATCTTTCATAAGATTTCTCCTTTTAATAAGAATTACTTATAATATTCTTCTCCCAAATTCATAACCCATTTTTCCTTACTTAAAGTAAAGGATTTTGTCATTTCATTTATAAACATATAATAATTATATATTGCTTCTATTTCATCATCTGTTTCATACTTTTCAAGATAACTATATAAATAAGTCTTTGTAACAAAGCAAATAACTGATAATGCATTTAAATAGACATTAAGTTGCTTAATATATTTAACTAATTCATCTTTTTGTTCATCTTTAAAAGATCTATACATCATATTTATATCTTCAAACATATCTGATGCATTTGCATATATCACTCTCAACTTTTCAGTTAAATTTGTTTTTATTTCTTTATTAGGCTCTGCAACAAATGGCATTTCCATTGTAAGACTATTAACCTCAAAAATAACCTCCTTTATTTCTTTTACTTCCTTTTTTAATTCTTTTACTCTTTCATTTACTATTTCTTCTAAACTTTTCATTTTAATTCTCCTTTTCTATTAATAATTTTATTTGTTTCATTCTTAATATAATTTTCATTTAACTTATAACCTATTAATTTACGATATAAATTTTCTTCTACAGTATAATCAGAACAATGATTCTTATACAACATAACATTTTCATAAACTGCTAAATCATTAATAGATAATTCCAATACCATTTTCATTGTACTAGATATATCTACATTCCACTCATTAACAATTAGCTTAACCTGTTTTGCTCTCAATTTTGATAACACATTATAGATTTTAACTTTAGCATCTCCTAGTTGAAATATACTTCGAGTTACTAAAGTATCATCCTCTTTAACATAGTATAAAATCATATTAAGAAAATTTTTAAACCTAGGATTTGTTGGTTTATCAACATAATCATAAAGTAACCAATCTAGGTCATATTTTTCATTTAAATAGTACTTTGTACCATTTGCAAAGTAATCTTGAACTAACTTATTTTTCAAGGTTTCCTTGTTTGGATTGTTATGTACTTTGATACAAAAATATCCATACATATAACTATCTCCTTTCATGTATCCCCAAACGACTAAGCAGTATTATTAACTACTTAATCGATGAGAATAACACTATCAACCTGTTCACTTTACTTTTTTCTCTTAAAGTTATTAATAAAGTAGTAGTTGATTATTTTCATTTTCTTCTTACTAATCCAAGATTTCCGGCTGAATGTGTAGCTTGGACTACACGGTAATAAAAATTACCCAGTTCTTAAAAATCCATTTCTAACTTACCTTCATCATCAAGTTTAAATGAGTCAGAAATATCATCAATTATTTTTGAAGTTTTTGATGATACTATGTGATTTATTAGGTTTATAAAACCATCTAATTTTATATTTTCTGACTTCAAGTAATAATATTTTCCATTTTTTTCTATGTTATTATTATTCCTAATATCATTTAATATCTTATCCAAACAATCATCAATACCATAACCGAACTTAATATAACTTTCGATACATGTTCCAGTTAACATTTTATTACTTTTATCTAAAATAAAAGTAAGTTTTGCATGTGTTGCAGGAATACTTGAATAATCATTTTCATTAAATAATCCATTTTCATCTTGCCATAATATTGTTTTCTCCTTTTTTAACTTAATAATTATGTCCGAATTATACCGAACAATTTTATTTCCATATTCTTTTAAAATTGTCCCCTTTAACGGATCAACTTTATTTCTATATTGATTAACAAATAAAAAAATAACATTGTACTTATTTGCTAAGCAAGAAAACTTATTTATGAACAGATTAAGTGGTCGGCTCTCATAATTAGTATTATTGTTTGTGACTAATTTTACTGATTTAGTATTTTCAATATCAACATAGCAATTATTAACTAAAGAAGCTAATGAATCTATAATGATTAACTTAAAATAATTCGATTTCAAACAAATATCTAATTTATTGCTTACTGTATCAAAATCGCTTTCTTTTATAATTACTAGTTCTCCTATCTTATCATCTTTATGCTCATAATAATTATAAGAACCTGTAGATTTCAGTAGTTCTTTTGTTATCGAATTTTCCGAATCAATGTATAAAACATTAAATCCTTGCTTACAAAAGTTTTTTGAAATTTGAAGTGCTAATGTAGTTTTACCAGTTGATGCCTCACCAATAATTTGGAATTTGTTTCCAACTTGAAATCCACCGCCTAATATATAATCAAAGCTGGTTATGCCAGATGATATAATTTCATCTTTCATATTATTTGTAGATTTAATATCCGATATAACTTTATTAATATCTTGTTTTTTTTGCATATTATTCTCCTTTCTTAAAATTTCAGATATTTTTCTAAGAATTTATGTTATAATATGTCCCAAGAAATCCATCTGATGCCTTTATTAAATCATTAAAATAATTACAAAAAAATAGGATTTATTCGGATTTTATCCGGAAAGGAAGAATTATGAAAAAAAATGAACAAATATTATTTCAGGGAGATGAGTATCGTATTAAATCAAGATATGATAGAATTCTTAAAATTGGATTATATAAAGATAAGATTTCAAATACTAATTTACATATTATTGAATTTAAGAATGGAATTTTTGATTTAGATACAAATGAGTTTACATCAAGAATATTGAATTTAGGAAAAGAATTGTTAAACTATGTAAGTAATTCATTACAAAATACTTATATACAATTTGATAAATTTGATTATTTAAAGCAAGAATTAATAGTTTTTGATATGCAAAATAATTTTATAATAAAAAATAATATTATAAACTGGTATAAAAATAACTTATTTCCATTTGATGAATCAAAAATAGATTACAATACTAATGATGAAATCTATATATTTGAATTTGCATCATTATGTATTAGACTTTATATCATAGTAAATCGATTTGATAAAATAAATAAAAGAAAAAATGAAGCAAGTGCTGAATCTAAATATGGAATAAATAACAGCAATCAATATTTCATATTTAATGACTATATTTTAGAGAATATGGATGAAAAAGAAAGAGATAAATTTTCGTGGGAAAAGAAAAAAATAAATCATAATATTGATGATGATACTATTCTTATATATATTAATAGATTATTTAACGATATTAACAAAAAATACAATTTATTTTACCTACAAAAAAATTTGATTATTAATGGAAATAATGAAAATACAATTCAAAATTACTATTCAACACCAATGTCATGTGTAATCAACCATATAGCAAAACATTTATGTAATAAACAATTATATATTAGAGAATGTGAACATTGCGGTTACTATATGAAAACGAATCACTTAAGTCAACGATATCATGAAAATTGTCTTTCAGAAGTTGATAGAATTAGAAAAAGTAAAAACGATAGGTCTTAACCTATCGTTTAATATTTTATTTATCTACCAAGTAATCTATTATATTGATCTTCAGTTAAATGTTGTACTGCACCATATGATATATTTAAATCAGGTAAAATTTCCTTTATAGTCTTTCTAACTTCCTTATTATTTAGTTCAAAAAAATTATTATAAAAAATATGTCCCACATATCTATTTACATATTGTTCATTTATTTCCTCTGTTGGAGTTGTAAATAAACTAACCGGATAATCAGTTAACATTTTATATAAATCTATTACTTCAATATTATCAGATAATTTAATATTGGAAAATCTAACAATATCGAAACCACCAATAATATACTCTCCTTGTTTGACTAATGCTTTACTAGCATTTTTTACTTTAATATTATTGTTATTATTAAACCTATACATATTGGAATTTTTCCAATCTGAAAAATTTCTATAATCAGCATATTCAGGATTGTAATTGATTAAAAAATATTCCTGTTCATTACTTTCAATGATCTTCTCATCTGGAAGTATTTCAATATAATTTTTCAATTCTATTATTTTATATAGATATTTATTATACTTTGCTACAATAGTACTTGCTAAATTGCAATCATCTTCCCAACATATGACTATATACTTTCTATCATCCTTCATTGCATCACAATGTCCATGTCCTATATAACTACTTGAATAGTATTCAAATTCTACTGTAACACGATGTGTTCCATTATCATCCTTATATTCAATATCATCTATATCAAATCCTCTTGCAGATGATTCTACTATTTTTGGAAAACCTAGTTGTTCATGCATTTTAGTAAATGCCATAATTACTCCCGCTTCTTCACTTATAGGGGAATAAAATTTTACTTTTTCAGTATTCATTATATCACTCCTCTATTATCAGTATAGCACATCCTAAGATAAATTACTACTCTATGTAAAAGTTACACTACATTAATTTAAGTAAAATATTTACTAGAGGTGGTATTTTTGAATAATAATATAAAAATTCCTAATAAAGTATGGTTTAAAAATTTATAAGCGACACGTGAAGCTAAAGGTTGGACACAGGTAAAATTATCTATGGAAAGTGGAGTTTCACAACAATCAATTACCTTTTATGAATCAGGTACACGTGTTCCTTCATTAGAAGTAGCTCAAAAACTTGCTACAGTCCTTGATACTACAATTGATTATTTAATTGGTAATGAAGATATGATACAAAATTATTATAAATTAAGTCAAAAAGATAAAGATGCAGTTGATATGGTAATTGAAGGATTATCAAAAAAAGAGAATAACTAATTATTAATTATTCTCTATCATCTTGCAATATTTTATACAGGTTGGATAGCTTATTTTACAAAGTGAGGATAACATTTCTTTTGTTATCCTTTTTTCTTTATATAAAACATAATACTTTTTAAAAGTTTCTGGTATATCATCAATTGTAACTATTTTACGACCTATTTGTTTCCCTTTCGCTCTTGCATTTTCCATACCTGATTTTACACGTTCACTAATTATGTTTCTTTCAAGTTCACTAAATACTCCCATCAGTTGAACTGTTGCTAATGTCATTGGATCAGGCATATCTTTTGTAAAATCAACTGAAAATGTTCCTAAAATTAATTTAATTTGTTTTGTTTTAGCAAATTCCAAAATCTCCAACAATTGCTTAACTGACCTAGTAATACGACTAGCTTCTGTTGAAACAATTGTATCACCCCTAGAAACCACTTGTAATAACTTGTTTAACTGAATCCTTTCAGTTTTAGTACCACTTTCATATTCTGAAAAGATGTTTTCTTTCTTAACTCCCATCTTTTCTAATTCACGATATTGACGTGAAATATCCTGAAGTCCAAGTTTCTCATTTGTACTACATCTAGCATATCCATAAATCACATTTTCACTCTCCTTAATATAAAATCAAAGGTTAAATACTAAAAATATAAAAACAATTATATTTTTCCCTTTAATTAGTGAGATGAAGATACCATAATTCAAATGTAAAAACAACCATTTCTTTTATTTAATACTTTGATACTGAAAGAAAAAAAGATATGTTTTTACATACTTTCATAAATTATCTATAACAACTCATTTCTTAATTTATTAATATCCATTCTTATCAATTCAGTATTAAGAAAAATAGGTTTATTTTCAAATTCATTTCCAAACTGTAAATGTTAATATAGAATTGGACAAAAATGTCAATCTAGGAATTGGACAGTTTTGTACCAATTCTTTTTTTATTAGATGATACAATTATAATGTCTTTTCTAAAGATAGATAGGAGTTGATTTTAATGAGAAAAGATGTAAGAAATGAAATAATAAGAATTGGAGGTGATAATATTAATAAAAGTGAAATGGCTAGAATTATGGGTTGTTCAAGACAAACAATTTATAATCGTGAAGAAAGATTGAAAAATCCAAGACCTAAAAAAGAAATAGTTAGAGCTAGTAAACTTGACCCATATAAAGAGACAATTGATATTAAAGTAGATAAATATAGAAGTAAAGGAATGAATGTTTATAAGTTTATTAAAAAACAAGGTTATACTGGAGGATATGGTATTGTTAAAAAATATATAAAAGAACACAAAAATGAACAAATAAAAAAAGCAACGATAAGATTTGAAACAATTCCAGGGTTACAAGCACAAGTTGATTGGAAAGAATCAATGAGATTAGTAAATAAAAATGGTGAAATATTTGAAATAAATATATTTCTAATGATATTAGGATATTCAAGATATAAATATATAGAATTAACAAATGATAGAAATCAAAATACATTATTTAAATGTATGGTTGATGCATTTGGTTACTTTAATGGATGCCCGAAAGAAATATTATTCGATAATATGAGAACAGTAGTAGATAAAGCAAGAACAACAACTACAAAAGTAGTATTTAATAAACGGTTCGAAAGTTTTAGTAATGATGCAGGATTTACTCCACTAGCTTGTGTAGGCTATAGACCAAAAACCAAAGGTAAAGTTGAGACTTTAGCTAGAATAATGGAAAGATTAAGACCATATAATGAAGAATTTGAAACATGGGAGGATTTAGATAAAATAGTAAAAGAAATAAATGAAGATATTAATAATGAAGTTGTTCAAGGAGTTAATATAATTCCTAGTAAAATTCATGAAAAAGAAAAAGAGTATTTAAATCCTTTACCATTATGGGATAGATTAATTAACTATTATGAGCCTGAGAAAACTTATAAAGTATCAAAAGAATCTATGATAACGTATAAAGGAAAAAAATACTCAGTTCCAACATATCTGATAGGAAAACAAGTAACCATATCAGAAATTGATTCTAGAATCAATATATATTATAACATTACAGATTTTGTTTGCCAACATGAGATAAGTGATAAATATTTGAATTATCATGAAAGTGATTTAAAAGAAATAATGCAAAGTGAAGCATACAGAAATAAAACAGATGAAGAAATACAAGAAATAATAGAATTAAAGAAAAAAGATAAATTGTTAGGAGTGAAGATAGATGAATGAATATAATAACTTACTAAATAATTTAGAAATATTAAAATTAGATAAAATGAGAAGTTATTTACCAAATTATTTAGAAGAAATAACAAATAAAAAAATACCATTTCAAAGAGCATTTTTGGAACTTACAAATAAAGAGATAGAATATAGAGATGAAAGGGCCTCCAAGATACAGATAACTGTATCTGCCTTTCCATATGAAAAAGAAATTAAGAATTTTGATTTTGATTATCAACCAAGTATAGATAAAGATAAAATAGAAGATTTAAATACATTAAGATTTTTAGAAAAACATGAAAATATATTATTTGTAGGATCAAGTGGAGTTGGTAAAACACACTTAGCTACATCAATAGGAATAACCGCAGCAAAGAAAAGATATTCAGTGTATTTTATAAGTTGTCATGATTTAATAACACAATTAAATAAAGCACATTTTGAAAATAAATTAGAGACAAGAATAAAACATTTTAGTAAATATGAATTATTAATAATAGATGAAATAGGATATTTACCAGTAGATAAACAAGGGGCTAATTTACTATTTCAATTAATAGCGAAAAGATATGAAAAGAAATCTACAATAATAACCACAAATATAACATTTAGTAAATGGGGAGAAGTATTTAGTGATAATACATTAGCAAATGCCATATTAGATAGATTACTACATCATTCACATGTTATAAATATTACAGGAAATTCATATCGAATAAAAGATAAAATTGAGCAATTAGAAACCAACAAAAAATGATAGTATAAAACTATCAAAGTGTCCAAGTTTGAAATTGACATTTTTGTCCAAAAACTCATTGACATTTACACAAACTTATCTTTAATATATCAATTGCTTTCATTAACTCATCATAAGCCTTTAAGTTTTTTCCTTTATATTCATTTTTACGTTCTTTCCACAAACGAGATATATTATGCCCTGTTCTAACCCCATTTATTTTATTTTCAATAGATTTTTTTAAAACTAATTCAATTGTATGTCTACAAATATACAAAAAAGGAAGAAAATAAACCTCTTCCTGTTGTTTTATTATTTCTTATTACCCTTCAACAATAAATTCATTGCTTATATAGCACTACATATTATATTTAATAAATCTTCTTCTATTTTCTTCCAATCATTTGATAAATCAATTGTAATAAATTGAATTTTAGTTTTCTTAACTACTCCGTTTGAAACAACTGATGTATCATATATTTCATTAATTGACTCTTTATCATATGGTTTAGGGTAAAGCAATACGCCTCTCATATTTTGTTTAGCATTTATATTATTCATATAAGATATCATTTGATACATATTTCCACTTATAAATGATTCCTTATCATAATTAATTGAAGTATATTCTTTATAATATTTTGTATCAATTATGAATAAATAATCTTTATTGGCTAACATTATATCCAATTTCATTTTTGGTAACAAATCTTTATTACCTCTTTTAAAATTCCAATTAAGATTATGTTGATACTCAACTTTAAATAAATGTTGCTTATTTTCAAAATGATGTTTGTAAAATTTATATACAAATAATTCATATATATTTTGCATTATCTCATCATTATCAAATATATCAATAAATTTATATTCTCCTGTTTCCTCAGAAAGATTGATACACATATTAATTAACTCACATATTCTTATTAAAAAATATGTATATATATTATTTTTATTAAATTTTATATCAAATGATTTCTTATCAATATTGATTATATCTACATTATTAAAATACAATAAAGTATTATTTAATCGTTGTTTATTTTCATCCGTGATATCATTCAATCTATATAATTTTAATGCGGTACTTTTTATTATTTGGTTAATTGAATTATTTTCTGTTAATTCATCATAATCACAAAAACTTTTTGAATTTTCAAAAGAAAGATTATTCATTGAATTTTTAAAATCAATTTTACCTTTAATTCCTCTTAATTCTTCATTTATTTCTTTATATTCTTTATATAAACCTCTATTTATAACTGATTTTACATTTATCAAAAACAAAGTACTTAGTACATTAGATGAATCATAATCATCCATATTATTTACAAATGCATAGTCATTAAATTGGACTTTATCCCATACATAACTATACATATATAGTATATTCTTTATAGGTACTTTTCTGCTATTTTTATTCATAATATCACCTATATATTTTCAATTATTTTTCTAGCTTCATCAACTTTCTCTTTATTATCATAGAAATATTCATCTAACAACGGAATTATTTCATATTCTATAATACTATTATATACTTCTTTATAATCATCTTGTTCACCAAATTGGTTAATAAAATAACTATGTCCTATTGTAAAATCTTTTGATAGATTTTCTTTCATAAAATCATTTAGCTTCTTGAAATTTGTAATTATACTATCAACTATTTTTTTATCTACATTCTCTGTATTAATTAAATAATTTCTAAACTTATCACATGTTTCGTCTTTTTCAAAAACTGGTTCAAGATCTATAAACGCAAATCTTCTTCTTAAGGCATAATCTATCATTGCTAAACTTCTATCTGCAGTATTCATTGTACCTATTATATATAAATTATTAGGAATATAGAAATCATCATCTGAATAAGTTAATTTTACACTCCATCTAGAATCTCTTTTATCACTCTCGATTAACATCATTAATTCACCAAATACTTTTGATAAATTACCTCTATTTATCTCATCAATTATCATACAGTATTTCTTTGGTTCCTCATTAAGACTAGTTGCACGTTCATATTCTTTTCTTGCATCTTGAACTAATTGATAAAATATTCCATCAACAAGTTCAAATTTTCCTTCATCATTTGGTCTAAAGCCTTGAATAAAATCTTCATAAGAATATGATTGGTGGAACTGAACTGTTCTAATTCTTGAATCATCTTTTTCACCCATTAATGAATACATCAATTTTTTTGCACAAAATGTTTTTCCTACACCAGGTACTCCTTGTAATATTATATTCTTCTTTCTTTCTAAAGTTGTAATGATATTGTCATATTTACTTTCAGTCATTAAAACTTCTTCAAGAAAATCATATTTATTATAACCACTATTTTCTTCAGATTCCTCTCCGTATAATGCATTTAATTTTTTTACATAATCAGGGTATTTAGTTATATCAGTTAATGTTTTTCTAACTATTACTCCCATTTCAGCTTTATGATCTTTTTCTTCTTTACTTATCCAATTAACTTTTCTTATACTTTTATATTCTCTTCTATTATCATCAAATATATAATCTGAAATAACAATACCCTTTCCAATTATTGTATATGCACCTCTTTTAGCATAAATAACATCACCGATATTCATAACATTAGCAAATTCCCAGTTTGCCAACGCACTATTTTTTTGAGAAGTATTACCATCCCTCTCTTGAAGAAATTCTTTTATTTCAGATTTAGATGAATATTGCCTTAAATCTCCTAAATCATCCCAATTTATACCCATTATACCTTCTTTGTAAAATTCTTCCCATTCACTTGCATTATTTCCTGGAGCATAAATCCAAGTTCTAACAGCATTTAACTCTTTACCATTTTTTTCATTACTATTTTCATCACAAAAATCCCATACAAGATTAGCAAGAATAAATGGAGATTCACTTTTTAATTCAGGAATATTTTCTCTTATTTCTTTATTTATTAAATATGATAACTGAACTGATGAATAATTTTGTTCATATTTAATATCAAAAGTATTTAGTACTTTTCTTAATTGTTTCTTTCCAGAAATAGATATAAAGTTATAAGGATAATAACAAAAACATAATTTAGTAAGAACCATAGACATTCCTTTTAAAGATTCTGGTTCATTTTTTATTTGTTCAACTGATGTTACATCATTTATAGAATTAATTAAATTTGCAATATCATTTCTTATTATATTCCAAGTATATTCAGGATTAGTACAAATTCCATCTCTTGTCACATATGAATTCTTATCTTTTGAATAATATATTCCATATTTAAAAGCTGATGACCCACCAATACCAGGTCCAGCATATTTATAAATTCCAAACTCCATTTTGTAACATAAAGATTCCCTATTATCTGTTCCGAGTGCATAATCTTCTAATCTTAAATTTTTAAAAACATCTAAACCATAATTATTTTGAAAATCAATAAGTCCATTTTTTGATTTATTATAATCCTCTGACATTTCATAAGTATTTTTATTATCATAATAATATTTCTTAAATTCCTCTATATTTTTCACACTATCACCTATTATAATTATATCATACTCATTCGACAAAATTCGACATTTTATGTAACAAAAAAAAGAAGAAGATAAACTCCTTCCTTTACTATTTTACTATCGTAATATTTAATTATTTCAAATCAACATCCAGAAATACATTCAGTTTCCTTTTTATAAAATTCTTCAAAACTAGAATAATCTGTTATATTGGTGAAATCGAGTTGAATAAATTTATATTCATCATATGCCTTAGAATTAGCAGATTTATAATTATAAAATGAAATATTTAAGTATTCATAATCGCTTGATAAAAATCCACCACTCTTATACTCATTTATAGAAAAATTATCATAAAAGATTTTCATTGCATTTTTAATTTCATTATTCATTGTTTTATCATCTAAGTATTTATTCGTATAAAATGTAGCCACTAAATACGCTACCCCTCTTGTTCGATATTCATTTAATTTAAGATTATTACTACTATTTTGAACTTGTAATAATGTTTCTTTAATATGATTAACATACTCTTTTGATCCTAATTTAATTGTTTTTTTATCATTTTCTTTTGTTTCTTTAACATTATCTTCTTTTTTATTATTATCTTCATTTTGATTACTTATGTTCACATCTGTATTGGCCTTTTTTTCAGTATCGCTATCACCAAATAAAGCAGCTAAAAAGAAGAATCCAAAAATACATATTAAAACTATCGTCCATGTAGGAAGTTTCTTATTTTTATATTTTGAATAATATACATTTTGTTGCATTAAAGGTGCTCCACATCCTGAACAATAAATTCCATTTCCTTGATTCATTTTACCGCATTTAGAACAAAACCTATTCATAACAACACGCTCCATTCTCTAAAATAATTATA
>JAEEGL011042503.1_pt1 | contig 13908 bp, 12 predicted proteins | sample 9134231 | NCBI WGS metagenome assembly JAEEGL01 (sample SAMN16246548, study PRJNA631951) | gut metagenome | biome: gut microbiome; feature: rumen; material: fiber-attached | host: Bos | place: Iran: Karaj | collected 2018-10
CCTAAAAAACAAATCAAATCCTGTATAGGCATTATATGAGGGCTCAAATAGTACCGGTGTAAAATCAATAAACTGGCAGTGGTCAAATGACACCTTACCATATACAGAGCTAAACTGGTTATAGAGATTTCGGAATGTACAATTCTTGAAGGTGACATCTCTCCCATAGCAGTGTATGTCAAAGCGGTTAATATCACAATTTGTCAGCGTAGCCTTATTAACATTATTATTGCCAAACACGCCCCAATTACCATGACCTATAAGATGGTCAAAAGTGATATTCCACACATTATTCATAGAGATGCCATAGCCATATTTCCTCTTTTGTGAGTAAGTTCCATTAATCGTAACGTCCTTAAATCTGACATTGGTACAATTTTTGACATTAATGGCAGCATCCCCATAGAGTTCTCCAGCTGATGGTGTGTTAATGGTAACGTTTTGTATCTCTACATCATTTTGATTTTCTATGGAGAACACATTGGTTATATATGTCGAAGTCGTATCACGGTTAATCGTCAAGTTCTTAATCATTTTGGAACCATTACTAATATTACACCATGAAAATTTCGGTTTTGAACTCGCAGTTCCATACGATGTCACCACTTCGTTTTGAATTTTGCCGTCTTTCACTAACAAGATATCTCTCCTCGTATGTCCATAGCTGTAGCCCATTCTATTTTTCACCCATGGTTCCTGATCCTCAATGATAATAAGATAATTCCGAAACCTATCAGGGATATTTCCTTTAACGAGTTGATTCCATGTAACATTCAATGGCTCTGTCTGTTGTGTCATTTGAAATAATGTCGTGGCTTTCATGCGATTTTTGACATTCATGACTACACCGCCAAAGTTTGTGTTGTCTGTCAATGGCAATGGTTTGGCATCGAACGGAATTTCCAAATTGATAGTGTCAACACCAGAATAGTCCACCCCTCGCCCGAGTTTAACAGCATCTTTGTGTACATCCTGCAATACATAATACCGTTGTATATCAGAGATGCAATCATTCAACCCATACATCAATGGCGAGAGTTTTTGATTGACTCCCCACAAAAGATTTGGGTATATCCCAAATACAGCAATTATTAAGCAACGAAAAAACACGATTCTATCTAGCTTTAATTAAAGACTCCAATTTGTTAAAGAACGAATCGTTGACATTTATAACATCCCTTTTGTCAATTTTCCGCGTGTTGTCAATCTTTCTTTGCAGGTCTCTTTCTGTCAATTGACTAATAAAACGAACTACATCATCATCGTTCATAGCATTAATGGCATAACCAATCCCCATTCGTTCCACTTTTTCTGCAAGGTATGTTTTTGAACTCACTATGATTGGCGTTTCAAAGTAGATAGCTTCATAAATTTTATTGGGTTCTGCATAACGGACATTCTCTTTATCCACATCATACGTTGACAAGACCATATCAATTTGTGAATAAATCTGTGGCAAATCCTGAGGATTAGTATATTTCCCATGAAAAAAACAATTCTTATAATTTTTTAGAGATAAGAACGTTTTTTCATCCTCATCAGTAGAGAATACTCCATAAAAGTGGAATTCACCTTGAGGGAAATTCTGGCAAAAAATTCTTGCAAAATTATATATAGATCTATATCTGATAATGCCAACAAAGCCTATCTTTATCCGTTGCACATCTAACTTCTGTGAACTGACATAAGGACAATTAACTATTAATGGATTTAATTTGTTGGGAATAACATGTACATTGGCTGGATTTTGATTACCATAATGATATTTAAGGAAGCCCTCAGAAAGAAATACTGATAACAAAGACTTTTTTATGACCATTTTATCCATCATTTCCATGAACCTCTTTAACAAATGATTGTTAAAATTCGCATGCACCATATCCGCCTCTTCGTAGATGTATTGTTTTCTAGATAGGGTTAAAAAACAAAGAGCCACTTCCAGACCTCTCAAATAATATAAACATTCCTGATGGCTTGTATTCTGTAGTACCTCTCTTATTCCTTTAAAGATGATGGGCACTCTTTTAGGATAAGGCAATGAATTGGAAAAATCACCAACAATCCGCACGTCTATATTATCTGCTTTGTTATTGACACCCAAATGTCTGTCAAATCCATAAGCTTCTACGTCATATCCTCTTGCTTGAAACTCATTGATTCTTTTGATACTATTTGGTTCACAAGAAAGATTCAAAATAAAAACAACCTTCATATCCAGTCCTATTAAAATGAAAATGACTATAATGTCTGTCTTAATACGTCAACTATTCTAGCACAAGCTTTTCCGTCTCCATACGGATTAACAGCCTTGCTCATCTGTTGATATTTTTTTTCATTATTAATCAATTCTGACACATTTTGAATAATTGCATGATAGCTAGTCCCAACCAACATTACCGTTCTCGCCAGAACAGCTTCCGGACGTTCCGTTGTGTCTCGCATCACAAGGACGGGCTTACCTAAGCCTGGAGCCTCTTCTTGAATACCGCCAGAATCCGTCAGTACAATATAAGCTTTTTCCATCAGATACACGAACTCCAGATATTGCAACGGCTCTGTAAAAAAGAAATTCTCATAACGGTTCAAGTCCTCCCCAAACACCTCATGGATAGGCCTGCGAACATTCGGGTTGAGATGCATCGGATACACAAAATCCACCTGAGGGTATTCCTCGGAGAGATATTTCATAGCGGAAAGCATTGAGATAAAGCCTTCACCAAAATTCTCCCTCCTGTGTCCCGTTATTAAAATGAGCTTCTTTCCATCAGAAAGCCTATTAACATCATAGCCAGCTTTGGCAAGCATGTCCACTTGCTGATTTGACAAAGACTTGTCATTCTTAAGTCTATCTACCACCATATAGAGTGCATCAATAACCGTATTACCCGTAACGAACACTTGTCCTTGCACTTGTTCTTCTTGAAGATTCTGCTTTGAAAGTAGTGTCGGTGCAAAATGATAAGTAGCAATACGCCCTGTTATCTGTCTATTCATCTCCTCAGGCCAAGGACTATAGATATTCCGAGTACGAAGCCCTGCTTCCACATGACCTACAGGTATTTGCTGATAGAACGCAGCTAATGCAGCTGCCATAGATGTTGTTGTATCACCATGCACTAGAACCATGTCTGGCTTTACCTCTTTAAGGACATCACGCATCCCTGTCAGTACACGAGCAGTCACATCATAAAGGTCTTGCCCTTGCTGCATAACATTCAGGTCATAGTCTGGTTTAATTCCAAAGAGGCGCAACACCTGATCCAACATCTCTCGATGCTGACCAGTTACACAGACAGCAGTTTTGAAATCGTTTTCATATTTATGAAACTCTTTTACCAAAGGAGCCATTTTTATAGCCTCTGGCCGAGTTCCAAACACAAATAATATACTCTTTTGCATCCGAAATTATTGTTCAATTTGCTGATTTATAAAACATAAAATCTTTTCTGCCCGTTTTTCGATCATCAAGTCTTGTGCAGAAATCAATGCGCCTCTAGCTAAACCATGTCTAAGCTGTTTGTCATCGCGCAATTTGGCAATTGCGACCGCAACATCGTTAACATTTATGGGATTTACTCTTAACGAGTTCTTCTCATTAAGAATGTCATCATTAAATGAACCTTCAGAAGAAATGACAGGCAGTCCCATTGCCAATGCCTCAACAATTGCATTACTACATCCTTCTCTTTGCGTAGGCAACACAAAAACATCAGCACATGCATAATATTCTGGTAGCTTTTCATGTAGAACACGCCCTTTAAACACGATGCCTTCACATTGAGGATCGTCCTCATCACCCGGCAAAGTAGCACCAACAAATATAACCTTTACATGAGGATCATTCAGACTATCGATGGCTTTTGCCAGTATCCCACTTCCTTTACGCTGAACAAAGCCTCCAACAAAGAGAATCAAGAAATCACCATCGGAAACGCCTAACTCACTCCGCAGCTTTGTATTTTTATTCATTGGATGAAACAAACGGCTATCAACAGCATTGGGGATTACCATAATATCTTCCTCTGATGCTAACCCATAGTCAATACATTTTCGTTTATTTTCAGTAGAGACACTAACAACACCCTTGACAGAACGTTTTAATCGTTCTTTCTCACATACAGGCAGAGACATCAACATATCCTCCATGGCATTATCACCCTCACCACAAGCGACGAAAATGGGAATTTTCTCTTTTAACGCATAATCCATAATTCGGACAGCATTATTCCAGAAGTGTGCATATAATATATCGGGAGAGATATGCTTGAAATATTTTCCAACAGACCATTTGTTAAGCCCACTTACCAATTTGCTCAACAATTTATGATGATCACCAAAAGTCACAATATAAGGTCTATAGACCATATACCCTTTCCTATCATCTGTCATGTACACTTGTCTTTGTGGTCTGATCGATATATGTCTAAGCAAACATTTCGTAAGGCTCTGCGGAGCGACCACACAGATGTCTTCACCCATGTCAACGAAAGTCTTTACCAGTTGCTCTACAAAAACATAAACAGGACATCCCTTCGAAGGATAGTCATTGGATACAAAGCAAACCCTACCTATTATTGGGCACATAAATCACTCTTTTAAATCTATTCTTATTTGAGTTCTTTTCAGCCAAACAATAGCCTATACACAACGTAGCTGCAAGCGGCATATCTCCAATTGACACGGAAAAAAACGCGATTAAGAAATAGGTGATTATTATGTCACCCAACGTTGTCCGACTTGTCTTAGGTCCATGATAATCTTTCCATTCCCACGCAAAAACACACCAATATATAAAGTATAACACAATACCTAATACGCCCTGGTTAATAGCGAACTCCAGCCAATCATTATGTGCATATTGCCCATAGAGAGAAACTGTTCCTTGGGCTCCATGACCGAAGAAGAATTCCCATGTAGATGTCCTCTCTGTAAAATAGTGCCAAAAAAAATCATAAAGCTCATCACGATGACTCGAATAGCCTCCAATTGTTTTTGTTAATCTCTGTTGAAAAAAAACATTTGTAGCATACAAATTCATTACAAAACGATATATCACAAAGATTGATGTCAAAAGGAGAAAAAAAGCAAAGACAAGTTGCTGTTTTGTTCTTAATCGAAAGTTATGCTTCATAAAAAGTAACAACAAAACACTTCCTGCTAGAATGGCCCCTCGTTTCATAGATAACATAATAAAACAAAATGACAGCAAAGCAAAAATATATTTCCATACATTACCCAATTTTAATAGTGAAAGCATAGGTATTAAAGGAACAAACAAATAACCAATATTATTGACTATATTATCCTTCCCGTTATTGATTGTTTCCTTAAAAAGGAGTTGATAGAATAAAATTATAGAGAGGGAAAAAAGCATTAGGTATACATATGCAAGATTCTCGGATGCAAGCCGCCTTTTCATAGAATAATAATAGAAAACATAAATAGGCATGACGGAAATATACATATGTTGCAAATATGCATAATTACGTACTGTACTATTTGCATATATCCCCAAATGGAAAGAGCTGCCATTTACAATCGGAATGACGCCATAGATTGTCATTACAACAAGCATCACATTCAGCCATTTGACATACGGACATATATGATGATACCAATTAACTTTGTAGCAGGCATAAAATGACATAGCCATCAAAATGATAAATATCAGCTGTGCTATTACTCCTTTTATCATCAGCATCTCCTGCAGATAATAAAGCATCCACAAAGCAATATATAATATAATAATATTTCTTGAGATAACCTTCACCATAACGACGCCATGTCTTCACCTATTCTGATAAGAGCGAATTCTCGCATCCAATATTTCTCCTTTTTCGAAAATATGACAGTCTCTCAATGTAGCATTGCTGTCCTGAATATTTTCTATGAAATCATCCAAATATCGAGTAATTTCTAAACTTAAGCTTTCTGAAGTCGATTTCCAAAAAAGAGCCGGCGTATGGTCTACAACGTAATGCCTAATACCCATATGTATATAGGTAGGATTCGATATTGTTGTTGGGACAGAAGTTTCAACTCCCCCATTTCTATCACAGCTTATGTCAATTATCATACTATTTGGTTTCATTCTAATAAGATCGGACTCATAGATGATATGATCACGACGTGATGTGTCCCATAATACAGCATTCACTATGACATCATAATAACCAATCTCTTCTCTTAATAGTTCTTCCATATATCGGTCATAAACAACCACATCTGCCCCTAAATGATTTAGCATCTTGATGGCACCACGAGCAGCATTGCCACGGCCTAAAACAGCGACTTTCTTTCCATTAGGGAATTGCCCATGACACATAAATGCGTGAAAAACTGCAGCTTCACCTGCAATCTCATTATTTTTCCAAAACACATGACGGCCTTTTTCATACATATCTTCCCACGCAAAGGCTGTGAGTTTCTGATCAATAAGTTTGTCTGTAACATCTCTGTTCTGAACTGCATGAATCCAGCCAAATATGGTTTGGTCATACAACTTTTCTAAGTAATCTGCATCACCGATTTTGGGATCACAGATAATATCCTTTTGCAATACTTGATTTCTTGAAACGACATGAATACCATACGCTTCGTATTCAGCATCAGAAATACCGAGGATATCACCATAGCCATTCTCTATATATACAGCATCTATGTTTTTAATACGCAATATATCATTGACAACAAGTGCTCGCCTGTATTCATTCTCCTTATGGGATATTGGAAATCCTATTGTTCTCATCTTCTCATTTTACAATTGAAAGATCAATCTTATCACCAAATAATCTCTCTGTCTCATTTAATAGATTTCTGTCAAACCCACTGTCAGGGAAAAAAGTCGCTTCACCGAAATATGTTTTGCCCTCAGAGCAATAGAGGTCTACCCTTAAAAACGGAATGCCTTCCGACAGTTTTCCAGCTATTTCAAACATCTCTTGAATGCATGCAGGTTTTGGCAGCATGAATGACGAATCAGTATTCTTCCCACGAACATTCAAAGGCAAGAGTTTCCATTCCCTGTCAAAAAAATAGAATTTTGAATCATCTTTCTGTCTATCTATACATATCATGACACAATCTGCATACCCATTAAAACAAAAGAACTTATAATCTGTTAAGTAATCTGTCCCATACTCATCACACAAATACTTTTCGGCAATAATTTTGGGTTTTACAGTTTTATATGGCCACTCCCGAAGCGCCCTATATATATTTTGTTTCATTGATTTGCGGAGTTTTTTCACTGCACCTCCTCTGTCGAAAGAGCATATATTGCTACAGATAACAACGCCCCGACTTCCCCCTCCATGAGTTGTCTTCAGAACGAACTGGTTGGGCAAGATGTCAAAGTCAATATCTTCAGGCTTATCCCATACGCCTAATGTTGGAATGATACAATCAGATCCGATGACACTAGCGACATAGTCTTTTACAGCCAGTTTATCTACCATCATCGTATATTCCGGTTTGCGGTCAAACAGTTTTAGCCACTGCAACTTCTCGTTAAATGTTTGTGGATTTTTCAGGTTCAGCCGCTTTCCCATCTTCAAGTAATACATCATCTGAAGATACTGTTTGTCAGGTATCCAACCTCCATACTCTCGCAATAAAGAGGTTATCAAGACCTTAGGATGCTTTATATATTCTGTTAATGGTAGCATGAATTACTTCTCAAGAAAATAGGTCAACAAATCTCGGTGAGACTCACAGCAAATGTAGTTGTGAGCACGTACTTTACGCTGTGATGTAATGAATGAAGGCAACCAACCGCGTCTCTTCATTCCCAAATAACAATGATTCTGTAACGGCTCCAAGATGTTACTATAAGCCTGAATACGAGATTCATAAAACTTATTTACAGTCTCTTTCAGTTCTCGTGGGTTATCAATAATAGCATTAAGTTCTTTAATTTTTTTATCATAAGAATGAGCATCCAACATCCTGACAGACGAGTCTTCTCCACATTGCCGATATGGTATCAGTTCATATTTCACTAGCTGCCCCATCTCAATCAGAGCCATATACCCTTCATTCCAATTATCGTTTCGGTGTGTGGGGGAGTCAAAACAGAAATTTCCTAATCCGTAAAAAATCGGTTTCTCTTTATAAACTTCATACCCGCTATAGCAATGTTGATGATGGTTTATAACAGCATCTGCCCCAGCATCCACAAAGAAACGATAAGTTTCCTGCATTCTCGGACTGGGTAATTGATAGTATTCATGCCCGCCATGCACTATCACTAAAACATAATCCGCATGTTGTTTAGCCTCTTGGATAGCATAATACTGCTGAATCGGATTTAAAGGATTCGAACCACCCGTCGTTTCTGTAGCTATTGAGAATTCATGTTCACAACAATTGATGATAGCCAAAGTTTCACCATTAATCTTCTTATAAAAGGTTTTTGAGGCCTCCCTAATATTGTTACCACCTCCAACTATATCTATTCCAAACGCCTCACATGCAGCAAGCGTATTCCTTACCCCCTCGTCTCCATAGTCATAAAAGTGATTGTTGGCCAAGGTCACGCAGTCAAAACCAGCCCACTTTACGGCCTCTATGCCACACTCTGAACAGTATAGGTTTGGCCCAAGTTTTTCTATCGGTTTCTCATCTCCTTTCGTCACAACACATTCAAGATTGACCAATGCGTAGTCGGCCATGTTCACAATCTCCTTGACATCTCCTAACACTGCGCAATAACGACGTCCTTCAAACAGCGTTACGACACGATACTGTGGGCAATAATCACCAGCTATCAAAATTCTCATATACCCAACTAGAAGAGTGACAAATTACCACATCACCTTTAAACCCAAAGTTGCGAAAGCCTTTGAGAAACGATGAGACCAAGTATGTTCATTTTCAGCCCTTTTCCTTGCAGACACTTTTATCTGATAGAGTTCCCTGTCAGACGCATTTCTTGTATAATAGTTAGCCTTATCTATCATATCCTCATCAGTATAATAAAAAATGATTTCTTTCCCGTCTTCAAAATAACCTGCCATTTCCTCACTATATCGACAGAATTCAATACCACCAGACATTGGAATCTCAAAATTTCTCAAATTAGCGACTTTTAGAGGATTCTTTAATACATCCGTGTGATTTGTTGACGTTGAAGCCAATGATAATACATATTCTGAATACATACTACTAATCTTTTCAAATGGGACTGATGGCAAGATAGAAAGACATTCATTCTTTATTAGTATGCTACCTTTTCTCATTTTATTAATTAGTAGTCCTCGTAGCATTATTCTTCCTTCCTCAAATTTCATGCTATCGCATATAGTATTATACCATCCTTTTGAGTATGTTGAAAGCAAAAATTTGTTTGGTTGTTTCTTTGTCTTATCCTGTATATTTCCACCATAAAAAAGATCGGTTTTAATGCCATTTCCAGTTAAAAAATTAATCATTTTTGCTCTACTTCCATACGGATTTCCAATGAAACATACACTCCTCTTGAAGGGTTTTGAATGAAATACAAATTGTTCCGGATTTGCCGCATAAGGCGCAAACATAGTACGTACCCTCCAACGGTCATACAGGTATTTTGTTTCCTTAGCCGTCAGCCACACAAGGTCAAAAAAAGGCGCCAACACCTTATCATTATATGGAATTATCAGATTATCCGGTCTGAAACTTAATGTGGGAATGCCAACCCTTTTAATCTCTAAGAGTGTATCAATATAAAGCATGTGTTCATTACAAATACACGTCATAAAGAGATCATAACTTCCATTGTAAACCTCATTAAGAACCTTTTCATTGGCTTCGTCCCAGCTATGATAAATTAATGGATTAAAGGCAACAATAGTGATACTCTTTTTCTCAAGTTCTTGAAAAAAATGATAACGTTGCCATTTAAACATATAGGTATCGTATTCTGGATAATAATAAAGAATTCTCATAGTTTTGAAATAATATATCTTTTAATGGACCCTCGAAATAATTCTCTAACTATCACCCTGCATCCTAATTCCCGTTTGTTATCCATAATAAAGTCCCAAATTTCACTCATCGTTCCGTTCCTGTATAAAACCGCAAGTAGAGCCTCATCCCTCTGTTTTCTTACAGTCTTTTCATAATGAGTCCTTTCTTTTGCATCATCTACATATCGATTTATAAAATAGGATTGCATCTCATATGCGCTTCTAATAAAATCCATTCTTCGTCTATAATCCTCTGAGTGAGAAGCGCTTTCCGGTAGCACCCGATAAACCGCCGTATAATCTGGAAGGAATTTAATCTTTGTATGAAATGCAAAATACTTCCAAAGAGGAGCGTCTCCCATAAGCCAGTTTTTGTCATTTGGCTGAATATCCCTAAAATAATCGTTATAAATATCTGTTCGGAAACAGGTCGTTAGGGTTCCTATACCCGATTCTATCAATATCTGCCCGAATTCAGTATTGCCTTTTTCCTTAAATAAGGATATTTCCCCTTCTATATTATTATAATGATTAGTATAAATCAAGCCGTATTCTATTGAGTTCTCTAGAAATGAAACTTGCTTCTGCAATTTTAATGGATCTATCCAATAATCATCTCCCTCACAAATAGCTGTATATTTTGTATCAGTCCATTCTGAAAGATATGGATCCTTTGTCTTCTTTATCGAATAATGATTATATTTCAAATAATAAACGGCAAAAAAACAATTATGATTTGTCTTATGACGCGCGAAACACATTTTATAATCATCCGTTTCCTTAGGCCGCGCTATCGTTGTGTCATCCAAATCGAAATTATCTTCAAGATACTTCCTTATTACCATAGGTTCGCCATCTGTACTGGCATCATCAATGATGGTACACACAAACGGGAAATCGGTTTCCTGCATTGTGAAACCCTTCATGGCATCCATAATATATGGAGCATGATTATAAGTTTTACAACTAACATGAACCATGAAAATAATGTTATCCGACATGTATATAGGGGCGAAGAATTGATGAGAGTTCTTGATACTCTTGTATTTTTGTTAATTTGCATAGAGAAAAGAATACAACAACACCTAAAATAACTTGCATCGGCAGAACTATCCAATTAGATACAGACAGATATTTCAAGAAATAGACAGCAACCGCAATGACAAGCCCTATGCCGTACGACGGTGCAACATCTTTAATCTGCATCCAGGAGCTATACCCCAACAACTTGCCTGAATAATATGAATTTAAGAAATAGGCTATGATGCCAACAAGAATTCCAGCATACAGCATGGGCATAATACCCACCATAGCGCCAATCATCAAAGGGCCAATGGCGATTACCTTCTTCACGATTTCCAATCCGAGGAAAAGGTCACTTCGACCTTGCACCTTTAGCATATTCAAGTTGATGGCATGGAGCGGGTACATGGATCCACCGATACAAATCAAAGGAAGATATGTGGCCGCTTCATGCCACTGAGGACCAATCAGGCAATATAGTAACGGTTCTGAGATGGCTCCCAAAAAAAACATACCAATTGCAGTGACGAACATCGTCGTCTTGATTATTTTGCGATAGGCGGTCACCATACGCACTTTATCATCTTGGATATTGCTCAATACAGGATAGGTGACACGTTGAACAACGCCTGTAAGGTTGCTGGAGAAGAGTTTTGAGAATTGGCTAGCTCGTGTATATTGACCCAAAGAGGCGGGGCTATAGAACCTTCCGATAACCACCTGATACAGTTCTCCCCAAACGGTATCTATCAGTCCACTGACCATCATTTTCCATCCAAAACCGAACAATTCATGGAAACTCTCCATAGAGAATCGCAGTTTAGGCATCCACTTGTTAACATACCACAGCAGTAATGTGCGTATGGTCTGGCTTAACAGTTGCTGAACCACTAAAGCCCACACACCCAATCCTCCAAATGCCAATCCGATGCCAACACCCCCACTGACTATCGATGCACAGATGGTGATTTTTGTCTGCGACTTAAAATTAATCTGTTTTGTCAATCGCGTCTGCTGCACCAAAGCCAAAGCCCCAATAATCATTCCCAGGGACAATACACGAGTCAAAGATGTCAGCTCTTGTCTTTTGAAGAAATCAGCAATCAGTGGAGCTGCGAAGAAGATGGCTGCATAGAGCAGGATGCTCATCCCAAGATTAACTATAAAGGCCGTATTGTAGTCATTATCAGAAGCATCTTTCTTTCTGATAAGTGCTGTAGTAAAACCTGCATTAATCAGGGTTTGACATACGGCCGTAAAAACAGCCGTGATACCGATTAGACCATAGTCATCAGGAGTAAGTAGACGAGCAAGGACGACACCTACAATAAATGAAACTACGAAACTCGCGACATTGTCTATTCCGCTCCAGGCAACGCCTTTGATGGTTCTACTCCTAAGTGATTCTTCCGGCATCCTAACAATTACTATCGTGTCTGGTTGTGAATAGAATTACTATCCTTATCAAGCTCACTCTGCATAACAAGTTTCTGCTTTAACATTGTTGTTGAAACATCAGGTGTCCTTTCCAAGAACACCACTTTGCATCCAAGATCTATAAGTTTTTGGTATTCCTCCATTTTGGGGAAAATATCTTGGTAATCACTACCTAAGACAAATGTGTTGACTCCATATTTCTTGACATCATCAACTTTTTGAGACATATTTTCTTCAAGAATCACTTCGTCTACAAATTTCAAGCTTGCGACAATCTGCATCCTTTTCTCTTGAGATAGCACTGTTGCCTTACCCTTGGCCTCCGCCATAGCATCTGACGACACTCCTACAATCAGATAGTCGCCCAAAGTCTTTGCTCTATATAAGAGATTGAAATGCCCATAGTGAAAATAGTCAAAAGTACCGTAAGTAATAATCTTCTTCATACTATCAACAATTTTTTAAGTTACAGTCAAAGATATTTCATATATGATTTATCCGGATCCCATATCACATTATCATGCCATACGCCTCTTTTCACAATCTCTGGCAGTTTCATATAGTTGCCATATTGTCCTTTCAGACGTTCTACAGGCATGTGTGGTATAGGAACAGTTAATGTCTCAAACTGATGGTATGATGTTTCTTCGTACCAAACAGCCTTCCATATTTGTTTTTCTGGTGTTAAACCTGTAAACACCGCATTAGCGACGTATGGTGAACCTTCGTAGGCAGGATTGGATGCTATCTCATTGATTGTGTCATATAATACAACAGGATTATCTGTATTATATTGATTAATTCGCTCTAATTGAAAAGCATCTAAATACTCTATTGCATTGCGTTTCATATATGAAGAGCAACATAATATCATCTCTTTAATTCTATCACGTTCCGTTTTGTAAGTATCTAGATTAATATAGTCTAATGGAAAAACATCGATACCAATACCTTGTTGATAGCCCGCATTTTTCAGAGCCAACGGAATACAAGTAGTATTCTCATTTACCATTTTAGCAAAAGAGAAATTATAATAACGGTTAGTATGCGGTGTCAGCAGAACATATGGGTGATTAAATTCCGATGCCAACGACACAAAATGATTGTAGTCTTTTCGCGGCATTATGACATCTATATCATCATCCCAAGGTATGAAGCCATTGTGTCTGATTGCACCCAAAAGCGTTCCACCATCAGCCCACCATTTGAGATTATGTTCTCGGCATATTTCTTCAAACCTCATCAACAAATCAAGTTCCACTGCCCATATCTTCTTTCGTTTTTCTGTCACAAGGAAGTCGCATCTTACCTCTTCTTTAAAGAATGATTCGGGCAATATGCCTTCTTTAATTATTCTTTCACATTCTGTCATATATGTTACCGTATTTGTTTGCGTAGATAAAGGGAATCATTCTTTGCATTTCCTATTAATTCAAAACCATGATGACAATAAGCCTGCAGAGCAATTTTATTCTCTTTTCCCACTTCCAGACGTATTTCA